>OCZU010001167.1_pt1 | contig 17472 bp, 14 predicted proteins | sample 1539001 | NCBI WGS metagenome assembly OCZU01 (sample SAMEA3539306, study PRJEB22396) | soil metagenome | biome: tundra; feature: field; material: soil | place: USA | collected 2010-05 | depth 0.15 m | reverse complement strand
GGCGGTCGCCATATTGATTTCGTGGACGGCCCGCAACGCGCGCACCAGGTCAGCCTGCACCTGTGCAGGGTCATCGTGCACCCAGACGGCCATCACCGCATCCCCGATGTATTTCTGGGCCCAGCTTCCCTGCCTCTGGGTGACCTGTCCTACCTTTAGGAACCAGGTGCCGATCGTCTGGGAGAGCAACGCTTCGGAGACCGTACGCGCCAGCGGCGTGAAGTCGCGGATATCCACCACCACGATGGTCGCCAGGTTGTGGGTGTGCATCTGCGTGGTGGGGGCGTTGCGATCGTCCATGCTGGACGGCGAATTGGCCGACGCCGCGCGCGTCGGGTTGTGGAACAGCAACACCTGGTCGCCGCATAACAGGCGGTCCTGGTCCTTCAACACCACTGGAACGCTGACACGGTGGCTGTTGACGAACGATCCATTGCGGCTGCCCAGGTCCACCAGCGAGAAATCACCCGCATCTCTCTTCTGAATCAAGGCGTGCAGCCGCGAAACCGAGCGGCTGTCCAGCATGACCGCGCAGCCGTCACCCCGTCCAATGGCCCACGACTGCCCGGTGGCCAAGGGGAAGCGGCGCTCCCCGGCCTCCAGGACCAGGTATGCTTGCGACAACAATGGGATCACTGATCACCAATTTACCAAATACGATCCGTGTTTCCGCGGCAAGTCCCGAAATGGGTCGTTTTGTACCAGGACCGGCCATTTTAGTACGAATCGTACAATCCGTACCGAGATTTTCCGGACCCGAGGGCTACAATAACTTTAGGAAACGCCGATAGACTAACCAGGACAATTGGATGGCTATTACGCATATCTTCATTTACCTGCAGTTGCTGGACCTGCTGACGACGTTGGTGGGATTCAAGTTAGGCGCAGACGAAGCGAGCCCCTTCATTCGAATGCTCATGCATGCCGGCCCCGCCGCGGGCGTCCTGGCATCCAAGCTGGTAGCCCTGGTTCTCGGCGGCGTGTGTGTCTACGCGAAAAAGCAAAACCTGATCCGCTGGGTCTCGTATTGGTACGCAGGGCTGGTAGTGTGGAACCTGATGGTGATGCTGGCGTCGCCGGGCCACTAGGGGTAGCGCTGGGCGTCTTGAGCAGGTGGAGGGACCATCATTGGCCCAGAGTCCGCCGGCGGGGTTTGAGTCTGAGCCACCAGATTCTGCATGCGGTCCTCAAATCCGTTGAGCACGCGCTCGTCGCTGTACAGGAAGCCGAAGAAGACGATCGCAAGCGCCACCTGAGCCCACCGCACCGGCATGCGCGGCCGCACCGTGCCCAGCAGTGCGCATACAAAGATCGCCACCCCCAGGGACATCCGCTCGGCGATAAAACCCAAAGCGTGATACAACCCTGGAATCAACACGGTGCCGGGGAGGATCGAAACCCCTGCGGCGCTGAGCAGGAATAGATGAAACGGGATGCCGGCTACCACCTGTCGCACTCCAGAGCCGTGAATCAGCCCCAGAAAGAGCAGTCCCCAGACGATCAGCAGCCCCATGAGCACGATGTAATACTTGCTGTCGAACACCCAGATCTGGTCGAGCCCCGTGGCCATGGCTAGCTGCGCCGGCGACCAGCGCGCGATCGTCATGTGCCCAATGGCTGCATGCAGGACCAGCAGCGCCAGCACGAAACCGGTCGTCAGACAGGCGCGGGTGAATGGCCCGCGTCCGCGCGCCAGGCACACATACACCAGAAGACCGCACATCCAAACAACCGGCAGGGCATGCGCCAGGTAGGCCAGGAGGAAAAGGCCCCCGGCGGCGGCCATGCGCCGCGGTTTCCATTCCCAGGCCAAAGCCATGGCCCAAAAGCACAGGCCCAGGCTGAAATAGAAATTGAAGAAGCCCATGTGAAACACCCAGCCATACGCCAACATCGCGATCGACGGCATGAGGTGCCAGGGCCGGCGGCCGGCTACCGCGGACACAAACGCGAAGGCCCCCCAAACAAATGTCAGGACCACGATCGAAATCGAGATCCTCTGCGCCGCTTCCGCACCAAGGACCTTGAACAACCCGGACATCATCAGGTCGAAAAGAATGTTGGTCCATTGGTGAACCATCTCCGATCCCAGGGTTCGCCCGCTCTCGATCAGGCCCGCCATCCACGAGTTGTAGATGTGGCTGGAAAGGTCGCCCCCTTCGAGGCGCGGTTGCCAAAAACACGGAGTGAGCAGCAGGAGTGACACCAACCCATAAGCCAGGGGGGCGGGGATGCGCCTTCCGGATCGGGTTCGCTCCAGGCCGCGCGCGGCCCGGCGCCATATAGCGGCAATCTGGTCTTTGGCTTCCATTAGGATTTCTCGAGCCGCAGACCGGGAAGATCCGGCGGCAGTTCGAAAGGCGTGGCAACCGCCGCGATACTCTCCCCGATCTGGCGGATGTTCCCCTCGGTCATGTGCGATTGCGCCTCACCCAAAGCCAGGCGCAGATAACCGATCTTGTACGGATCGATCTGCATGATGCGGCAACAGGTCGCGTCCACCGACACCGGATCGCTCCCCGCCACCAGAACTCCGACGCGCTTCGGCACGCCCTGAATGGGACCGTTTCCTTCCATACCGACCACCCCGTCAACGATCGCGAACTGCCGCGGAAACACCGCATGCAGATCGGCAATGCACTCCTCGATGCCGGCCCAGTGAAGCACGTTCTTCGGCCACCCGTAGACACCGCTGGGCACGGTTCCGAAGAGGTTCTTCATGGAGAGCGTGGCGCCGGTCCAGTGGTGCGTCTTCATTTTGGCCATCGAGACCAGTAGATCGGCGGCCAGAGCGGTGTGGGGGAGATACAGCTTTTCCAGGCGTGAGAACTGCCGGTTGGGGCGGATACGCGAGACATCATCCAGGTTGAGGTCCACGAACAGTTCCTCGAAATCCGGAACGATCTTGAAATACCCGGCGGCATCCGCCAGATCCAGGGTGTTGCGGCGGTGACCCGGCCCTTCGGCGATGCGAACGCCGGATGCCCCCATGGCGCGAAAGGCCTCGAATGCGGCATGCACCAGAAGCGGATTGGTATTGATGCTGCTCTCGGGTTCGAATTCCACCAGGTTGGGCTTGAGCAGGACGCCGCGGCCGCGCACATCCAGCCGATGCTCGGCCAGAAGCCGCCGCATGGTGTCGTAGATCCCCTGATCGTAAGCCGGCGCGCGAACAATCGAAACGGTGGACGGCACCACCGGCACATCCTTGCCGCAACCGGTCAGCAGCGCGGCGCCCGCCGACACCGCCAGCCATTCCCGCCTTGTGAATTTCGCATCCATACATCAACCCCAGATCAGGTCGCGTCCTTGCTGCATGGCTCTTACGAGCAGTTCGAGGGACGTCTCCGGAAGCGTGCGATAAGCGATTTGCTCGGGAGGACAATATCCGACCGGCATTTGTCCATGCGCCAGCAACCCCAACCGCAGCCAGTTCAGCGCGTCCGCGGAACGGCACTCCGTCAGGAAGTTTTTGGCTACCCCCAAGGCGCGATCCACTTTGGGCGAAGTCACACCACGCAGGGCAGCCAGCCCCATCCCGGTGGTTTCGGGATAGGGAGGCGATTCGTAGCCCAATGCTCGCACCGAACCATGGTTCCACCCACCGTCCAGGCACATCCGGCTCAGCAGGAACCGCTGGCCCTCGTCAATGCGCTTGCGGACAGAGGGGGAGCGCTTGCGGCGGCTTTCCTTTTCCAGTGCCAGTATGGCTACGGCGGTAGGCCCAACCCAAGCGGCTGCACCCGGCACCCAGGGCCAACCGGGAAACTCCGATTCGGGGGAGCGCGGATTCCCCAGAAGCCGCTCCCGAACCCGGTACAAGAGGGTGGACTCCTTGCCGGTGGTCTCCAAGATCCATCCGATGGCGCGCGCATGAACGGCGGGTCCCAGGTGCTCGCGTGGCAAGAGGGAAACCAGGGCCGTCACCCAGGTACTCTCGTCGACACCTGTCTGGGGCGGCCAACCGCCGTCGGGCCGTTGTGCGGAGTGGATCCATTCCAGGCCCCTCCAGGCGGGCTCCATCCTATCCGTTGCGAGCAGCGCCAGGACGGCATAGGCCGTCGGCTCGGTCCACGACCGTCCTCGGACGTAGGGCCAGCCGCCATCCCGGTTTTGCTTGCTGACGAGAAACTCAATCGACATAAAACCCCGGGCTGGCGGGCAGACGGCCACTACGCGATCTCCGACGCCAGCCTCGATACTCCCGTGCATTATTGAATCGGCCGCCGTTTGCGCCGGCGGGAAAGCAGCATGACCAGGGTCACGCCGGCTCCCAGCCAGATCGATCCTTGAATCGCGAGGTCCATTGACTTCTCCTTTTCGGTATGGTTATGTGGCGCAGGAAAATCAGGCCGGCATTCCATGCGGAGGGTCCGGCGTGAGCAGGCTTCGCCACGTGTTTAGTCTTGTTTCCGGGTCTTGCGCCGCCGCAAGAAAATATACAGGGCGCCGCCAGCCAACAGCCAAATCAAAGCTTGAACCGGTGTGCTAGTCATCGTTGTTTCTCCTTGTGCTCTAGTGAATCTGCCTCATCATCGGGAAGAGGTCTTTGAAAATCTGGAGGAGGCCCGGACCGGCCGCCACGATCAACATGGAAGGCAGAATGAAAAAGAAGATCGGGAAAACCAGCTTGACCCCGACCTTAGCCGCGCGCTCCTCGCCTTCCTGCCGCCGCCGTGTGCGCATGAAGTCCGAATGGGTGCGCAACGATTCGCCCATGCTGGTGCCGAAGCGGTCGCTCTGAACCAGGATGGCCACCAGTTTGCGTACCTCGGCCTCGCCGGTGCGCTCCGCGAGATTCCGCAGGGCGTCGGCACGGCGCTTGCCCGCGCGCATCTCGAGCGTCACCAGCAACAACTCTTCGCTGAGTTCGGGGTGGGTCACTTGCAACTCGCGCGCTACGTGCTGGATCGCCATATCCAGACCCAGGCCGGCCTCCACCGATACCACCAGCAGGTCCAAGGCATCGGGAAGCGCGAGGCGCACGGTCTCCCGGCGTTTCTTCGCCTTCCTCTCCAGCAGCATCTTGGGGAAGACCCAGCCTACTGCGCATCCGAAAACGATAAACAGGACGTTCAACATGGGGTTGGCCGGCAGGCTGCCCGACATCATGAGGCACAAGACCAGCATTACGGCAACCCCGATGAATCGAACCCCATAGAACACCGAAGTGGAATGCTCGGTGCGGAAGCCGGCCTGGATCAACAGGGTCTTCAGAGCGGCTGTGTCCACCTCCGAGGTGGGCACTTTGGCTCCCAGGTTCTGCAAAAACGTGACCAGGCCACTCGATTCCGAGCCGGACTGTTCGGCGACCCCAAAACGCCCCCGTTCGTCGGTAATGACCGGGCTTCCAAGCTGCCTCATGAAGCGGCCCGGCCGGTAATACAGGCGGTATCCGCACCAGCTCAACCCGATCATCATCATCAGAAATGCGCACGCGGTAAGTATCAGTGGATGTTCCATGTCAAACCTTGATGTTGATGATTTTCTTAATGCAGATGTTGCCCAGGATTTGCGCGACGATCGCGCCTCCGATCATCTTCTTGCCGTCGGGATCGTCCGCCATGCCTTGCAGATACCCCGGCGCCACGAAAAGCAGGCCGAGCATGGTCACAACCGGCAACACCGTCAAAATCCCCGCGGTAAGACGTCCGTGGGCGCTGAGGGCCTTCACCTGGCCTTTCAGCTTGAAGCGTTCGCGAATCACGTACGCCAGGCGCTGGAGAATCTCGCTCAAGTTTCCGCCGGTCTGCTTTTGCAACATCACCGACGACGTAAAGAAACGGACATCCAGCAGCGGTACCCGCATGGTGAAGTTGGCCATGGCGACTTCGAGCGGGGCGCCCAGGTTCTGCTCGTTAAACAGGGCGCGGAATTCCTGGCCCAGCGGATCGCGGACTTCTTCTCCGATCATCTCCAGGCTGATGGTAAACGCGTGCCCCGCACGCATGGAGCGCGCCAGAAAATCCAGCGCTTCCGGGAACTGTTCCTCCAGCGTATCGAGACGCTTCTTGCGCGTCCGCCGGACATAAACGTAAGGCAGCGAGCCGATACCGGCGGCCAATATGACCGCGGCTGTCGGGCCGCTCAAGGGGCCCGGCATGCTCACGCCCAGGAACAAACCAAGTACCGCCATCCCCGCCATCATGACCAGTAGCCGATTGGAGCTCCAGGTCAGGCCGGCCTGCGTGATCTGTTCCTTCGCGTGCTTGGAAAAGTGCAGCGAAGAAACCACCTGGCTCAAACCGGTGGGCTTGTCCGGCTCGATTTCCTTCAGGAGGTTGGTCAGGGTGACCGTCTTCTCTCCGGTGGCCGTCTCCAGCATACCCACCATCTGGGTCTTGCGGCGGGCGTCGAAGAACTTCAGCCCCACGCTCACCGCGAAGAGGATGAGCGCGAAAACAACGATGAAGGAGACCGCGATTACGGACATTAGTTAATCTCCACAACGGTTTGGAAGAGCTGCGGCGGCAGGGAGATCCCGCACGATTTCAGCCTTTCGTAGAATTTGGGACGGATGCCGGTCGCCCGGAATCGGCCCAGAACTTTGCCGCCTTCCGTGATGCCGGTCTTTTCGAAGAGGAAGACGTCCTGCAACGTGATAATGTCCTGCTCCATGCCGACCACTTCGGTGATGTGCGTAATGCGGCGGGTACCGTCGCTGAAACGGGATACCTGCACGAAGAGGTTGACCGCCGAGGCGATCTGTTGGCGGATGGAACGGATGCCCATATTGGCATTCGCCATGCCCACCATGACCTCGAGACGTCCCAGGCCGTCGCGAGGCGTGTTGGCGTGGATCGTGGTGAGCGATCCATCGTGGCCCGTGTTCATGGCCTGCAACATGTCAAGCGCCTCGTCCGAGCGGACCTCGCCCACGATAATGCGGTCGGGCCGCATACGAAGGGCATTGATGACCAGTTGACGGATGTGAATGGCGCCGTTGCCTTCCACGTTGGCCGGCCGGGTTTCCATGCGCGCCACGTGGGTTTGCTGAAGCTTCAATTCGGCAGCGTCCTCAATCGTCACGATGCGCTCGTCTTCCGGAATATAGGAGGAGAGCGCGTTCAACAGCGTGGTCTTACCGGAGCCCGTACCGCCGCAGATCAGGATGTTCAGGCGAGCTTTGACGCAGGCCTTCAGCAACTCCAGCATGCCTTCGGTCATGGCCTGTTTCGCCACCAGGTCTTCGCCCTTCAGCCCATAGCGGCCGAAACGGCGGATGGAAAGCAAGGGCCCATCGACGGCCACCGGGGGAATCGCGGCGTTCACGCGCGAGCCATCCGGCAGCCGCGCATCCACCATGGGAGACGATTCGTCCACACGCCGGCCTACCCGCGACACCACTTTTTCGATGATGCGCAGCAGATGGGCGTCATCCTTAAACTCCACCGGGGTGCGGTAAAGTTTGCCGCCTCGTTCCACGTAGACCAGCTTGGCGCCGGTCACCAGGATGTCCGACACGGTGGGGTCCTGCAACAGCGGCTCGAGCGGCCCGAGGCCAAATACCTCGTCCAGGATTTCTTCGATCACCCGGTCTTTTTCCACCAGGCTGAGGGGCGTCTTCTCTTCCTCGACGAGCTTTGCGACCGCTGAGCGAATCTCCGCGCGGACGCGCTCGCCGGCCATGGACGAAAGAGCCTCCAGGTTAATTCGGTCCAGCAGCTTGCGATGGAGCGTGAACTTCAACTCCTGGTATTCGGGAGTGTAGCCCTCTCGATTGAACAGGCGATTGACCCAACCGGTTTCGCGGTTGTCGCCCTTGGGTAAACGATCCATTACAGCCGGCATAGTGATTGTCCCTTTATCCAAAGATCCCGAAGCGTTTCTTGGCGCTCTTCTCTTCTTCCAGTCCCGACAGTTTCTGAGCCAGCCTGGCAATCTGCTTACCCAGTTCTGAGTTGCGGTTCAGCATCCGGCCCTCCGCATAGGTCTCGTACAACTCCGGATAGTCGTTGGGAACCATGCAGAAAATCGGCAGCCCCAGCATCTTTTCCAGTTCGGCGGGAGTGATGTCCAGCCGTTTGGGCGAGCGGTTGAGAATGAGCCGGATACGGGCCTTTCCATAACCGCTGTCGAGCAGTGTCTGAACGATCTGTTTGGACTGGTGCAGCGCCGGAACCTCCAGCGTGGTCACCAGGCAGACTTCATCGATCTCTTCGAGCGCGGCCATGGAGAGGTGGTTCAGGCTGCGGCCCAGGTCCGTCAGGGTCCAGTCGTAATGTGGCCTCGCGAAGGCCAGCACTTGTCGCACCTGCTCGTCTTTGGGCTGCTGCTTGGAAGCCAGCGAGAGCGGTGACGCCACAATCTCCACCCCTGGGATTCCGTTGGAGACCAGCGCCTTCCAATAGGAAATGTCGAGGCGGTGCAGGTTATTGACGGCATCCAGGATCGAGTAAACCGCTTTGGTCTTGGTGATGAACCCGATCATCCCGGTATCCAGGTCGAGATCCATCAGCAAGACCTTCTGGTTCAGGCGGCCCAGCTCCGCGGCCACATGGCAGACGATAGTGGTGGCGCCGCAGCCCCCCTTGGCGGAAAGGAATGCGAAGCTCTTCCCTGCCCCCTTCGTACTGCCTTCACGGCGCCTGCTGCGTTCGGCGGAGCGCTTTTCCAAAGTCTTCCGCAGCGGCTCCCTGAGAGGAGGAAACAGGTATTCGTTGATGCCCGCGCGCAGGGATGAGAGAATCGCTTCCGGATCGGCCGAGGTGTTCAACGCGACGATCATGGGATCGCCGATGGCGTTCCGGATGGAGGAGACCAGGCTCTCGAGAGGATTCCTCCAATTGCTGATATCCACGAGCACAACATCCGGGCGCATCCGCTCCAGACGATCGAGGAAGTTGCTGATATCGCCGATATCCTGGTGCTCCACGATGATGCGGAACGGGAGATCGGAGAGGCAGGATTGCACCTGCTCCCACATATCGCGGTTTTCGATCGCCAGCCCAATTGTCAGCGGGTACATAGGGGTCTCCGGGATCCTCGGTTCACTTACTTACCATTACCCCCGGGCCCAGCGGGAGGAGTGGCGGGAGCGGGAGCGGTGCCCGCTGGGGGAACCGTGCCCGGTGGAAGCATGAGAAGGAGTGGGGTCATTGGCTGCCCTTGTTTGGGCGGCTCAGCCAGCATTTCGTACGGAAGGCTTTCGGTCGGCGGCCTAACCGGCACCGGGCCGGTTTTATCGATCCCCGGATGCCGCAGCGGAATGTCGGTGTTCGTGGGCAGGAACGGCGACGGGCGGTTCAGCTCGGGAGTCGGCCCGCCGACGGGGATCGGCCGCACCACTTCGGGTGTGATGATCACCAACAGCTCGCTGTTGTTCTTGCTGATCGTCTTGCTCTGAAACAGCTTGCCCAGTACTGGAATGGCGCTGATTCCCGGCACCTTGGAGAGCTGCTCGGTGGTCTGGTTATCCAGCAGCCCGGCAATCACAAAACTCTGGCCGCTCTCCAGTTCCACATTCGTCGCCACTTTCCGCGAAGAGAGTCCTGGGATCGTGAAGCCTTGCAGGGTGACCGCATTGGTGTAGTCCAGGGCGCTCACTTCCGGCGCTACCTTCAACCGGATGGTCCCTCGAGGCGTCACCACTGGCGTAAAATTGAGCCGCACCCCGTACTCGCGCCACTGAATGACGACCACGCTGCCGCCCGAAGATGGCTGAATCACGGGGAATGGGAACTCGCCTCCGGCCAGGAAGCTGGCCGGCTCCCCACTCATGGTCAATAGGTTGGGCTCCGCCAGCATTTCCAGCAGGTTCTTGGTTTGCAGGGCCTGAATCTCAGCCACCAGGTTGAGGTCTGGCCGTAACAGCAGCAGATTGACCGCCTGGGCGACGGGAATGCGCCCCGACGTGTCGGGAAACAGGGCGGGTCCGGTGCCGAGCGAGAGTTGTTGATTGAACGACGTGTTAAAGAGGTTCAAACCAAGCTGCATGTTCTTGGTACGATCCACATTGGCGAAGCGCACCCTTAACAGAATCTGCGGTTGCACCGCGGGAACTTCCACCCTAAGCAGGTTGACGGCCTTCCCCAGCGTGGAGGCGATTGCCACCACGCGTTCGGCTGCGGTGACATCCTTGACCGTCCCCCGCACGAAGGCCGTATCGTTTTCGAACGAGAGGCTGATATCGTCGTTGGGAAAATCGCGGGCGATCTGCTGGCGCGTGGCCTCCAGCTTGGCGTTATTTACCCGGACTGTCAGGTCGTACACCAGACGGGTGTCGTTGGACTGCCATACGATCAGCGAAGTCTCACCGGGAGCGGTCCCATTGATCAGGACCTCCTTCGGATTCACCGCCACAGCCTCGGCCAGGGTCCCATTGGCCACACTCACGCGCTTGATATTCACCGGGCTATCGATGATCAGGGATTTGCCCACCGTAACCAGGAGCTTGCCGGGCGTGCTGGGTGCGTCGGCGGCCGGGGGCGGATTCTGAGCAGCGGCCGGGGGCGGATTCTGAGCGACGTCCACGTTCGCCGGTTGGGCCGCCGGCGGTTGCGGGACCGGGTCCTGCTGGGCCGGGGGCTGCGCCGGGGTTTGCTGCTCGGCTGGGTTTTGCGGCTGGGCCGGAGGCTGCGCCGGACTTGGCTGCTCAACCGGGGTTTGCTGCGGGGCCGGGGGCTGCGCCGGGGTTTGCTGCTCGACCGCGGTTTGCTGCTGCGCCGCGCTCTTTTGCCGCGCCGGATCGGCTTCCGCTGCCCTTACGGGCCGATGATAGAGAACCGAACCGCACGCTACCATCGTCAGAATGACTGCCACTTCCCGGAGTCTGGACACTTATTTACCCCCCTCGAATTTGAGCTCATTCTTCTTGGTGCCCGACATGATTTCCATCGTGAACTCTTCCTTCTTCGGCGGAGCCAGTTTGACCACCGGAGGAGCTACGGCGACGACATGCGGACGAGGTGCTTGTACCGGCACTTCGGGCTTCGCCTTGCCGCCACTGAAGAGGTAGGCCATCGCCGTGCCCGGAGTGACAGCCACTTCCCGATCCAGCGGGTTGCGCAGCACCAGTTGGATGCTGGTCTGGGCGGCCGCCAGGCTGAGTTTCTCGGCCTGCTCCGGCGTTACCAGAAGATTCACCACCTGCACCGCGATCGGTTTGCCTTCGGCGTCCTTCTTGTAATCCTGGCCCGCCGACAACACTTCCACGTTCTGCAGCAGCGTCTTCGAGAGCGTGCCCAAGCCTTGGTCGCCTCCCGGCCTATTCCCGGAGATCAGAATGTCCACCCGCATCCCCGCCACCACAAAACCCGCCACACCCACGACTTCATTCACGCGGATGGCAAAGGCGCGCATGCCCGGCGGAATCATGGCCGCCAGGCCGCCGCCGGCGCCTTTGGGGGCGAGACGCGATTCGATCACCGGTTCCTTGGAGTAGATCGCCGTGGTAATCCCGCGTCCCACGACATCGGTAGTCTTCGTGCTGGCCCCCACCGGCACAGATCCGGGCCAATCCGAAAGCTTGACATCTTCTTCCTTCAATACCGTACCCACGTCGATGTCCCGCGATGCCAGCACGATCTGAGTGGTTGCCATAGCCGCCTTGGCCGGCTGAGGCCGATTGATCAACAGCCGGTACAGCAACAGACTGGCGACTGTTGCGACGATTGTCGCGAAAAGCAGAACCCCTACAAATCTCTTGTTCATACCTGACCCTCATCAATCCCGCACGCCACCAAACCCGCCCCAAATGGCGTTCTGTAAGGAAGCTGCCTTGAAGTCCGTGCCCGCAACGCTTATACGTGCTTCCTCCGAATACTTGTTCACGTTGCGGGCATCGGCAGTATTCTTGATTCCCATATGACTCCCGGAGCCGCACGGCCCCGGGCGGGCGTGCCGATCGCCCGAATCGGCAACCAACCGGCACGCCCTTCCCCCGAAATCCTAGCTCGCAGCGCTATTGGCGGCGACGAGCTGGGAGTTAGTGGCGCCCCAAATGCCCTTGATGCTGCCGCCCGCGCCGATGAAGAGAGCTGCGGACGCCAACGCCACAAATGCCATCAGCAGGGTGTACTCGATAAGGTCCTGCCCTTGGTCTTCGTTCCAGAGATTGCGCAAAAACGTCATTGTGTTCGCTCCTAAGTTTTGGACTTGGTTTCTGTGATCGCTCGATCACTAGTCTGAGTTTTCGTGACCTCGCGATCACGGCTGACTCCCTCGCCCATCAAAGCAAGGGAAGGCGGTTTGCCCCCGGTCTTCTGCGCGTGGAAAAACACCACCGCGATGCCGTCGTCGTATACCATCCGCCAACGGCTGGACTCTTTCAACGCGCCGGCCAGCGGCGTGTTGGGGGGCATCAAAATCGTATCGACACCGAACTGCGCCAGGGTTTTTTCCCAGCCGTCGCTCACGTTGAGGATGTCGATGTACTTCTGTTCAAAATCGTCGCCGTAGAAATCGCTACGGCCGTCCACGAAGACCTTTTGGGACGGGTACAAACGCCAAATCAGGTAGTCGCCCCATTCGTCGTGGGTGAAAATCCGCGCTTGGGGATCGCTGCGCAGCGTCGCCAGGGCTCCGGCCGGATACGTCTTGGGATCGAACTCCGCGCGAAACTTGAGCGGCGGGTGCGGCGCACAAATCAGCGCCGCAACCAACACCAGACCCAGGGCGCTGACCAGGTGCCAGCGGCCGATGACATCGGTCACGGCGGTTTCGGCAGCCACTCGATTGAACCGCTGGACCACCACCCGCAGCCACCCGGCGACATCCCATTCCGGCAGCCTTTCCAGCCCTTCCTGGATGACCGCCGCGGCCGGAAGCGCCGCCACGATCAGGAAGATCGGAATATTGCGTGCCGCCAGGAGCGCTCCGTGAGCCCACACCAGCAGGAACAACGCATCCGTAAAGCTGCCTTTCGACAGGCTCCGGCAGGCCGCCACCGCGGCCAGAACCAGCATCAACTCGAAAAAGATCGCCGAAGGATGGTGAAAGCTGGGCGACAGAAACTCGTGGATGTGCTGCGAGTTGAACGGATCGCGCAGGTACATCGCCATGTGCGTATGCAGGTGATACGTGTACGGATTAATCAGGCTTGCAGCCAGACAGGCGAACGCACTCAGAAAATAATGGAGGGCTCTCCGTCCCGCCAAATGACGGCCGCCGGCGGGATGGCCCGCCCCGCTGAACGCCAGCGTCAACAGTTCGCCCCCGCCGTACGCTCCGATCATGATGATGCCGACGAAAAAACCTCCGTGGAGATTGGTCCACAGGACCGTGACCACGGGCAGGATTACCAGGTACGGTACGCCGGCGAGGCGCGTGCGCCCTTCCCGCACCTGCTCCAGCGCAGCGTAGAACAGCACCAGGAACAGCAGGGTGAACAGGTGCGGCCTTGCCAGCCAGTGAATGGAAGATCCCGCCGCGGCCAGCATGGTGATCGCAATCGCCACGAAAGGATTCGACTTCCTCCGCAAGAGCTTGAACAATAGCGCGAAGGTGAGCGCCAGCAGGAGGATGGCGAACACCACCACCGCCTGAAGGCCGCCATGGCCGTTGAGCCAGGCGAAAACCACGTCCGAGAGCCACTCCCAGGCAAACCACGGATCGCCAGTCTTCGAAAAAGAAAAAATGTCGCCCGCCGGAACCCTGTGGTTGGCCACGATCCACTCGCCGGTCCGAATGTGCCAGCCCGTATCGCAATCGCTGAGCAGGTCCCGGAGGCCGCCCATGCGGCCGAACAGGAACACGATCGGCATCAGGAAGGCGAAGTCCGTGAACGACGGCAGAAGTTTGAGCATGACTGAGGGGCGCCGGGGTTCCATATCCGTCACGCCATCCACGAACTCGCTACCGGCTGCAAGGCTTCCAGCGCGCGAATTCTATCGTGAAACGAACGAAAATCCATATAGTTCACTTGCAAGGCAACCCGTGGATTCTCGGGTTCCGTCGCCGCAATCCGCGTAACCGAACCTTGGCAATGAATGCATTTCTGGCCGAATCCATGATTGGCGGGAAGTTCCACTTCCACCGTCACAATCTGACCGATCACAGGAAGGGGCAGGGCGGCACCCTCAGTACGCCAGGTGACCAGCAACCCGCTTCGGGAGATGTTTTCGGTAGACATCGCGCTGCGCAACCAGAGCGCCGGCGACGTAACGTGGCACCGGAGCTTGATTTCGATTCGGGGGCTCTCTCGCCTGTTTATATTTCTCATTTCCTTGGATTCAACACTGGCGACTTTACCGCCCGCCGCATCGGGCATCAATGCCGTAAATGGGTTATAGGGTGTTGTTGCCGAAGGTTATCAAGGAGGAAACGTTACCGCCCGCCGGCCCGGCCACGCCCCGCCTGGGGACCAAATTGGTACTATAAAGGTACTATGCCATGACCCGCATTCAGGCCGGGGATATCCGGTATACTCCGTTAAGGTTAATAGAAAAAAATACCTGAAATATTTTTTTGGATATTTCTGGACGGGCCGTTCCGGTATTCCGATGGTTACCGACAAATGATTGAAATAATTGGCCTTTAAATATGAAATATAAAGTTCTCAATATTGGAAAACGTGTACTATTTTTGGCCATTGTAGGCCGAAAATAAGCATATTGTTCGTTAATTATCTGTTGACAATGGAGGCTCAATCATCGGAGAATTCCTAAGAAGCACCAAGCGAGACGCGCAACTTGAGGAAAATTCGCGATGTCAGCGAATTTGCGCACCGCGGGGTCGCTAGATTGCTCAAAAAGGACAAAGAGGATCATGACGCGAATTCTTCTTTATAGCGACGAACCCATACTGGCGAAAGGGCTGGAATCGGTGCTGCGGCAGGTCGAGGGCTTCGAACTGCTTCCCATTTGCGGCACGGTTACCGGGATGATGGAGCAGGTGGCGCACGGCGCGCCCGACCTGGTCCTGATGGATTTGACCCACGAAGTGACCTTCGCGGTGTTGAGTGACATGAAGCACACGATGATGAGTTGCAAGATCGTTCTGTGGGTGAATTCCATTTCCACGGAACTGGCGTTCCAGGCCATGGGCCTGGGCGTGCGGGGCATCTTGCGCAAAACTCTTCCGACGGACCTGCAGGTCAAGTGCTTGCAGAAGGTCCAGGCGGGCGAGCTGTGGTTCGAGAAGGCCCTTACCGACAGTTTCCTTTGCGCCCGTCGAATCGCTCTCACCCAGCGCGAGGGGCAACTCGTAAGCCTGCTCTCGCAAGGCCTGAAGAACAAGGAGATCGCCACCACCCTGATGATCTCCGAAGGCACGGTCAAGGTTTACCTGTCGCGGCTGTTCCAGAAGGTGGGGGTCAAGGACCGCTTCGAACTGGCTTTATTCGGCCTGAAGAACCTCACCACCGGGCAACTCCCCGTCAACGAGAAGGGTCAACGAATGGGCGCCAGTGCCATGCCCGGCCTGCGCTCGCTGGTGCTCGAGCGCCCCGCCGAACAGCGCGCCGAAGCTCCCCAACGGTTCCCCACGCCCATGCGGCCCGTGGCGTCGCGGTACTAGGGAGAGGCCCGCCAACCAGAAGTCAAGCCGGACAACCAGCGAGGCTCCGCCTCAGACCGGCCCGGGACGCGGCGACGCGGCGACGCTGAGAAAGAACGCGGAGAACAGCCTCTCGATCTCTTCTCCATCTCCTTCTCCGCGTGTTTCTCCGCGCCACCGCGTCTCCGCGTCCAATGAGAATTGACCCGGTCGAAGCATGCCCCGCCGGCTTGTCTCGTGGGATGATGGTAGTTCTTCGGGCCATGACACAGCTTAAGGCGCTTTCAACCGCGGTTCTGGTTCATATTTCGAAGCTGCTGAACGTGCCCCTGAAGGGAATGGTGGCCGTCATCGGGCTGCTCGATGAGGGAGCCACAGTGCCGTTCATCGCGCGCTATCGCAAGGAAGTCACCGGCAACCTGGATGAAGTCCAGATCCGCGACGTCCAGGAGAAGCTGGAGTACTTCCGCGAACTGGAGGAGCGCCGGGAAACCGTCCTCCAATCCATCCAGGAGCAGGGCAAGCTTACCCCTGAATTGAAGGCCAAGATCGAGGCGGCACTCGAGAAGACCGAGCTCGAAGATCTGTACCTTCCCTACAAACCCAAGCGCCGGACCAAGGCGTCCATCGCGCGCGACCGCGGACTCGAGCTCCTGGCCCAGTTTCTGTGGGACCAGCAGTCGGGCGAGATGCGGCTCAACGACCTCGCGGCTACGTTCGTCATCGACGAGAAAGGCGTCGGTTCGCCGGCCGAAGCCCTGGAAGGCGCGCGCCACATCCTGGCGGAGTGGATCAGCGAGAACGCCGAGTTCCGCAAAGCCGTACGGGCCATGATGATGGCGGAAGGCGTGGTGGTGAGCCGCGCCATCGAAGGGGCCCAGGATCCCGAGGGCAAGTTCCAGATGTACGCCCAATACAGCGAACCGGCCAGCAAGATTCCCTCGCATCGCATGCTGGCGATTCGCCGCGGCGCCAAGGAAGGCCTACTCACCTTCGAAATCGAACTGGACCCGCAGAAGCCTTTGGCCTGGCTGCGAGGCCGCGTGATTCGCGCCCCCGGCGAGTGGGTTACGCACCTGGAGCAGTCCGTGGAGGATTCCTACGACCGGCTGCTCAACCCTTCCATTCAGACCGAAGTTCGTCTGGAATTGAAGGACCGGTCGGACGAAGAGGCCATCAAGGTCTTTCGCGAGAACCTGGAGAACCTGCTGCTCTCGCCGCCGGCGGGCATGCTGACCGTGCTCGCCATCGACCCGGGCATTCGCACCGGCTGCAAGCTCGCCGTGGTGGACGATACCGGCAAGTTTCTGGAAAACTCCGTCATCTATCCCTTCGAGCCGAAGAACGATCTGGCGGGATCGGTGAAAACGCTGGCCTCGCTGCTCGCCCGTCATAACGTGCAAGCCATCGCCATCGGCAATGGCACGGCATCGCGCGAATCGGGGGCATTCGTTCAGGATTTTCTGCGGCAGGCCGGCCTGACGAAAATCTTCAGCGTCACGGTGAGCGAATCGGGGGCCTCGGTCTATTCCGCCTCGGAGATCGCGCGACAGGAGTTTCCGGATCTCGACCTGACCATCCGCGGAGCTATTTCAATTGCCCGCCGCCTGCAGGACCCTCTCTCGGAACTGGTGAAGGTAGACCCCAAGTCGATCGGCGTGGGCCAATACCAGCACGACGTGGACCAGCGGCGCCTCAAACAGAGCCTGGAAGCCTCCGTGGAATCCTGCGTGAACCGCGTCGGCGTGGATCTCAACACCGCATCCTGGGCGCTGCTGCGTTACGTCGCCGGCATCAACGAACGGACGGCGCTGAAGATCGTGGAGTATCGCAATACGCACGGCAAATTCCGCTCGCGCGTCCAATTGACGGCGGTTCCCGGCTTTGGTCCCAAGACCTTCGAGCAAGCCGCCGGGTTCCTGCGCATCCGCGGCGGCGAGAACCCGTTGGATATGACGGCGGTGCATCCGGAATCGTACGGCGTGGTGGAAAAGATCGCGGCGTCGCTGAGTGTGACGGTCCATGAATTGATCGCGC
>OCZU010001165.1_pt1 | contig 17505 bp, 14 predicted proteins | sample 1539001 | NCBI WGS metagenome assembly OCZU01 (sample SAMEA3539306, study PRJEB22396) | soil metagenome | biome: tundra; feature: field; material: soil | place: USA | collected 2010-05 | depth 0.15 m | reverse complement strand
CTGGCCCAACGAGAAGACCGATTTCACGCTCAGACTGTCCCGGGTCACCGCCAGGAACCAGATCTGGATTTCATTGGTTTGTTGATTTTGGATGACGAGATCGGGGCATCCATCGCCATCGAAATCGGCAACCGCCACAGTTGTCCAGCCGGGCGGCAACACACCCAGAATAGGCCAGGACATTATGGTAGTACCACCACTGCCACCCATAAACCAGATGGAGAGCTGGTTGGTCTGGGTGTTTTGCAGGAGGAGGTCAGTGTAGCCATCGCCATCAAAATCGGCCGCGGCCATTACATTCCAGCCAGGGGTGGCCGTAGCAAAAATTGGTGCGGATAGCATGGTGATCCCTTGACTGCCTCCCATGTACCAGATGCTAACCTGATTGGTTTGAGCGTTCTGTAGGATCAGATCGGGCGCGCCGTCCCCGTTGAAGTCGTTGGCGGCGACTACACGCCAGCCCGGCAGGGGTGTCGCAAAGATCGGCGAAGACAACAGAGTGGATCCAAGGGGCCCTCCCATAAACCAGATGCTGAGCTGATTGGACGAGTTATTTTGCAATAGGAGGTCGGGTTTTCCGCTCCAATCAAAATCCCGGGGAATCAACGCAAGAATCGCGGCGAAAGCGTCTATAGAACCTCCGGGCGCGATCTGGGAGGCGTTCTCTAACGGAAAGTTCAACGACTGAGTCTGGCCGGCTATGAACACCATATCCGGGTGACCAACGGCAATGGCGTTCACACTATCGATACCGCTTCCACCCAGATAGGTGCTTTCGAGCAGCGTTCCAGCAGGACTCACCTTGGCCACAAAACCGTCGTAGGCGCCTGCCTGAACCGGTTGTGGGGCATTGAGTAGGGGGAAATCCGTAGAAGCGGTGTACCCGCCGACATAGGCGTTCCCAGCGGAATCCACCGCAACGCTGGTGGCGTAATCCAAGCTGCTCCCTCCCAAGTATGTGGAGTAGACGAAGCCAGTACCGGAAGCATTCAGCTTGGACAGGAAGGCATCCGTTCCTCCGTTGGCGAAATATGGCTGCAGTGCTCCGCATACAGGAAAATTGGATGAATTGGTTACGCCTGCCACGTATGCTTCGCCTTCCTGGTCTACGGCGATGCCATGACCGATTTGGGGGTAAACGGCGCCCCCACTCCCTCCGAGGTAGGTGCTATATGCCAAGAATTGTCCACTAGCGTCCAGTTTTGTCACAAAAGCGTCCTGGGTGCCGCCGCTGGCGGGTTGCAGAGCGCTAAAGACCGGGAAGTCGGTAGATGATGTGCTTCCGGTGATGTAGGCGTTTCCGGAGGCGTCTACAGCGATGGCTTGGGCGCCGTCGGCCCCGCTCCCGCCCAGGTAGGTACTGTATGCCAGGCTCCCGGCGGCGTACAGTTTGGTCACGAACGCGTCCGACTGACCGTGGTTCGTATTTTGGTAAGCGTTCAGAACCGGAAAATTGAACGAACTGGTCTGGCCCGCGACATACACATTGCCACTGCCATCCACGGCGATGCCGTAGCCGCTGTCGGATCCATTCCCGCCCAGGTAAGTGCCGAATATCAGACAGCCGAGAGAGTCCAAGCGGGCAATGAAAGCATTGCGGTACCCCACGAGGCTGGACTGAAGCGCGGCAGCCACGGGGAAGTTTGTGGAACCCGTCAAACCGGTTACGTACACATCTCCGCTTAACCCGGTAGCCAGCGCATATCCGCGATCTTCACCACTTCCCCCGAGGTATGTGCAGTACACCAGGCGGCTGCCGCCCGGCGCCCACTTGGCCACAAACACATCTACGTTCCCCGCCTGAACCGGTTGAGCGGCGTCGACAACCGGGAAGTCGGATGAATCGGTCCATCCCGTCACGTAAATGTACCCATCACTGTCGATCGCAATCCCGGTAGCGCTGTCCATCCCGCTCCCACCCAGGTAGGTGCTGAACGAAAACCCCGGATCGATCACCAGCGGCCAGGTGTGATCATAGGAGCCAATGCGAAAACCGACTGAGCCTTCCGGCAAGATTCGGAAGGCGCCTTCCACGGGTATGACCCTGCCGTCGATTTCCTGAAAGACCTCTGGCGCTTGTTCGCGGAATTCCCCCGTACTTGCCCGCCAGACCAGGTTTCCGGCGTCGTCCAGGTGTGTTTCCCCTGGCCCGCTATAGTGCAGACGGATGGCGGATGGGTCGGCTCCGGGCGCCACCAGATATTCAGATTTCAAGCAGCCTTTCGAATTCTTGTAAACCATGTCGATACCGGGATAGAGTTGCCGATAGACGACGCCGTTGAAGACTGGAAGCCCCGTCCACCAGTGGAGGGCCGCCTCGCCCTGGATAAAATTCACCCTGCCCTCGGCATTCCCGCGCGCCTCGAGTTGTACGGCCGGGTTGGCTCCCAGAAACCGGATGTGCACCTCGGCGGCCTGCTTCCGAAGCACAATTTCGGTCTTCTGGAAAGTAGCGGACAGCGCTCCGCTCTTCGCCCGAAAGTGGACTCCACTCCGGGCTTCCGGGTCTTTGAAAAAGAGCAGCGGCTCACCGAGGCCGGAAGTCGCATACGCGCAGTGGGCCCCGATCAGGAGGACACAGGTGAACAGTAGAACTGGCTTCATAAAGAAGTTCCATAGATATATTCGGTTGAAAGCCTTACGACCTTTAGACCACACCGCCGTACCTCTACGGCCCGGCTTGGGTTAAAATAAGGCTTTTCTGTGGTGAAACATTGGTCAACGCCATCCCTGTAAACGACCTCGGCCGGCACAACACGCCGGTTATGAACGAATTGGCTGCTGGTGACATCACCCCCGAATCCATGCTAGTGGACATCGACTGCCTGGAAACCAGGCCCGCGCCCCGTACTCGCGCCATTATCGCCACGCATTTATATGGGCGGATGGTAAACATGCCCCGCCTGGGGGAGGTCGTCTCCAAAGCCGGCGCCGTCGTAATCGAGGATTGCGCCCAAGCGCATGGAGGCTCCTCCCACGGGCGACCCTGGGCAGCCTGCCGTTTGCCTGTAACCGAACGGCGCTGCCAGGAGGGTCTCACGCTTCCATGCTTCCCGGAGTTGACCGGCGTCGAGGTGGACCAAATAGCGGCACCGGTCCGTCAATCCCTACTCCGGTTGTGAAACACATGGCGAACGAAGACTATAACCGGTTCAAGACCCTCACCTTTGAGAGATTTCAGCAATTGGCGAGGGATGCATCGCTCAGTCCCTACGAGAAGATCGGGTTCCCGAATTCGTATCGCGAGGGGAAGGAAACAGATATCGTTCGCGATATCCAGCAGAAACTGCGCAATCTCCACGAACCCAACCAAGTGATCCTGGATATCGGCCCGGGCTGTAGTGACGTTCCCCGCATGATTATCGATTCTTGCCTGAGTCAAGGGAGCACGCTGCTCCTGGTGGATTCGGCGGAGATGTTGAACCTCCTGCCCGATGCCCCTGGCATTATAAAGGTTCCCGGGCGTTTTCCCGATGATTGCATGGCACTCATCGACCAGTACCGCGGCCGAGTCAACGCCCTTCTCACCTACAGCGTGTGTCATTACGTATTCCACGAATCGAATGTGTTTCACTTCCTCGACAGTTGTCTTCACATGCTGGCTGTAGGAGGTGAAATCCTGATTGGCGACATCCCCAATATTTCGAAGAGGAAGCGGTTCTTCGGCTCACCCACCGGTATCCGGCACCACCAGCAATTTACAGGAACCCAGGAAATACCGGCGGTCGTGTTCAATCAGTTGGAAAGAGGTGAGATTGACGATTCTGTCATATTGTCCCTGCTATTGCGCGCGCGCACTGCCGGTTTTGACGCGTACGTCGTTCCGCAGGCACAGGGACTTCCGATGGAAAATCGACGAGAGGATATTCTGATACGAAGACCATGACTAAACAACATCGCTTGGTCCTTATCGGCGACAGCGCGTTTGCGGAGGTCGCCCATGAGTATTTTACCTGCGATTCCGATTATGAAGTTGTAGCTTTCACTGTCGAAAAGGAGCACGTGCGCAGGGATATGTTTCTTGGCTTGCCTGTGGTACCTTTTGAAGAACTGGAGCAGCGCTACATACCGGCCGATCATTACTTTTTTGCCGCAGTGGTCTACACACAGCAGAACAGGCTGCGTGCACGCCTTTACCAGGAGGCCAAGGCCAAGGGCTTCCGCCCCGCTTCCTACATCAGCCGCCAGGCATTCGTGTGGCGCGACGTCCGGCTTGGCGATCACTGCTTCATTTTCGAGAATAACGTGATTCAGCCGCGTGTCCGTATCGGCGACAACGTCGTGTTGTGGAGTGGCAACCATATCGGGCATCACTCCGTAATCGGCGATCACTGCTTCTTCTCGTCGCACGTGGTCATTTCCGGGTATGTGGCCGTCGGCGAGAGTTGCTTTTTCGGCGTGAACGCGACCGTCGGGAACAACGTGGCCATTGGCGAAAAAAGCCTCATCGGCGCCGGCGCGCTTGTCCTGGCCGACGTGCCAGCGCGTAAGGTCGTCTCCGGTGTGTGGCGGAAAGCTCCAGCGGCGTCATCTACCGCTCTGCAACAAGGATGAAGTGGCGTAAACAGGGCCGGGTTTACGCGCCATCTGGCGAGTTCGCCTGGGCGAAAAACTACGCGTACCTGCCTACTGCGGAAACCGGCATCGGTTCGGGATTGCGAGTTTACTTTTCCTGCCTGGACGAGGACAACTACGGCCGCATCGGCTACGTCGACCTGGACCCGGAAGACCCGGGCCGGGTGCTCGAGGTCGCGCCTCAACCGGTGCTGGACCTGGGTGAGCCCGGCACGTTCGACGACGCCGGGGTGAACCCTTCCTGCCTTGTCGAGGGCGACACCGGAACGCATCTTTACTACATCGGGTGGCAGCGGTCCAGCCGGGTGCCGTACCTGTTGTTTGCCGGTTTGGCAGTCCGCCGTGGCCAGTCCGGTTTTCAGAAGCTTGGACGCACCCCGGTGCTGGAGCGAACCACCGCAGAGCCGTTTATTCGTTCCGCGACCACGATTCTCCGCGAGGCGGGCCGCTGGCGCGCCTGGTATGTTTCGGCCCTCCGCTGGACCACGATCGCGGGCCACCTCTACCCGGAATACGTCATTCGTTATGCTGAGTCAGCTGACGGCCTGAGCTGGCGCGCGGACGGCAGTGTTTGCATTGCGTTCCAGGATCCGGACGAGTTCGGCTTTGGCCGGCCTTGGGTCTTGCGGGACGGCGGACTGTACCGCATGTGGTATTCTATCCGGTCGCGCACACAGCCGTATCGCCTCGGCTACGCTGAATCCACTGACGGGCTGTCGTGGGAGCGCAAGGACCGGGAAGCGGGAATCGATCGGTCGGCCGTCGGTTGGGACTCAGAAATGATCTGTTTCCCTTGTGTCGTCGATGTTCGGGGCCGGCGCTACATGTTTTACAACGGCAACCGCCATGGCGCGACCGGTTTTGGCTATGCGGTGCTGGACTGATATGCGGGTGGAACCATATACGCCGCAGCACAAGCAGGCGTGGGACGAGTTCGTGGCCGGAAGCCGCAACGGAACTTTCCTGTTTCACCGCGACTACATGGAATACCACCGGGACCGCTTTTGTGATTCTTCGCTGCTGGTTTTCGACGACCGCGGCCGGCTTGTGGCCCTGCTGCCGGCCAATCGCGACGGCGGCTCGGTCGTCAGCCATGGGGGACTCACGTACGGCGGCCTGGTGATTGGACCCAGACTGGGCCTGGGCGGTACGCTCGATGTATTTGCGGCCGCGCTGGCGTTCCTCCACGGGCATTCGGTCTCCAGGCTCGTGTACAAGGCGGTCCCCCACATTTATCACTTATATCCGGCTGAGGACGAGTCTTATGCCCTATTTTTGGCCGGCGCGCGGCTTACCCGCTGCGATCCCTCAGCCGTGGTCGCCCAGGACAGCCGCCCCGGGTTCCAGGAGCGGAGGCGGCGCGGTGCAAAGAAGGCCCTCGGTCATGGCCTGATAGTGGCGCACTCCACCGACTTCGGCCCGTTCTGGCGGGTTCTGATAGACAATCTCCAGGCGCGCAATCTACTGGCAGTTCACACCCTGGAGGAGATCGAACTCCTGCACTCGCGTTTCCCCGACCACATCCACCTGTTCGTGTGTTCGGAGCAGGGTTCCGTCGTCGCCGGCACCGTCATCTACGAGACCCCGCGGGTCGCGCATGCGCAGTACATCGCGGCGTCCGATCGAGGGAGAGAGATTGGCGGACTGGACCTGCTGTTCCAGACGCTCTTGTCGAAAGCATACGCGCACAAGCCATTCTTCGATTTCGGTATCTCCACCGAAAAGGAAAGCCGCTTTCTCAATCGAGGCCTGATGGAGCAAAAGGAGGGCTTCGGTGCCGGAGTGATCGCTTATGAACAGTATGAAATCGCGTTGCAGCACTTCGACGGGGCGTGCCTGCTGGCGTCAGGACAGGTGTGATGAGATCCCGGCCGAATGTAGAAGCCCGGCCCGCACTGGCGGAGTGCCGTATCATTCCGCTGCCGAAGATCGCCGATAGCCGCGGGAACCTGACGTTCGTGGAAGCCAGCCGCCACATCCCTTTCGCCATCCGGCGCGTTTACTGGATCTACGATGTCCCGGGCGGAGTAATACGTGGGGGACATGCCTATCGCGAGTTGGAGGAGTTTGCGATCGCACTGTCTGGCAGCTTCGATTTTCGTGTGGACGACGGCTCCGAGCGGGTGTTCACGTTAAACCGCCCCTATTTCGGCCTCTACATTCCGCGCATGGTGTGGCGTCATATCGAAAATTTTTCCACGAACGCGGTGTGCCTGATTCTGGCCTCGACGCCTTACCAGGAACAGGATTATATCCGCGATTTCTCGGCTTTCCGGCAGCTTAAGAGCCTGTCAACATGAGCAGTGTCGACGATTGCCGCATCATCAGCTTCAAGCGCATCAGCCGCCCCCAGGGTAACCTTACCCCGATCGAGAACCTGCGCGACGTTCCATTTGAAATCCAGCGTGTCTACTACCTCTACGATGTGCCCGGTGGCGAGTCCCGCGGCGGCCATGCCCACCGCCTATTGGAGCAGGTCATCATCTCCGCCATGGGCAGTTTTGCGGTCGATGTCGACGATGGCTGCTGCCGCCGGCGGTTCTACCTGAATCGCGCTTATTACGGCCTGTACATCGCCAAGATGATCTGGCGCGAGATCCTGGACTTCTCCTCAGGAGGCATTTGCCTGGTCATGGCCTCGCGTTCCTACGAGGAGAGCGACTACATCCGCGACTATGATGAATTCCTGAAATTGAAAAAAAGCCATGATCCCATTTCTTAGACTCCGGGACGCGAGCTTCGACCTGAAGGAAGAGCTGGACGCCGCCTATGCGCGCGTGCTCGCATCGGGGTGGTACATCCTGGGCGAAGAGGTGGAGGCATTCGAGCGGGAGTTTGCTGCCTATTGCGGCGCGCGGTACTGCGTGGCAGTGGGCAACGGCCTGGACGCGCTGCACCTGATTCTGCGCGCTCTGGACATCGGGCCCGGTGCCGAAGTCATCGTCCCGACGAATACGTTCATCGCCACGTGGCTGGCCGTGTCCTACGCCGGAGCAACTGTCGTGCCCGTGGAGCCCGACCCCTCGACCTTCAATCTCGACCCTGCACGCGTCCGCCAGGCCATCACTGGCCGCACTAGGGCGTTGATTCCGGTTCATTTGTATGGCCAGGCCGCCGACATGGATGCGATCAACGCGGTCGCCCGCGAAAACGGGCTCAAGGTGATTGAAGATGCCGCCCAGGCGCACGGCGCCCGATACAAGCGGACGGTCGCCGGGCACCTGGGCGATGCGGCGGCTTTCAGCTTTTATCCGGCCAAGAACCTGGGCGCCCTGGGAGACGCCGGAGCGGTCGTCACCGACGACGAGCAGATCGCCGAAGCCGTTAGCATGCTTAGAAACTACGGGTCTCGTGCGAAGTATCAGAATGACGCCAAGGGGATCAACTCTCGTACGGACCCGTTACAAGCCGCCTTCTTGCGCGTAAAGCTTCGTCATCTCGACGAGTGGAACGACCGGCGCCAGCGTCTTGCGGCATTATACTCCGAGCGGTTGGCCCACGTGCCGGGCCTCATTATTCCCCATGTGCCGCCCTGGGCCGATCCGGTCTGGCACCTGTTCGTCATCCGCTGCGAAGAACGGGACGCGTTGCGCGCGCATCTTCAGGACCGTGGAATCGGAACGCAAATTCACTACCCCGTGCCGCCGCACCTGTCCGGCGCCTACCGGGGCGACTGGGCCCCCGGCTCATTTCCCATCGCCGAGCAGCTCGCGGCCACGGTGTTGAGTCTGCCCATCGGGCCGCATCTGCAAGTACAGGATGCATGCGCCGTCGCCGCGGCGTGTGCGGAGTTTGCCCAGACGCGAGTTTAGGCCCACCGGAGACTTTATGAATATGGATGGTTCGCCTACGGCGCCCCCCGCCGCCTCGGTCCGGCGAAAACTATCGATCGTCGTGCCGGTCTATTACAACGAGGGGTCGCTGCAGCCCCTGTTCAAAGAGCTTCGGCTCGTTGAGGAGCAGCTCGGCCGCAAGGGGCTGGATCTCGAGCTCGTCTTTGTCGATGACGGTTCTGGCGATGGATCCTTGCGCGAGTTGTTGAACATCAAGGCGCAGCGGCCCGAGACCAAAGTCATTAAGCTGACCCGCAACTTTGGCGCGGTGCACGCATCTAAAGCAGGCGTGCAGTTCGTTACCGGCGACTGCTATATCGTGCTGGCGGCGGATCTCCAGGACCCGCCTGACCTGGTGCTCGAAATGGCCGACCACTGGCTGGCGGGAGAAAAGTACGTTGTCTGCGCGCGCCTCGACCGTGACGACCCGCTGACCACAAAGCTGTTTGCGTCGTTCTATTACAAGCTCGTGCGGCTGTTTGTCATTCCCCAGTATCCGCCGCGCGGCTACGATCTGGCGCTAATGGACCGTACGTTCCTTCCCTACATGCAGCAGAGTAGCAAGAACATCAATCCGCTCATTTTCAGCTATTGGCTCGGATTTCGGCCGAAATTGCTGCACTATACCCGGCGCCAGAGAATCCACGGCCAATCGCGCTGGACGTTCTGGAAAAAAATGAGGTTCTTCTTCGACTCCATCCTGGGATTTTCCATTATTCCCATCCGGGTAATGTCGCTGAGCGGCATACTCGTCTCGCTGGCGAGCTTCGCCTATGCCATCTGGATCATCATCAACGCTATTCTGGGCCGCACCGAAGTCCGCGGATTCGCGACCGTTGTGGCGCTGATGGCTTTCCTTGTCGGGAGCGTTATGGTGATGCTCGGCGTGATCGGCGAGTACCTATGGCGCATCTTTGACGAACTGAACAAGCGGCCGGAATCGGTGATCGATGAGATCTATTGACCGGCGATTCGTGCGGTTTATCGTCGTAGGCGGTTTCAATACGGCCGTCGGCTATCTCGTTTATGGAACACTTTTAGTTTTCGTCTCCTATCGCATAGCGTACACGGTGTCTTATATATTTGGTGTGCTCCTGTCGTATTACCTGAATGCGCGGTTCGTCTTTGAGAGCCGCAGGACTCTCTCGGGCCTGGCGCGCTTTCCGCTGGTGTATGTTGCCCAATACCTGTTTGGCCTGACCGCCATGTGGCTGCTCGTCCAACAAATCGGAGTGAGTAAATGGCTCGCACCGCTGATCGTCGTAGGCGCCTCTGTCCCGCTGACGTTCCTGCTGGCGCGCCTGCTTCTGTTACCAGATTCCCGGCAGGCCGACGGTTGAGCGGTTCGCACAGCGTCCGGAAGTCGTGCGAGAATCGGACGACGCCATGACATGCCGGCTCAGATATTTGTTTCAGCGCAAACCCGTGGCGAGAATTCACTGGCCTGACAGGAGAGGAGGCAATCAATGTCGGTCCGCAAGGCGGCCCTGAAGGCGATTCGTACGTATCTGCCTTCACGCAAGTTGACCAACGAGGACTTGGCCCGCGAGTTCGGCGATTGGGATGTCGCCAAAATCTACGACAAGACCGGTATCTCGGTGCGCTCGATTGCGGCTCCAGAGCAGTGCGCGTCCGACCTGGGTGTGGCTGCCGCCGAGCTGTTGTTCGCCGATGGCGGGATCGCGCGCGAGCAAATCGACTTCCTGCTTTTCTGTACGCAGAGCCCGGATCACTTTCTGCCGGCCAGCGCCTGTATTATGCAGACGCGGCTGGGTCTGCCGACCTCCTGCGGAGCGATCGATTTCAACCAGGGCTGCTCCGGTTTTGTGTACGGCCTCGCGCTGGCGAAAGGCCTGATTGAGTCCGGAACCACCGAAAACGTCCTGCTCATCACGGCGGAAACCTATTCCAAGTACATCCACCCCCGGGACCGGAGTGTCCGCACGCTTTTTGGCGATGGCGCCGCCGCCGCCTGGATCGGCGCCGTGGAGAGCGACGAGGAGCGCATCGGACCTTTTGTGCTCGGCACCGACGGCCGCGGTGCGCACCAGTTGATTGTTCCCGCGGGCGCCACCCGAATGCCGGCAACGGCGGAAACGGCTGTCGAGCAACAGGACGCCAGCGGCAATACGCGCTCCGCGCGAAATCTGTACATGAATGGCCCGGAGATTTTCACCTTCACGCTGCGGGAGGTCCCGTCCCTCGTGGAGCGCCTGTTGTCCCGCGCAGGCCTGCTCCTTGAGGATGTGGATTTCTACGTTTTCCATCAGGCAAATCGCTTTATGCTCGAACAGCTTCGCCGGAAACTCCGGATTCCACCGGAGAAGTTCTGCATTAACCTGGAGAATTACGGAAATACCGTGTCCGCCACCATCCCGATGGCGCTTGATCTGGCCATGGAACGCGGGCAGATCGCCACGGGTGCGGCGGTGATGGTGGTGGGCTTTGGGGTCGGCTATTCCTGGGCAGCGGCGCTGCTGAAATTCAATTGACCTATGGACGCACAACTTTTCTACGCACGCATGGCCGAGATTCTCGAAGTACCGCCAGGGGCAGTGAGCCCCGACTTCCACTTGGCCGAAGGGCAGTGGGACTCCGTCGCGGTCATGTCCACCATTGCCTTGATTGATGAGCTGTCTGGTGCCGCTGTTTCCGGCGAGCAGATGAACGCTTGCGCCACCGCCGGCGATCTGCTCGAGCTGGCCCAGGCAAGTTGAACGGGGGCTTCCGATAGCACAGCATCATCCGCCACGACGAGGCCGCCTTTTCTCTGCGTGCCTCTGTAAGCCAACGTGCCCGGATAGGATCTCAATCCGTAATCGAAGCCGATAGGCCAGCTATTCACGGCGTTCCAGATCGCGCCGCGGCATTTGGGGCGCCCGCCGCGGTCGTGACGGGCCGCCCTCAAGGTAACAACTACCTGTTAGCCTAGCGTGGCGCCGATGGCACTTACAGCGGAGTGGTCCGGTAAGGGCGATTGTGTCGTCTCCTCATTTGGAGTTAGAATCTACCAATGCCAAGAAAGCGCATCGCCGGCGTGCTGCACTTCAACTCCGCTCGCCAGCAGAGCGATCGCCCTGCAGCGCCTGGCGTACGAAGGTGGGATCGATCTTCAGGAAAAGGACGGGTGCCCTTGCCGACCCGGAAGCAAGCTGTGACCGGGCTGGCTGCGTTGCTTCTCCTGGTTCTGTGCGCTTACCGGATTCTCACGTTTGTGCCGCAGCCGCTGGACTCTCCGAGTACGCTCCGGCCAATCTTGTACGGGCTTTTCAGCAAGTTTATTAAACATTATCCGAATCCAGAGCAGGCACAGCAGGCCTGGGCAAGTTACTGTCTTGTCGCTCTGTGTGTTCCCACGATCTTAGCATTACTGAACTACTTCAACCCTTCTGTGACCCGGCGGTTTGTGTGGATACACAAGATTGTTGCCTCACGCCTGGCTCTATTCATCGGCGTTGCTACGTGTCTCACGGTTTGCCGTTTTCCAATTCTCCTTGCCAGGGAAACAAATCCCGATGAAACACTGTTCATCGCCGCGGCGCAGAAGCTGTTCAAGGATCCGGTCTTTTTTCGCGCCGTCGACTGCAACACCACCGGACCGATTAACATCTTTCCTTTAATGCTGCCCGCGCTGTTCGGGATCTCACCCGACTATGCTTCGACCCGCGCGATCGCCCTCTTAATTATTTTGGCCAGCACATACTTCATATATCGTGCATTGGTCTTACTCACCGAGGAGCGCGTTGCACGGATCGCGATCCTGCCGGCGGCCGGCGCATTTGCCGTCTTGAAGTGCGGCGATTTCTTGCATTACAGCTCCGAGCACGTTTCGTTTCTGCTGCTGTCGCTGGCTTTCTATGTTTGCGTGAGGACCTTTTGGCGTCCGCAAATGTACGCATGGAACTTAGCGGGACTTGGCCTGCTTACGGCGGCGGCGTTTCTCGCGAAAATGCAGGCTGTGCCTATCCTGGGCTGCGTCGCGGCGGTAGCGATCGCATACGTGCACGGAGGCGGCCATGCCAGGCGGTGGTGGCGGCCTTCGCTCGTGTTTGGAGCGGGCCTTGCGCCATTGCTGGTCGCGAACGCCATCATATGCGCATGGGCGGGAGTGTGGCATGACTTCTGGATGGAGTACATCCTCAGTAACTACTACTATGTGGAAGCGCACGGGACTCTGACCGTGGAACTGCAGCGCTTTGCCGATTTTGCTCTGGGAATTACGGACATCCGTCTGATGGTCAGCAGTTTGTTGGGCATCCTGGCGGCATATGTTTATCAAAGGAAGAAGCGGGAAGCCGCCTATCGGGGATTGTTTTTGGAAACGGCTGCGGCCGGTGGAATTGTGGCCGTGGCCGCCAGTTTGCTGTTGAGCACGGCGGGCGGCGCTGTAGTGAGCTATGGCGTGATGATCTGGGTGCTGATGTTGCCAGGATGTTTCCTTCTTCTGTACCGGAAGCCAGACGGGGAAGCGGAGCCCATACGGTGGTTCGGCTTCCTGGTGGCCGCAGTGCTGGCGGCGGCGGCGGCAGTGGCCTATGTGCCGCACCGCCCATACCCACACTACCTGCTATTGTTGGTGCTCCCTCTTGCTATCGCGACGGCGTGGCCCGTCGTGGCTGCCTCCGCGGGCCCCGAGCCTTTGGTTGGCAATAGCGAAGAAGATGGTTCCAGGCGGCGCCGTTCGCGGGCGCCCTTCGTGCTCGTGTTTGCGGCGCTGACCCTGGCTTGCCAGTTGCTTCAGTTGGGATCGCCCGATTTCATGGCGTTTGCATCCGTACCCTCCACCGTTCGCGCTCCGGAAAGCGATTTGATTGAGGCTCTGAGCCGGCCGGCAGGAACGATCACGGTGTGGGGTTGGAATGCCGAACCTTACGTGGGGGCTGGCCGAGTTTCGGCGCTGAAAGACCTTGTCTCTGGTCTGTTGTTCCTGGATAATCCCAAAGTTCGTGCATACTACCGAGAGGCCTACCTTCACGCCATACGACGCGACCGTCCGGAGTTATTCATAGATGCGATCGAGAATCCCCGTGGACCGTTGGATCGCAGAAACCGCTTCGAAGTGATTCCAGAACTCAAATCCTTCATCCAATCCGACTATGTTCACGTTCTAAATGCATACAAGGAAGGCTTTTACATCCGGCGCGATCTGGCCGCGAGCATTGCCGGTATCGGCGATCCAAGAAAGTGCGATGGCCAGGCGATCCGTTGTTTCGAAGCGGGTGCAGGGGCATGGATACCGGCGGATCTCCCTGCGGTCCAAATGCCGGAACACGCCCTCCTGGAGGTGACGTTCACACCGGAAACCAAACAGGATCTTTATGCCACTGTCTTCAGTAACGACGGCGGCCTGGCAACGCGCGACGGATTTCAATTCCAACACCTGGCAATGGACCGCTACCGTTTGGCCATCGGGTGGGGACCGGAATGGGCTGTTTCGAAAGAACTGTTGCTGCCGCAGAGAAGGCCGGTGTCTCTCGCTATCGAATTCAACGGAGATCTGGTCACGATCGTCTGCAACGGCGCCAAGCTCGACGAAATGCGGCTCCCCAAGCCCATGCTGGAGTCCGCCGGCCCCATCACGTTAGGTTCCTGGATTGGCCACCAGCGTCCTTTCCTGGGGAACATTCAGTTCTTCCAGATCCGCAATCTTGGGCAGAGGCGGTGAAGAGTTGCTAACTGCCCAGTTCGAAGTCTGCGGAAGACAGGACGGGGTTTCTCATACGGAGCGAAGTCGCCCGTCCGACGCGCTCCGAACGTCGACTTCATGGTCACCAAGCGGAGCTACGGGAGTCCGCTTTTCGCATTCGCATTCGTCTTCTGAGCCAAGGCAATGCCAACATCATCCCAATATACGATTCCGGAACCTGGATTTCGAAAGAGGTGGATACGCAGCACGCCTTTCGAACTCACCGTAACGGTATCCTCGAAAAGTTGCCATCCATTCCCGGGAGTAGCCGCCGGAGAGAAAGTGGCCTTGTCGGCGCCCGGGTCAAAAACAGCGAGTTGCGCAGTGGCCGTCGTGCTTGGCGCGGCAGAGGCCCACGCCGTTATGGTGTACGTTTGCCCTGGTTGCAGATCGCTAACCTCCTGATACAGGCTGCCCGAACCGGCGGTCTCAGCAAGACTACGAGTTCCGCTGTGCGCGCGCGACGCGGTGACCTCCGCACGTACCTCCTGAAACGGTATCCAACGTAGTGTGACAGCATCCTCGAAGCCGGCATTCAGGATGGCGGCGTCGAGGCCCGAGGTGGAATCCTCATATACAGTAACGTCATCCCAGTAGACGGTTCCGGAGCCCTGATTTCGAAAGAAGTGAATCCGCAGCACGCCGCTGGCGCTCACGGTAACAGTGTCTTGCAAAAACTGCCACCTTTCGCCAGCAACTACTGCCCGGGAGAATGTCGCCATGTTTGCACCGGGGTCAAAGACCCCGATCTGAGCGGTAGCCGTGGCATCACGCGAACCGGACTCCCAAGCCGTGACCGCATACCTACGCCCGGGCTGCAGCCCAACGACATCCTGATAGAAGCTGCCGGAAGCGACGGATTCCGCCAGGCTAAACCGTCCGCTATGTGCGCGCACGGTAGTCAAATCCCCGTGCACAGCTTGAAACCGGGTCCAAGGCGAAATGCTGCCACCTTCAAAACCGGCATTGGCGACACCGTCTACGTGTCGTGCGAAATCCTGAGTGCTTGCTGCGAGTCCGAAGTCCGTCTTGGACGAACACAGGATGAAGTGATCCACTTCGTGGCAACGTCCGGGCCCGGTGGGCCCGCCCGCGATGAGCGCAGCCAATACAGGCGTTACGACATAAGCGGATTCGGAGACCAGTGGGCGTTCGGCCAAAACGGTGATCGCTTCCGTGCACTGGAAGTCGCGGCTGTCCTCATTATAACGGGCTGATTGATAACTATTAATGCGCATTCTCTGAGAGGCGGCCAAGAAACCGAAGATCCGATAACCGCTGTTACCTCCGGGCGAGTCCTTGTTATCGCATTGCCATGCCGGCAGCACGATCAGGTTCTGGTGACGGGACCCCAAGGTGGCCCATACAGGCGATCGAAGGGGCGCCACATGCGGCTGATTGACCGTGTCGTGCACCCAACGGCGAAGCGGCGCTGTATCCGCCACTTGAAGCAGCAGTGCCGCCGCTACTAACAGATTCGCCCAGCGCTCTCGGAATAGCAGAAACGGGATGGCAAGGACGCCAGTCAAAATCGCGTAGTATGGAGTCCAAAACAATCGGCCCGTGGCCCGAAGAGGAGCAAAAACGCGCGTAAAGTGCTCATGAGGGTCCAAGTCCACCAGCAGCCTGGAGCCGATCGATATTTTTGTAGAAAGGGCCATTACGGTAAAAAAGCCACAACACAACAGTAGTGCGGGTAAAAACGAGATATTAGGCCAAGGTAGCGTCCGTCGCCACCACAGAAGACAGACTAATGCGAGGAGCAGGATAACGCCTGCTCCCAGATAATTATACCCTTCATATTGACCGGCGGTGAATTGTGGTAAAGCCGGAAACAACACGGACCCATAGCCGTATGGATCCAGAGGGGAGAGCAAGTTCATCGAAAAATGGCCATACCCGCCCCCGGCATATCCTCGCCCCGAAGGAATGAAAAACCCGAAAGCATAGGCCACTGCGAGGCAAACACCTGCGAGCCCGCCGAGAATTGCGGCCCCTGCCCTAAACGCGAGGGTCTTTCGCCAAACGAGAGAGACTAGCGTTGTTACCAGGATCACCAATACCTGGAACGCCAAGTACGGATTAATACCCACAGCAGCACCACCGAGGATGAGTGCCGGTAGGGCGAGGCGCCGGGCGTTGTGTGCTGGATCCAGGTGTGCTCGAAAAAATAGATACAAGGCCGCCACGATCAACCAGTGGTTGCTGAGAGAGTAATGTCCAACAAACCGATAGGTAAGAGGAGGGGAGATGAGGAAGAACAGGCTTGGCAAAAGTACTTTTAACGGATCCGTCCCAAGCAAAAGCCGAAACAGACGCAGCGCGAAGAACAGTAGTAGTACACAAGCCAGTACTACCTCGGGACCCAAATATTGGAACGGCTCTGGTAGCAGAGACGAAAACGGTTTCAGCAATATCGCGATGAGGGGATTCAGATCTACGAGTGCAATGGATTCACCTGTCGGATAACCTAGCCTGTCCGTGTAGCCCAAGGGCCAATGCCAGTGTGGATCCTGCCGGAACATCTCCCATGCGATATGGTGGTATGCCGGATCCGGCGTGAGCCATCCGACATTCCGGGGATTTAGCGGTCCGGGACCCATCAAGAAAAGGGCATAGAGAGATCCGATGATCCCGGCAACCGTCAGATTCGCGCCAAGGCTGTCAGGCCACCGAAAGCGGAACCCTGCAAGTGGCAGTTTGATGGCGTTGTCCATGGAAACCCGTGGTAGATTTGGGGCAGGCGTCGTTTGCTGCGCCACGAAAACTCGATTGAGAAACGAGCGTAACATAAGCCCCTGACGTGATCAAGTCCAGGGATGAAGGCGGCACATGAAAACTACCGCCAACAGGTACTGGAAACCGGCCGGGATCCGGCGGCGCGACCGTTGCATCAATGAACACAGTTCGGCGGCGTGCGGGCCGCACGATCCATCGGGAATATCGAGAATGGACGCCCGGCTACGCCCGAGAGGCTTTTCCGCGTTGTCTGGCGATGGGGTATACTGGCCTGCAGAGCGGAATCCGGCGACAACATCGGACAACCAGAAATGATGGCAGGCTGTTTGGCGTGAACGCTCGGTTGTGCTTGATGCCAGCAGACATCGAGTGCGTGCGGCCGGCGCGGCGGGCTAGCGTGACGCGAGAGCGTCCTGGGACCCGGGAGCTTCCTCAGAATCATGTACATCTTCAACCACATCCCCAAATGCGGCGGCTTAAGTTACCGCGCATTGCTCGAAGAGACATTAGGCAAAGACCGCGTTGAGCACATCAGTATCAATCTGGAAGAAGACTACCATCCGAACCCTGACGAGTATCGGCGGTATACCATGCTCATGGGACATTTTGGCGTGAAATGGAATGAGATCGTGGGCCCCGGCAGACAGTGGATGACGGCATTGCGCGAACCCA
>OCZU010001164.1_pt1 | contig 17514 bp, 25 predicted proteins | sample 1539001 | NCBI WGS metagenome assembly OCZU01 (sample SAMEA3539306, study PRJEB22396) | soil metagenome | biome: tundra; feature: field; material: soil | place: USA | collected 2010-05 | depth 0.15 m | reverse complement strand
AAAGTGTTCTACCTGAAATACGACATCTATCGGAACGCCTGGCCGCTGCTGGCGCTCGCGACGTATCGGAAAATCTTGAACCGCGCCCAAGAGTCTGACGCCGCCGCCGCGGTTAATGGGTTGGTCAATGGCAGCATTTTCAAACCAGCTACGCAGGCTTGAGCAACTACGCCCGGTTGGGGAGATTTAACGCTTTATTTCGCTGGGTCTTGTGCCACATTGGTTGGTGTTTTGGTGGTGTCTAGGAGCACAACCAGATTTAAAAGACCACTCTTTAAATTTATTTGACCCAATGAAAACTGGCTACCTGATTGACATGGACGGGGTGATTTACCGGGAAAACCGGTTGATACCCGGCGCGGCGGAATTCGTCCAGGCACTGATCACCGTCGGCGCACCGTTCCTTTTTCTCACCAATAATTCCGCGCCCACGCCCGAAGACCTTGAGGTACGTCTGAAGCATCTTGGTGTGCATGGTTTGTCCCCGCGGCATTTCTACACCTCGGCGATGAACACGGCAGATTTTCTGAACGAGACCGACCCGGGCTGCACCGTCTTCGTGATCGGCGAAGGCGGGCTGCTCACCGCGCTGCACGAATGCAAGATTGCCAACGACGCCATCAAGCCGCGCTACGTCATCGTCGGCGAGGGTGCGCCATCCACCGAGCGGCTCGCCAAAGCCCACGAGTGCATCGAACGCGGCGCCGGGCTGCTCGCCACCAATCCCGACAACTGGTGTCCCGTGTCGAGCGAGAAGACCCGGCCGGGTGCCGGCGCGATCGCCGCGTTCCTGGAGGCCAGCACGGGCCGGCACGCGTATTATCTTGGCAAACCCAACGGTTTCATGTTCCACCGCGCACGCCAGAAGCTGGCCGAACTTTCCCTCAACAAGCCGGAGCAGGTGGTGATGATCGGCGACACGATGGAGACGGACATTCGCGGAGCGGTCGAGGCCGGCCTGTTGTCCTACCTGGTCTTGAGCGGCTCGACGCAGTTTGAAGACATCGGCGATCATGTCTATCAGCCCACCCGCGTGCTGCAAAGCGTCGCCGACCTGGTGGAGGAAATCCTCACCGGCAAGTCTTCCGACCCTTTCCACAACCGGGCTTTCAAAGATAAAAGTTCCCACGCCAAATCCGGCCTGCGGCATCAGACCGATGTATTCGCCCTTCACAAGCCGCGCCCGCGCCCGGCGATGACGAAATAATATCCTTCGCCATTCGCAGCGGGTCATTCATTATTTCCGCGTGAGCTGGTTTTATCGCCACGGCATCCGGCCAATCCTTTTCCGGCAGAACGCGGAAGACGCGCACAATGGCGCGCTCAAACTTTTGAGCCGTGCCAGCCGCAGCCCATTTGTCTGCAACTTAGTTGGGAAAATATACGGCGCGCCGGCATTGCCGGTTGAATCCTTCGGCCTGAAATTTCCCACCCCCATCGGCCTGGCCGCCGGCATGGATAAATTTGCCGCCGCCGTTCCCGCTTGGGAAAAACTTGGCTTCGGGTACAGCGAACTCGGGGGCGTGACGTGGCACGCACAGCCGGGCAACCCGCCGCCCCGCATGTTCCGCGCTGTCGCCGCCGGGGCGATCGTGAACTGCATGGGCTTCAACAATCCCGGCGCCGAAGCCGTCGCCGAGAAACTGTCCCATTGGAAAAAACTCGGTCGCTGGCCGGATCATCCCGTCGGCATCAATCTCGGCAAATCCAAGATCACGCCGCTGGCGGAAGCCGCTGATGATTATGCGAATTCGTTTCGCGTCCTGCGTGGGCATGCAGACTTTTTTGTCGTAAATGTCAGTTCGCCGAACACGCCCAACCTGCGCCAGCTTCAGGACAAGACTGCGCTCGATGAAATTGTGGCGGCGATTCAGGAACTCAACTTAGCGGCGTCTCAGCAGAGCGCCGTTAGTGAATCTTACCAAAAAAAAGCGGCGCTCTGCCGAGACGCCGCCACGCCAATTTTGGTAAAAGTCGCGCCGGATTTGTCATTTGAGGCGCTGGACGAAATTCTGGAACTGGTTGCACCGCGCCAAATCGCCGGCATCGTGGCAACGAATACAACGGTTTCCCGTCCGCAGACAAATGATCCAGCCGCACAAAAAATTTACGGTGAGGCCGGCGGTTTGAGCGGCAGGCCGTTGCGCGCGCGCAGCACGGAAATCATCCGGCACTTGCACAAACAAACGAAAGGCAAACTGCCCATCATCGGCGTCGGTGGAATTTTCGATGCGGACGACGCCTGGGAAAAAATCACGGCAGGCGCGTCCTTACTGCAGATTTACACAGGTTTGGTTTTTGAAGGGCCGGGCATCACCAAAGAAATCGTGGCCGGTCTGATTAAGCGGATGGAAATCGCCGGCATGAAACAGTTGCGGGAAGCCGTCGGTTCCGCTAATTGAGAATTATGTTTGAGCATCACACCAAACCTTTGCTGCCGCGCAAGGTCTTTTACCGCCGTCTAATGTGCCACGCGGTTCTTGGAATCGCGGTCATCGTCGGTTCGCTCACCATTGGCATGATCGGTTATCACACTTTTGAAAATCTGCCGTGGATTGATGCGTTCTTGAATGCGGCCATGATCCTTTCCGGCATGGGGCCGGTCGCCACGCTGCAAACCGACGGCGGGAAATTATTTGCCGGCTGTTACGCATTGTTCAGTGGCATCGCTTTGATCGCCATTCTCGGCATCATTTTTGCGCCCGTCGTCCATCGCTTCCTGCATAAATTCCACCTGGAAGATGAAGAACGTGATCAGAAGATACGACGCTGACGCATGAGGCGGACGGATTGTCCGCAGGTTTGTCATGTGCCTAAACATCCGAGGGCGGTGCTGAAGCAACCGCAGTCCAGACGCTTCGCGAGGTTGGAGGTCTTGGTCTGGCGCGGAGCGTCTGGACTGCGCGCGGTTCATGCCGCTTTTCCTTTGGTTGAACGGGGGGTTTTATTTACACAACCGGCCCGGCCAGCTATTCTTTGCGCTGATGAAAAACGCTTTCACCAAATATCACGCCCTGGGTAATGACTACATCGTAATCAATCCGAAAGATTTGCCAGCACCGCTGACGGCCGGGCAGGTCAAGACCATCTGCCACCGCAACTACGGCGTCGGCTCGGATGGGATTTTGCTCGGCCCGCTGCCCTCAAAAAGGGCGCCGTTCGGTCTGCGCATTTTCAATCCCGACGGCAGCGAGGCGGAAAAGAGTGGCAATGGGCTGCGGATTTTTTCGCGTTATCTGTGGGACAAGAAACTCGTCGGCAAGGACGAGTTCGCCATCGAGACGCCCGGCGGCGTGGTGAAAGCCACTGTGACGGAACGCGGCAAGGTCGTGCGTGTCGAGATGGGCAAAGTGAGCTTTTGGAGCGATGAAATTCCCGTGGTCGGTCCGCGCCGCGAGGTCATCAATGAGGCGATCCATCTGCGCGGGCAGAAATTTAGTTTCTGTGCCGCCACCGTCGGCAATCCGCATTGCGTGCTGCCATTGCCGAAAATCAGCGCCGACCTCGCACGGCAGATCGGGCCGCTGCTGGAAACCCATGCGCGTTTCCCCAAGCGCATCAACGTGCAACTGATGAAAGTCCTCGACCGCGCGAACATCCAGATCGAGATTTGGGAGCGTGGCGCGGGCTACACGCTGGCGAGCGGCAGCAGCAGCAGCGCGGCGGCGGCCGTGGCGCACAAGCTCGGCCTATGTGACCGCTCCATCACCGTCCATATGCCCGGCGGCCGGATTCAGATCGAAATTGGTGACGATTTTGCGATTGAGATGACCGGCCCGGTGACCAAAGTCGCCGAAGGCGTGATGAACAAGGAAATGTTTGCGTGAAACTTCCGGCAAGGCTTGACGCGAATTTCGCTAATTATCGCTAATTTAAAAAATCAATTTCCTTAAATTCGCGCAGTTCGCGTCAAAAGTTTTTCCTTTGCGTCTTTGCGTCTTTGCGGTGAAATAGCGGCACAATTTATGAGCAATATTCCTTCTGATCTGAAATTCGCAAAATCACACGAATGGGTGCGCGTCAGCGGCGACACCGCAACCGTCGGCATCACCGACCACGCGCAGGCCGAGTTGACCGACATCGTGTTCGTGGAACTGCCCGTCGTAGGGCGCAAGGTGAAAGCCGGCGAAGCCTGTGCCGTGGTGGAATCTGTGAAGACCGCGAGCGACATTTATTCGCCCGTCAGCGGCGAAATCATTGAACTGAACAAACCGGTCACGGACAATCCGAGCTTGGTGAACACCGAGCCGACGGCGGGCGGCTGGTTTTTCAAAATCAAATTGAGCAATCCCGCTGAACTGAACGCGCTGCTCTCGCCGGATGATTACAAGAAGCAGGTTGGGGGATGATTATTTTAGGATACATTTTGCTTTGGTTGGGATGTCTAACTTCAATAGTGGGAGACATAATGTTCTTGGCTGTTGCCTACAAGCGTAACTTGTGGTGGTTTTTTGGATGTTTGTTCATACCAATTATTGCCCTAATTTTCTTTTTTCTAAATCTGAAGGCGGCAGCAAAACCATTTATAATTTTTGTGGCCGGACTGTTGATGGCTTGGCTTGGAGCACAATTAGTCGGGATTGATTCTTGGAAAATTGAACTTTGGAAAAGAAACTGAAGCCTTGAAAATCCGTTTATTCATCAAACCGCATTGCGGTTGGTGTCACAAGGCGATGCGCTGGCTCGACGACCACGACATCGCTTACGAAAAGATTGACGTGATCGCGGACGAGGCGGCGTTTGCCGAGATGGTCCGTATTTCCGGCCAGGAACTTGCGCCGGTGCTGGACGTGGATGGCAAAGTACTGGCCGATTTCGGCCCGGAAGAACTGGCGAAATTCTTGGAGTCGTTAAAACGTTGAATTGTTAAATCGTTGCATCGTGATAAAACACCTTCGCCCAAAATAAAATGAGTTCGCCAACGCAATTGACCGCTTCACCGCTTCACCGCTTCACCGCTTCACGCCCTCGCTTGCCCGAATGGCTGCGCATCACACTGCCCACGTCCGACAGTTTCGCGCGCACGCGCGGGCTGCTCGACGAGCTGAAGCTGCACACGGTCTGCGAAAGCGCGAAGTGCCCGAACCATTGGGAATGCTGGAGCAAAGGCACAGCGACGTTCATGATCGCGGGCGACCGCTGCACGCGCGCGTGCGGTTTTTGCGCGGTTTCGACCGCCAAACCGCTCGCGCTCGAAGCGGACGAGCCGGCGCGCGTGGCCGAGGCGACGCGGCGGATGAAGTTGAAGCACGTCGTCATCACCGCGGTGGCGCGCGACGATTTGCCGGACGGCGGCGCGGGACATTTCCGGCAGACGATTGAGAAAGTGCGTGAACTGAATCCCGGAATTATCATCGAAGTTTTGGTTCCAGATTTTTTGGATAACGAAGCGGCGATTGAAAATGTCCTCGCGGCCAATCCGCACATTTACAATCACAATCTGGAAACGGTTCGGCGTCTGACGCCGGGCGTGCGCCATCGCGCGACTTACGACCGTTCGCTGACCGTGCTGAAAAAAGTGAAGGCGAAACGCGGCGACACGATTTACACGAAGTCGGGCGTGATGCTGGGCCTGGGCGAAACGGAAGAAGAGTTATTGCAGGCGCTGCGAGATTTACGTTCGTCAAACTGCGATATGCTCACGCTCGGCCAGTATTTGCAACCGTCGCTGAAACATCTGCCGGTGATTGAATTTGTGCCGCCGAAAAAATTTGCGGAATATAAAGTGCGCGCCGAGGAAATGGGATTTGTCCATGTGGCGAGCGGTCCGATGGTGCGCAGCTCATATCACGCAGATGAATTTTCACTGCCAGTGGCAAGCTGAAGCTTGGACTCCAACTCGCAGGCGGGACGCCTGCGCTACCTTCCAAACGGGTTGCGGTGGATGAACAGATAGATCGCGGTGCCGATGCCCAAAATGCCGATCGCAAAGCCGGCGACGGTGATGATGGTGTTGATCGTCTTCGCCTTTTCCGAGATTTTTTCGGTTTCAAGTTTTTCGCCCGTCATGAACGGCGCGAACTGTTTTTCCAGCGCGGCGGAGATGACGGCTTCGTTCTTGAGCTGGAGCGTGAGCCAGCCGCCGGTGAATTCGTTTTCCCATTCTTGCGGCAGCCGGGCGAGGACTTCGGCGCCAGGCGGTTGAAAGCCGAAACTTTTCCAGAAGGGCGAGCGTTCCTGCGTCCAGACGCGGAAGACGCCGTGGTTGGCGGCGAGTTTCTGAAGGCGGTCCCAGAACAATTCGCGCGCAGCATCGGCGACGGCGAAGTCGGAATAGCTTTCGTTGTGGAGCAGGGCGTGCTGGCGAAGGATCTGGAAGCCGAGCGCGCCGACGACCTCACCCTCGGCATTTTCGACGACTTGAAACTCAGTCAGGCGTTTCTCCAGTTCATCCGCGGGCAGCCGCATGGACGCCCAAATCGTCTTGAGCGCGGCCCGGTCGTCCACCGTGGCGCGGCGGATGCGCAAGGTTTGCGGACTCATAAATAGCGGCCCGGTTACATTTGCATTTTCGAAACCATGTGGCAGCTTCTGCGGGAAAATTTAAACATAAAACCGCCCATGAGCAACATCACAAACGAACAACTCCTCGCCGCTCTCAACTGGCGCTACGCCACCAAAATCTTTGATGCCGCCAAAAAAATTCCCGCCGACGTGTGGTCGGCCCTGGAGCAAGCACTCGTGCTGACGCCGACGTCCTATGGTTTGCAGCCATATCAATTTCTTGTCGTGCAGGACGCGGCCACGCGCGCGGCGCTGCTGCCGCATTCCTGGGGGCAGAAACAGGTGGTGGACTGCTCACATTTTGTGGTTTTCACCGCGCGCACGGAAATGACCGAAGCCGACGTGGACAAGCTGATCAAACGCACGACCGATTTGCGGAAACTGCCGGCGGACGCATTGAACGCCTATCGCGGCATGATGATGGGCGACGTGGTTAACGGCCCGCGCGGCAAAACGGCGCACGAATGGGCGGCGCGGCAAAGCTACATTGCGCTGGGAAACCTGATGACATGCGCGGCGATGCTCGGCGTGGACGCCTGCCCGATGGAAGGGCTGGTGCCAGCCGAATATGACAAGATTCTTCGCCTCGCCGGCTGCGGTTACGCAACGGTGGTGGCCTGTGCGCTGGGGTATCGCGCCGCCGGCGACAAATACGCCAGCCTGGCCAAGGTGCGTTACCAAACAACGGAGCTTGTGCGGACGATATGATTTTGCCATGCTGGGTCATAAGATTAATCTTTTATGATCCAAAAATTCTTCGCGCCCGCCAAAAATTCAACCTCCGCCAACTTCGCCCTTCTGATCCTGCGGCTCTGGATTGGCGTGGAGATGATGGTCTTACATGGCGTTGACAAATTGATGAATTTCACGACGGCCTCGCCGGATTTTCCCGACCCCTTGGGCATCGGTCGCACAGCAAGCCTCACCTTGGTGGTGTTTGCAGAAGTTTTTGCCTCGTTGCTGCTCGTTGTGGGGCTGTTCACGCGTTTCGCCGCCCTGGTGCTGATCATCGACATGACCGTCGCCTTCGTTTTGATACATAAAGGGGCCTTGAGCGGGGAACACAGTGGCGAACTGGCGTTTCTTTATCTGCTGGTTTATTTCGTGCTGTTTCTGGCCGGGCCGGGCCGGGTTTCGGCGGACAAGATTTTTTTCGGGAAAAATCCAACCGCCCCGTCGACTGAGAAAAAAGGCTGAATCATCGTTTAACCCCGCTGGTTCACGTTTTTTCGTGCCGCCGGGGACGACTGGGAAAATATGGTCACGGCCGCCAGTTTCGTGATTTAGCCATTCGCCGGTCAAAACTGCCTATCGCCCGGTTCGGGCAACCAAAATTTGCAAAGATTTTTGTGGCGCATTTGAGTTCTTCTGATAGATTCCCGCGCCCTTGGTAAACCAGGTTAAGTCCGCATTGATTAAAATTTTGTGACCGTGAAGAAAAAAGCAACGAAGAAGCCGGCACCGCGCAGCAAGTCGCCGGTGTCCGCCACGTCCGCCGCGATTCTGGGCCGGCCCATGACCCGGGCCGGGGCGACCCAGGTTGACGCCAAAAAAATCAAGCAGGAATGGCATGCTTACTACACCTGTCTGCTTGAATTGCGCGAACAACTGATGAACCAGATGAACGGGCTGGCCAAGGAATCCGCGCAGGAGCTGCCAGGTTACAGCCTGCACATGGCGGATTCGGGCACGGATAATTTTGACCGTGATTTCGCCTTGAGCCTGCTCTCGGCGGACCAGGACTCGGTCTACGAGATCGAGGAGGCGCTCAAGCGCATCGAGAAGAAAACTTACGGCGTCTGCGAACTGACCGGCAAGACGATTCCCCGGGCCCGGCTCGAGGCGATTCCGTGGACGCGGTTCACGGTGGAAGCCCAGGCGCAATTGGAACGCGACGGCGCGCTCCGCCAGCGCCGGCTGGGACAACTGGGCTCGATCGACAATGCCAGCCTCACGGAAGTTGAATCCGACGAGGACGAACCGCCGGAGGAAAAGGTGGTCAAAGAGAAGGAATAATTTATGGCACGCGAAATCATCACCATCGAATGCAGCGAGGCGCGCAAGGAAGGCAAGTCGCCTTCGCGGTACACCACCACGCGTAACAAAAAACTGAAGACGGAGAAACTGGAGCTCAAGAAGTTCAATCCGTTCCTGCGCCGCCACACGTTGCACAAGGAGATCAAATAGTATGCCACGCAAGACGAATACCGACAAAGACAAGCGCGGCAACCGCCGCCCCACGGAAAATCGCACGCCGCGCCCGAAGCCGAAGATTGACTTCACGGAGGACGCGCTCGATTTCAAGAACACCAATCTGCTCAAGCAGTATGTCACCGATCAGGGTCGCATCCTGCCGCGCAAGTACACCGGCATGCCCGCGCATTACCAGCGCCGTCTCACCACCGCCATCAAGCGCGCGCGCCAGATGCTGCTGATGAAATGATTGTAATTGAATTTCCAGCCGCCCGCTGCGAATCGCAGCCGGGCGGTTTTTCTTTTTGGGAAATGCCGGCCAAGCCGGCCGGAGAATGCCGGCTTGCTTTTGGAAACGGCCGGGTTGATTTTTGAACCGCGATGAAACCGCCCGCGCCCAAACACTCCCACCAGCGCCAGGAGTTGTCCGCGTTGACCAGCCGCTTGCGCGGGCAATCGCGCAAAATCACCGGCCCGCGCGCGGCCATCCTGGAAATTTTACGCAAACATCCGCATCCGTTGACGAACAAACAGATTTTAGCCGCCCTGCCCGAAAGTGGGTGCGATCTGGCGACCATTTACCGGTCCATGCATCTGCTCGAAAAAATGGGGATGGTGCAGCGGTTTGATTTCGGCGACGGTGCCGCCCGGTTTGAACTGATTGGCGCCGGCAACGACGGCCATCATCATCATCTGGTCTGCACCAAATGCTCGGAGGTCGTTGAAATTCAGGAATGTTTCCCCGGCGAAATCGAGAAACGCATCGCGGCGGCAAACGGCTTCAAGGCCGTGACGCACAAACTCGAATTTTTCGGCATCTGCCCGGACTGCCAATAGACACTCCGACCCCAAAGAAAAAGCCGCGCTCACGCGCGGCTCCTTCATTCAAATGGGGTGAATGCCCTCAAACGGTCTCCTCCTGCCAGTCGGTCAGATGCAGATACTCCTTTATTTTTCTGCGCTCATACCGGTTCTTGAGCGATTTTTTAGGTTGATGTTCCAGCTTGCGGAACGGGTGGTTGGGATCACGGACGATGTCCGTGATGGCTTCCATCATTTTTTTCATAACGCATTTCACTTTGGTTACGGAGCTTTGCAGCGGCTCAAGCCTTCCTTGTTGCTGGGCTGATCGCCAACTGCCTCACACACTTCTTTTATGAGACCAAACCGCGCGTTTGTCATTCAAAATTTAAAAAAATCTTTCTTAAACGTCACCCTGGGAAAAATAAAATGCTAATGAACCTGAATCTAGCTGCTCAAAACCTCATTGCTCGCGGACCGAAATGAACCAGAACGCCATTCCTTTTCACTTTTTGCGGCGACCAATTTTAGCCCCGAATCCTCAAACGCCGTTTGCACCTGCGCGAATTCCGATTTCAAAATGCCCGCCAGCACCAGCGTTCCGCCACGATGCAACTGCGCCACAATCCGCCGCCGCCCGGCGATGAGCAGGTTGGAAATAAGATTGGCGCAGACCAAATCATATCGCCGCGCTGGATGAACCGGCAGCCGGGTCGCATCGCCGTGGATGATTTTTACTGTGTTTTCAACGCGGTTCACCCGCGCATTCGCGAGTGCGACGCGCACGGCTTCGGGATCAAAATCAAAGGCGCGCACCGGTTGATAACCGAGTTTCGCCGCTGCAATCGCGAGGATTCCCGAACCGGTGCCGATATCCAGGAATGATAGGGAAACTCTTGAAAATGGCGTAGCGGCTCCCCGGCAGAGAGCCGCACCCTCTGTTTGCCGTGGAGTTTGCCGCGTATGGCCAGCTGCCGCTGCAATCTGATGCAGACAAAACGAGGTCGTCGCGTGTTGTCCGGTGCCGAAACTCAAGCCGGGATCCAGAATGACGACCGCCTGATTTTTACGCGCACGACGCTTGATCCAGCTTGGCTTGATTAGCAGCGCGCCGCCAATCTCGATCGCCTTGAAATGCCGCTTCCACGATTCCGACCAGTCTTCGCAGCGCACTTTGGCCGCCTTGATTTTGCCGGAACCGATATGCAATCCGCAGCTGCTGATTCGTTTCAATCCAGCAGAAACCTCTTCCTGGACTCCCCTTGCCAAAATTATTTTTTGCGGGCCGAAAACACTAACGACACTGACCTGGGTTTCGACATCGAAGTGCGCCGCGGCGGGCTGGCCAAGAAATGTTCCGAGCAGTTCGGCTACGGCGTCTTCCGCTTCAAGGGTTGTCGAAACGGAAATCCGCCAGAGTGGTTTTTTCGATTTCATGGAGTTGTTCACATGTATGTTACCGACCGGAACGCCGCCTTCAGGCGGCAGCGGGGCGCAATCGAACACTTCTGCCGCGTGAACACGGCGTTCCAATCACGGGAGGTCGCGCCAGGGCGTGAAGTTAAGCAGTTCAATTTCGTTCATGTGTGGGTGCAGCGCGACCTGGGTGACACTGGTGTATTCGACATCAAACGCGCCGGTCTTCGGCAGCGGCAGATCCAGCAGGATCGCGAGCATCATGCGGATGACGCCGCCGTGACAGAAAATCGCGACCGTCTTGCCGCGATTCTCGCGGATGGCGCGGCGCAGGCACGGCTCGACGCGCTTGCGGAAATGCACCGTGCTTTCCCCGTTTGGCACCACGCCGAGTTCGATCTTGTCCAGCCATTCATAAGGCTTGATGCCAAATTTTTCGCGCACCGCGTCCCAGCCGTGTCCCGTCCAATCGCCGAAATTTATCTCGCTCAACCCCGGTAGGATGACCTGCTTGACCCGATGATGTCTGGCTGAGGGCGCAAACGTCTGCTGCACGCGCTTCATCGGGCTGGCGTAGATGGCGTCAAAGTTTCTGCCGCGCAGGAACTTGGCGAGCGTCTTGGCCTGTTCGTGGCCGCGCTCGGAAAGATTCATGTCAATGCGGCCGCCGAACACGCCTTGATAAAGCGGTTCCACTTCGGCGTGACGAATCAATAGCAGCCGCGTGACCGGCGCCGGTTTTTTGGGACGCGAACGTTTCGTGGATGGCATGGCTCAAACTTGAGAGAGGGCTTTCTGTTGCGCGACGAGCAATTCGCCGATGCCCGCTTTGCCGAGCGCCAGCAAAGCGGCTAGTTCTGATTCGCTGAACGTGGCTTCCTCGCCGCTGCCTTGCAGCTCGATGAACTGGCCGCTGTCATTCATCACCAGGTTCATGTCCACCGACGCGGCGACATCCTCGGTGTAGCACAAATCCAGCAGCGGCTGGCCGTTCACGATGCCGACGCTCGCGGCGGCGACAGCGTGGAGAATCGGGCTTTGCGCCAGTTTTTTTTCGGCGATCAATTTTTTTATCGCGAGCGACAGCGCGACGAATGCGCCGGTGATGGCCGCCGTGCGCGTGCCGCCATCGGCCTGCAACACATCGCAGTCCACGCAAATCGTGCGGGACCCGAGCTTTTGCAGGTCGAGCGAGGCGCGCAGGGAACGGCCGATGAGCCGCTGGATTTCCGACGCCCGCCCGTCCAGCTTGCCTTTGGAGATGTCGCGCGGTTTGCGCTGCAAGGTGGAGTAGGGGAGCATCGAGTATTCCGCCGTGATCCAGCCGCCCTCGACCTTTTGTTCCTTCATCCAGCGTGGCACGGATTCCTCGATGGTCACGCCGCAGATGACACGCGTGTTGCCCCATTCGATGAGCGTGGAACCGGTGGCATGGGGCGCGATACCATTTTGAAAACGTAGCGGGCGGAGTTGATTGGCCGAACGACCGTCGGCGCGGGTGAATGAATCAGACATAAGCACGGCGATGTTAAACGCGAATCGAATTGAGGAAAAGCAAAACCACCGGATCATGGGACTTTAACAGCTTAAAAACTGATTCAGTTATGGGATGAGGTCAATTACCCAGAAAGCCATCGAAAAATCTGGATTTTATCGTCGTGACTTCGCTGCACGTTTTTTGGCCCCTACGCGTTGCCAGTGCCGGTCAAGCCAGCGTGTCATCAAAATGAGCAGCAATAATAACAGCAACAGCCACAGCAGCCAGCTTGTTGCCTCCCAACTTTCGCGGGCGGCTTGTGCGGCTTGTTCCTTCAATGACAGCTCCCTTGGATTCACGGCGGCCACCTCCGACGGTTTCGTTTCGGGTGAAACGATCCGCCCGACCGCCTTGTTTGTCAGTTGAGTGGCTTCATCCCAATTCGAGTTCAATGAGGTTTGTGTCGAGGGATTCAAATGAGGGTTGTCGCTGGCAAATTTTGCCGAATCCTGGGCGAATGCAGCTTGCTTTGCAGAGGAAGATGGTGGGCTGTTGGGTGATGAAAGCGTGCCATTTGCCGAGGGAGAACTGGAAACACTTGAGTCAGGTGCTTGATAGGGATTTGGCTGACGATGATCCGGATAGGAGGGTGTCGTGATGGTTGCTGTGCCTGATGATGTGTTTTGGCCGCCCGTAATTGCGGTTTCTTCCACGTCGGGAGACACCAGCGCTTCGAGTGTGGTGATTTCCTTGGGAAAGATCGCATTATAGGATTCTTCTACATGACCATCCGAGAAAAGGATGTTGCCTTTTCTTTCGTGCAAGCCCTCTCCCCAATAGGGTGAAGGGCCTAAATAAGGCGGAGGGCCTGAAGGATCAGGATCAAAAAGATGGACAATGGTCGGATTCGGAGGAAGAAAACAGCAAGCTGGCAGAGTGCGGTCCGCCGAGAGGATAGAGTCCGGAATGTTTGGATCCGCTTTTAGGCCGATATCATAGCTCAAGTTCCAGTTATTGAACTTGCTGAAATTCGTGGCCGGCCAGCGCTCCAGATCCGCCGGACAAGCGAGCGGTTTTGGCGTGACGAGTGCGTTGGCCAGCGGGCGGAAATGTTGAAATGAAAAATAAAAATGACTGCCTATGATTTCATAGCCGGCGGTGACGAATTCCAGCGAACCACCGTCGTTGGTGGAAACTTGCGTCGTGAATTTTCCACTGTGATCATTTGCAAACAAATGGAAGGCGAGGCCGATTTCTTTCAGGTTGCCCACGCATTCAATCCTTCTGGCCCGGGATTTGGCCTGGTTGAGGACGGGCAACAAAAGTGCAGCAAGAATTCCAATGATCGCGATGACGACCAGAAGTTCCACCAGAGTGAACGCACCGACCCTGCCATTGGCTGGATTCATTTTCACGGGTTAAAGATTATTTAGCATCAGACATGCCGTGAATGTTTTGCTGGAGAATCCATGAGTTGCGAAACAAGAAGCGCGTCATTCGCACGCATCTGGCGTGAATTTCACGCGTCAAGCATTCCCAAAAAATCTGCACCGACGCAGTAGTGAGTGTTTACTTCCACTGCTCCGCTTCCAATCCCCGTGAACAAACTTTTCACTTGCTTTTGTTTTTGAGACCAGCTACCTTTTAATAAAAAGGTAGCTTGTTTGACATTATACGATGAGTATAAACGAAAAATTTTCTGGGATTAGGAAGGGGATGCTTGAATTTCTCCTGCTGCAGATCATCGCGGCGGAGAAAGTTTATGTCGCGGAAATCTTGCAGCAATTGAGCGCGACCGAATTCGCAACCCAGGAAGGCACGTTATATCCGTTGTTGAGCAAGATGCGTCGGGAAGGGCTTCTGGATTACCAATGGAAAGAGTCCGAGGCCGGGCCGCCCCGCAAATATTACCAATTGACCGCCAAGGGGCGGGAGCAATTGCGTGAAACGCTTGAGTATTGGAGCAAGATCAACGGGACCGTGAAAAATCTGGGACAAAAATAAAAAGGAGACAAGACCATGAACAAGGTTATCACCATCAATCTGGACGGCATCGCGTATCAACTCGAAGAAGGAGGCTATGATCTCCTGCGCACCTATCTGGAGACCGCCGCCGCGCGGCTAAAAGGCAATGCGGACCGTGATGAAATTCTCTCGGATATCGAGCGGGCAATCGCGGAGAAGTTCCGCGCACTTTTGGGCAGCCACAAGACGGTGGTTGTGACGAAGGAAGTTGCCGATGTTCTGGCGGATATGGGGCCGATTGAGGCGGATTCGGGTCCAGTTGCGGACCCGGGCGCGAGCGGGGCGGGCGGGGCGGGTGAAGAACAATCTGCAAGGTCCGGCGGGACGCCAAAGCGGCTATATCGGATCCACGAGGGCGCGATGTTGGCCGGGGTCTGCAACGGGATCGCTGCTTATATAAACATTGATCCGACCCTTGTGAGGCTTGCCTTCGTACTTTTGACCATGCTTTGGGGCACTGGCGTGCTGGTCTATGTGGTGATGGCCATCGTGGTGCCCGAGGCGCGTTCGCCGGAAGAAAAGGCGGCGGCGTCCGGTGGCCCATCGACGGCGCAGGAATTCATCCGGCGCGCGAAAGAGGGTTATTACGAGGCGATGAAGGGGTTCCCGGACCACAAGGCGCGCCGCGAATGGAAGCGCCGGTTCAAGCGGGATATGCGCGCGAACGCGGATCAATGGCGGTATAATTGGCATTCCTATTGGGCGGAGCACACCCCTTTTCATCCTGGAATGGGCTTCGCACTACCGGTGCTCTCACTGCTGCATGGAGTGGTAACGGTCCTGTGGTTCTGCGCCTTGATCTCGCTGCTGGCGACCGGTGCCGTGCTCGGGCTGGCGCTGCCGGCGAATGTGCCGGTGTGGGTCGCGGCGTTACTGCTGTTCATTGCCTATGGTATTCTCGCGGGTCCGCTGAAAGTGGCGCGGCGCGTGTGCTATCGTGGTTTGGGACAGCGGGGCTGGACCTGGTCCTTCGTGTTTCTGCTGGATGGGATCGTCTGGGTCGCGGTGGTTGTCGCCCTCCTTTGGCTGGGCGCGCATTATCTCCCGCAGTTGCGCGAGGCAGTTCAGAGTGTCCCTGCGCTCGCGCATCAGGCCGCCGATGACATCCGAACGTGGTGGAATAGTAAATAAAGCCGACGAATTTGGTTGGCCGAACGACCGTCGGCGTGGGGGGTGAATCAGGCATAGACGACGGCGATGCTAAACGCGAATCGCTTTGAGGAAACGAAAAACCAACGCCTAACGGAGAAAGGAGCGCCTGTCATCCCAAGAAAAATTTTCGCCTTTGCGATGAGCCGGTTCCGCTGTTTTCAAGCCAGCCGGCGTTCGGCGAGTTGCGCGAGTGTTCAGCCGTATTCCGCCGCGAGCTGGTCAGCGGTGCTGCGCGCTTTCAATGCGGGTGGCAGCACTTCCCAGGTTAGGTTTCCATTCAAGGGGCGGGCAGAGCGCCGGGTTTTCGGCGAGCCAGTCGAACACGCCGGGAAGATGGTCGTTGGTGTTCGTGAACGGTGAGGGCGGCGGGCGTGTGGAGCGGGACGTGGAAGTGGATGCGCCATTCGGATTGTTGAATCAAAAGGAAAATCCTTTCATTCTCTTGAAAGAAATGTTTCGTCTCTCACGAGTGTTCCAAGTATGACTATCACAATGCGCGCACCGGACGAAAACCTGATGCCCACCCGCTACAGCCTGTTGAGCCGTTTGCAAAACTGGAATGACCAGGAAAGTTGGAAGATTTTTTTTCGACACTTATTGGCGGCTGATATATTCAATCGCGCTCAAGTCTGGGCTGACGGAAGCCGAGGCGCAGGATGTGGTTCAAGAAACGATAATCTCGGTTGCCAAGGGCATTCACAAATTCAAACGCGACCGAACGCTGGGCTCGTTCAAGGGCTGGCTGCGGAACCTGACCCGTTGGCGCATTGCCGACCAGTTGCGAAAGCGGCCAGGTCTCCGGCAGCACGAGGAGTTGAGCTTTGGCGAAGATGCGGAGCCGTGGACATTGGCGGAGATTCCCGACCTGGCCGACGGGGAGTTGGGTGACATGTGGGAACAGGAATGGCGGTCAAACCTGTTTGAAGCCGCCCTGGAACGGGTGAAGCGCAAAGTCAAGGAGGAGCATTTCCAGATCTTTGATTGGCATGTCATCAGAGAATGGCCGGTGCTACAAGTGGCGCAGACATTGAACATCAGTGTCGGACAGGTCTATCTTATAAAATTCCGGCTGACGGCCCTGATCCGAAAGGAAATTCGCAAGCTGGAACAAGAATATTAAACATGGCCGCGCCAGCATCAGACGAACGTGTTCCGACCGTTCCCGACCATGAGGTCATCCGCCTCATTGGTCGCGGAAGCGGCGGGCAGGTTTGGCTGGCGAAAAACGCGTTGGGAACTTTCCGCGCCGTGAAGCTCGTGCGCCAGCAACCTTTCAAACACCGGCAGGCTTTTGAGCGCGAGTTTCAGGGCATTCTGAAATTTGAACCCATTTCGCGCCTGCACGACGGACTGGTGGACATCCTGCAAGTCGGCATCAATGAGCAGCAACGTTACTTTTATTATGTGATGGAACTGGCGGACGATGTCGGCACCGGCCAAAGCATCACACCGGAATAGTATCAGCCCAAAAGCCTGGCGCATCGCGGCAACCAAGTCAGGCGGTTTCCCGTCGCTGAATGCGTTCGTCACGGGGCAGCCATCGCGTCCGTCCTGGGCTTTCTGCACAAGCACGGATTGATCCACCGAGACATCAAGCCGTCAAACATCATTTTCGTGAACGGCGTTCCCAAGCTGGCGGACATCGGCCTGTTGACGGACATGTCGGAAGCCGGCTCGCTGTTCGGTACGGAGGGATTCATTCCCGCTGAGGGGTCGGGCACTGTCCGTGCCGACATCTATTCACTGGGCAAGGTTCTCTACGAGATGAGCACAGGCAGGGACCGCAATGATTATCCGGCCCTGCCGGAAGAGCTTGAAATGAAAGAAGAGGCTCGTGACATAATCCTCTTGAACAAGATCATCCTGAAAGCCTGCCGCGCCAAGACCTGGCACCGATACCAGATCGGAAGAGCACACGTCTGAACTCCAGTCACCTTGTAATCTCG
>OCZU010001163.1_pt1 | contig 17516 bp, 15 predicted proteins | sample 1539001 | NCBI WGS metagenome assembly OCZU01 (sample SAMEA3539306, study PRJEB22396) | soil metagenome | biome: tundra; feature: field; material: soil | place: USA | collected 2010-05 | depth 0.15 m | reverse complement strand
ATCCACCACGTCAATCAGGTGGTGCGGAATCTTTTCTCGTTCCGCCGCGCTCGGTTTGGCGGTGCCGATGTCGAGGCCGCGATAGACTTGCATGGAATCCACAGAGATGATTTCGCCGCCGATTTTCTCTGCAAGCAGCAGCGCGATTTCCGATTTGCCGACGGCGGTGGGGCCGGCGAGAAAAATCGGAGCGCCGATCACCCGATCGGCTCGAGGTTGAGCGTTGGCTGTGCCAGAGACTGGCCGATCGGGAGATCGGCGCTCCGATTCGCGCGAGATTTCGCCCGGCTTGCTCATCCTTTCTGAAGGGCGCGGCGGCGTGATTGAACCGCATACAATACCGCGCCCGCCGCGAAGATGCCGATGCTGACCAGGTGCGCCGGGGTCAGCCCGCCGTGGCGGTGCGCGGCATCATAATCGCCGCGAAACGACTCGACGATGGAGCGCGTGACGGCGTAACACATCAGGTAGATGGCAAAAATCTGGCCATCGAATTTTTTCCGGCGATATAGCCAGGCGAGCGCGAGATACAACACGAGGTTCAGCAGTGATTCGTAGATTTGCGTCGGATGCACGCCGTGTGGATAGGTTTCATGGCCTTCGGGAAAGTGAATCGCCCACGGCAGGTCGCAGGCGCTTCCGTAGCAACAACCGTTGAGCAGGCAGCCGATGCGGCCAAAGACGTAGCCGAGCGCGATGCTGGGCGCGAGCGCGTCGGCAAGTTTCCAGAGCGGAAGTTTTTTCAGCAGCGAGAAAAGAATGCACGCGAACGACGCGCCGATGAGTCCGCCGTAATAAACCAATCCGCCGTGCTGGATCATGAATATCTCCGTGATGGGCTGGCCGGCGAAGGATTCCTGCCAGTAAGTGGTCACGTAAAGAATCCGCGCGCCGAGAATCGCGCCCACGATGAGCCACGGGCCGAGATCCAGGATTTTTTCGGGCGCGAAGCCGTCGCGCAGGCCGCGGCGGCTCGCGGTCCAAAGTCCGGCGAGAAACGCCAGCGCCATCATCACGCCGTACCAATGAACATGATCAAAAACAATCGGATGCACGGGCGGAATTTAGATTTGAAAGCGTGGATTGGAAAATCAAATCGCAAAACGCGGAGCGCGGACCACCGAGTCCGCAGATCCAGTTTCAACCGGTTGTGGCTGCCGCCGGGCGCTTACGAACATGGCTGTCCGCGCTCCTTTCGGAGGGGATGACTTCGTTACGACGAGGGCAATTCATTGAGTTTGATGCTTTCTCGCTTCAGCAGCACGGCCTCAACTTTCGGCACATACATTTGGGTCTCGGCGGGGAGGTGGGTCGCGATGGCGTCGTAGGTTTTGGCTTTGCGCCGATCCAAAAGTTTTTGAACGGTGCCTTCGCCGGAGTTATAGGCGGCAAGCGCGAGACGCCAGTCTTTGAATTGCGCGTGGAGCTGGTTGAGATATTTGGCGGCGGCCCGGGCGCTGTCTTTTGAATCCAGTCTTTGGTCGACCGGCCGGGTGCGCAGGCCGAATCGTTTCGCGGTGGCGGGCATGAGCTGAAATAGTCCCGCCGCGCCGGCCGGGCTGCGGGCGCGCGCATCGAACGAGGATTCGACTTCGGCGATCCACACGAGTTGAGACGGAATTTTTTCTTCGGCGAAAATGGGTTTGAGTTCGGCCACGAGCGGGTTGGTTTCTTTCGGCGACGGTTTTTGCGAAATCTCTTTGATCCAGATTTCGCGCGCTTGTTGCGGCTGAGGATTGGGAACCGGCGGCGGCAGCTGGCCGGGTTCGGCTTTCGGCGGCGGAATGATGAGGCGCAATTCTTCGGCGGCATCGAGGTAGTCGAGCCGCGCCTTCAACCAAGACGCATAGGGCTGCGTTTCGTCGTGGTTTTCGAGAATCGGCAGGATGACTTTGGCGGCGTCCCGCAATGGCGCGAGGTCAACGACATACTCGCCCTGTAATTCCTTTTGCATCAGGGCGAGAAAATCTTTGACCTTTTTTTGATCGGTTTCCTGCAAGGCGCGGAGTGTGTCCTCGTCGAGATTATTGGTCGCCCATTCCTGCGCGGACTGGAGGACATCGTCCATCGTGAGGGTGTCCTCATTCTGCCCGGGAGCGGGGAGCAGTCCGAGCAGCCATACGATGAGCCAGGCCTTTTTCACGTTCGCAAATTAGCACGGACGTTTTGGCAAGCCAACTCGCATAAATCTGCCATAATAAGAGACCGCCGCTCTGGTTTTGAAAGTCCAATGCGGAACCGCCAAATGCCAGGCTCCCAGCGCCCGAAAAGCTCCAAACTTCAATATTCCAACAAATCGCCGGTGTCCGCCCTTTGGAGTTTGATGGTTGAAGTTTCTTTGGAGCTTTGGAGGTTGGTGCTTGGAATTTGAGTTGTGGCGCGCGTGCGGCCAGACGGCGCCCGGAATGGAGCGCACGTCGCCGAACTTCTCGGGTGCCGCAGGGGGTCTGCGGGGAGTCTTGCAAATTACGCCCGAATCGGTTCTCCTGTCGGCGGAACATGAACCGACTTGTTTGCTGGCTTTTGTTATTGGCGATCGCGCTGCCGGGCAGGATCTGGGCGCGGGAATTCGCCGAGGTCACGCTGGACTACGTCGCGCAAAAAGCGGAGCAGCGGGCACGCAAACCTTTCCATTCGCCGCGCGCCGATCTGCCGGATTTCCTGCGCGCGGACAAGCTTGATTACGACAAGTATCGCGAAATCGAATTCCGCCATGAGAAGGCGCTTTGGTCGGCGGACAACCTGCCGTTCCGCGTGGAATTTTTTCATCCCGGCTATCTCTATGAGGAGCCGGTGCGCATCAACGAGTTCACGCTCAACGCCGTCCAACCGGTGCGTTTCGTGCCGGATTTTTTCAATTATCGCAGCCTGCATTTTGAGAAGCGGATTCCGGCGGACACAGGTTACGCCGGGTTCCGGCTCCTGTATCCGCTCAATGAACCCGGAAAGCTGGATGAACTCGGCGCGTTCATCGGCGCGACCTATTTCCGCCTGCTCGGCAAAGGACAGCGTTATGGACAATCGGCCCGCGGCCTGGCCATTGATTGCGGCGAAACGGATGGCCGCCCGGAGGAATTTCCCATTTTCACCGACTGGTGGCTGGGCAAGCCGGATCGTGAGGACGACCGGTTGAAACTGTTTGCCATTCTCGACAGCTTAAGTTGCGCGGGCGCTTACAAATTCGTGATCATTCCCGGCGAAACCACCGTGGTGGACGTGGAAGCGGTGCTTTATTTTCGCGAACTGGAAAAAGTCCGGGCTGTGAACGCCGCCCGCCGGGAAATCAAAACCGTCGGGCTCGCGCCGCTCACGAGCATGTTCTGGTTCGGCAAGGCATCGGAACGGAAGTTTGATGATTTTCGGCCGGAAGTGCATGACAGCGACGGCCTGCTGATCCAGATGGACAGCGGCGAAACGCTCTGGCGTCCGCTCAGCAACCCGGCGCAGATTCGGCACCAAAGATTCGCCGCGAAGGACATTCGCGGATTTGGCCTGGTCCAGCGCGAGCGCGATTTTTCCGCTTACCAGGATCTTTTCAATTTTTATCATCAAACCCCGAGCGTGTGGGTCGAGCCGCATGGTCACTGGGGCGAAGGGGAAATAAATCTCGTCGAACTGGCCACGCATTACGAGGGTCTGGACAACATCGTGGCGTTCTGGGATCCGAAAGCGAAACCGGAGGCGATGAAGGCGTATCGCTTCAGCTACACGCTTTACTGGACGCGCGAGGCGGACCGGCAGCTATCGGTCAACAAAGTTCTGGCCACCCGCATCGGCGCCGACCCGCGCGATCCGCAGCGGCGGCAATTCTCCATTGATTTCTCCGGGCCGAAACTCAATATGATTCCCGAAAATTCGCCGCCCCAGGTGGTCGCCAGTTGCAGCACCAACGCGGTGATTGTTGAGAGTCCGGTTTTCCACAATCCGTTCAGCAACAGCTGGCGGGTCATGCTGAAATTGGAACCCAAACCCGGCAACAAAGACCCGGTGGACATTCGTTGCACTCTGAAAAATGGAGAGGAGGTTCTAGGCGAAACATGGACTTATCTCTGGAGTCCGCCCTAAGCTCCGCTGAACTGGGCGCGCCGGAAACTGGCCGCGTCGCCGACCGGCCGCTGGAAGACTGGAACGCCGCTTACGCCAAGGTGGAAAGCTATTTCCATGCCCTGCGCATTCGCAACAAGGTGCTCCTCGGCCGGATGGTCATTCACGTTTTGAAGCGCGCCATGCGCCGGGCGCCCCAGGAACCGCAGCGTCCCGTCACGGAACTCGCCGCGGAGGAATTGGACCTGGTCGTCACTGAATGGTTCGCGCAAGTGTTGCAGGAGCCGCCAGGTGCCACGGACCACATGCTGACCACGCGCGGACGGCTCGCCTTGCTGATCGTGGACATGCCCGGCAAATGGCAGGAACAGTTTTTGCGCCCCGGACCATGGCCTGAAGCCTTTGTCAAAGCGATGCGCGAAGCGTATCTTCGGGCCGGGCCGGATTTTCAACTTTCGAAAATGACACCGCGTCCGCTCGATCTTGGCCCGATCGCCACGCTGACCAACCTGAGCCAGACATCCTTCCGCAAAATGATCGTCATCTGGATCATTTTCGCCCTTGTGCTGGTGGCCATTTTCCTTGCGACACGCTGACCATGCCTGCCACCGCATCTGAAAAATCAAACGGCGGTCTGGCAGTTTATCCGCATCGTCCGGCGCGGCTGGGTTTCCGCCTGTTCATCTTTTACTCGGCGGTTTTTGTGCTGGCGGGGCAGGTTTCGTTGCTCTTCGCCGATTTGCTCTGGCGCAGCGGCTGGAGCACTTCGGCCACGATTTTGCTCATATTGTTCGTGATTCTTTTTTTGCTGATCTCCATCGGCTGCATGCACGGCATCTTCGGTTTCATTCTGCGGGCATTCGGCGATCCCGACCGCATCACCAAACTGGGCGATTACCGGTCGAAAAGCATTGAGGGAGTCAGCATCGCGATTGTTTTTCCAACTTACAACGAAGAGGTCGCCCGCGTCATGGAGGGGCTGCGCGCGACTTACGTCGCCCTCGAACGAACCGGCCAGTTGCAGCGCTTTGACTTTTTCATTTTGAGCGACTCGACCGATCCCGGCAAATGGGTCGAGGAGGAACGTCGCTGGTGCGAACTGGTCACCGAACTGGACGCGCTGGGAAGAATTCATTACCGCCGCCGGGTTCTGAACGAAGGCAAGAAAAGCGGGAATATCAGCGATTTTTTGAGCACGTGGGGCCGGCGTTACCGCTACTTCATCGTCTTCGACGCGGACAGCATGATGCTCGGCGAAACGGTGGTGGACCTGGTCAAGCTGATGGAGACACATCCGCAGGTCGGACTGATTCAAACCATGCCCGCCATCGTGAACGCCGAATCGCTCTTTGGCCGCATCCAGCAATTCGCCAACCGGCTTTACGCGCCGGTTTTTATCGCCGGCTTGAATTCCTGGACGCAGGGCTTCGGCAATTACTGGGGGCACAACGCCATCATCCGCACCGAACCCTTCATGCAGTATTGCGACCTGCCGCAACTGCCCGGCCGCAAGCCGTTCGGCGGCCAGATTCTCAGCCACGATTTTGTCGAAGCCGCGTTGCTGTTGAAAGAACACTGGCAGGTCTGGTTCGCTTACGACCTCGAAGGCAGCTACGAGGAAATCCCGCAGGACATTATCGAAAACGCCCAGCGCGACCGCCGCTGGTGCCAAGGCAACATGCAGCACGGCATGGTGGTGTTCGCGCGCGGCCTGCGCGGCATCAGCCGGATTCACCTGCTGATGGGCATTTTCGGCTACCTCGCCAGCCCGCTCTGGCTGCTGTTCCTGCTCACGTTCAACTGGGCGCTGTGGGCCAAACAACATTCCGGCCTTTCGGAGATCGTCGTGGGTCCCTTCACGCCCTTCGTCCGACTCAGCGGCCCCGAACACGCCCTGCTCATTTTCATCATCTGCATGAGCGTGCTGTTCCTGCCGAAAATTCTCGCGCTGATTGATCTCGCGCTCGACCGGCAGCGTTGCCGCGCCTTTGGCGGATTCCAAAGGGCGGTGTTGAGCGCGATGGCCGAGACCGTTTTTTCCTCGTTGCACGCGCCGCTACAAATGCTGTGGCACTCGAAATTCGTTGTCACCATCCTGTGCGGCATGGGGGTGAACTGGAGCACGCAAAAGCGCACCGCCGGCGGCATCACCTGGTGGGACGCCATCAAACAACACTGGAGCCACACGCTCATCGGCCTATGTTGGGGCGCCGCGGTGTGGTGGCTGGATCCGCGCACGTTCTGGTGGTTTTTGCCGGTCATGGCGGGCATGTTGGTGTCCATTCCGTTGAGCGTGTTCACCAGCCGCGGCAGTCTGGGCGGAAAGGCGCGGAGTCTCGGATTTTTCCTCACGCCGGAAGAAACTTCCCCCCCGCCGGAACTCGACACGTTGCGCGTACGGATGGCCCTGCTGGAAAAAACCGGAGCTGCCGCCTCGCCGCCGCCGGACGCGAGCCTTGCCGAAGCGGTTTTGGATCCGTACGTCAATGCCATCCATGTTTCACTGCTCCGGGAAAAGCGGCTTAATCCTGCTTACAGCGAAGCGCTGGCCAGACTCGGCGTCGGCAAGCCGGAGGTGAGCGAGTTGGGGGAAAAACTGTTAGTTCACGGCCCCGCCGCGCTAAACGCGCGGGAAAAAATTCTGGTGCTTTCCGATGCCGAAGTAATGTCCTGGATGCATCGGCAGGCATGGATGCGATCCGGCCAGTTACTGTCGGATTGGTGGCAGAATGCCATCCGGCAATACGCGCGCTGAACGCGCGCTAAAGCAGTTGCCTGGGAGAATTCTTTCTGTTAAAGGTCTGACAGACATTTGCGGGTGTGGTTCAATGGTAGAATGTGGCCTTCCCAAGGCTGAGACGAGGGTTCGATTCCCTTCACCCGCTCCATTGATTATCAACGACTTGCAACGCAGTGCAGTAAAAGTGCAGTAAACTGAAAGCAGTTCTTCTCGATTTCGCAGTCTGCGGCTCGGCAAAATAGTTCTTTCGCGAGAGAGAATTTGTGTGACAGCACCTCCAATTCTCGCATCATCAGTGAAGAGCATCCCTTGAAATTAAATCGCTTTTTACTTTGGTTGAGATTGGATGATGCGTATTATCATTTTCCAGAACAGGCAGGGAAGCATTTATTGTTCAAAACTCATGAGCACCATAGATAAACAATCTTCTCCCAACTGCGAATTGTCGAAAAAGAGTTACCAGTCGTGCCCACATTGCGCCGACGGCATAAATCCCGAAATGGCGCGCCGCAAACAGGTGTTGCAGCTTCTGGCTCTGATTGAGCATCCGACCGCGCTACCGGCAGAATCGGCATTACGAATCGCCCAAGAACTCTTGGCATGGAGCGCGCATGAAGATGCGAATTGCCGACGCGAACCTGTGGTCAGGGCTGAAATCCAACTGGCGGCAGTTGCTTGACAAAAGGCCTATGCCGACCGACCTGCACATCACGCCTGCCCTTCCCGGACCCTCCGGCGATCTTCTCGCCAAGCTTGAAGGCATCTATCAAGACATTCATGCCAATCCAGAACTGTCCATGCAAGAGCATCGTACGGCCAACATCGCCGCTACGTGGCTGCATGAGCAGGGATACGAAGTGACGGAGAGTGTTGGCAGCACGGGCGTCGTTGGATTGCTTCGCAACGGCGATGGGCCGGTCGTGCTTCTTCGCGCTGATATGGATGCGCTCCCGATCAAGGAAAGCACAGGCCTCCCATACGCGAGTAGCAAGACTGGAACCGACCGCTTCGGTCAAGCGACATCGATTGCCCATTCCTGCGGACACGACATGCATGTTGCCTGGCTGATGGGGGCGACGCGCATTCTTTCCGAGAATCGGAAGTTGTGGCGCGGAACGGTGATGGCCGTGTTCCAACCGGGTGAGGAAACCGGCCAGGGTGCCCGCGCCATGATTGAGGACGGCATGGTCAAGCGCTTTCCCAAGCCTGACGTCACTTTGGCCCAGCATGTGATGCCGCTGTCGGCAGGACAGATCGGCTGGCGCATTGGGACAATACTATCGGCTGGCGATAGTTGGGAGGTGACGCTATTCGGCCGGGGTGCGCACGGTTCAATGCCGCAAAAGAGTATTGACCCGGTGGTGATGGCGGCGTCGGCGGTGATGCGTTTGCAAACCGTGGTGTCGCGTGAAGTGGCGATGACCGATTCTGCGGTCGTCACGGTCGGCACCATGAGCGCCGGCATGAATGAAAATATCATTCCCGACCGGGCGCTGCTTCGTCTGAACATTCGCACCTTTAAGGATGAAGTGCGCAAACGGGTGCTTGCGGCGGTCAAGCGTATACTCCTGGCGGAAGCGGAAGCGTCGGGCGCGCCCAAGCCGCCGGAATTCTCCGTTCTCAGCGAGTTTCCGTTGACCCGCAACGATGAGGCCGCAACCCACAAGGCGGTTGCTGCTTTCCAACTTCGATTTGGCGCTGACCGGGTGGCAGAGATATCTCCGGCCACGGCGAGCGAGGATTTCGGACTCTTTGGCACGACTTGGAATGTGCCGTCCGTTTTTTGGGTAGTCGGCGGCATTGACCACACCACTTATGCCAATGCCCAAAAGGCGGGCAAGCTGGACGAGTTACCGGCCAATCATGCTCCCAATTTTGCCCCGGTGCTTGACCCCACTTTGAAAACCGGCGTCGAAGCCATGCTGGCCGCAGCCGGTGCTTGGATATGTGAGCCCGGCCCGAGCGCAGCTTGATGGCAGCGGCTCCGGCGGTGGAATTTTAGTCTGACTTATGCACAACACCCTCGTGCAATACGTGATGATTATCCTCGACTGGATAGGAACGTTCGCGTTTGCCTTGAGCGGTGGATTGCTGGGCGTTCAGAAACGGTTCGATTTGTTCGGGGTTCTCTTTCTCTCGTTTGTAGTGGCAGTCGCGGGCGGCATGTTGCGTGACGTTCTGATCGGTGCAGTCCCGCCCGTCGCCATCACCGAAATCCATTATTTTGCCATCGCGATGGCCGGTGGCTTAATAACATTTTGCTGGTATCCCAAAGTAGAATCGCGCCAACGCCAAATTTTGCTGCTCGATGCGGTTGGGCTGGGTTTGTTTGCGGTCATCGGCGCACAGAAAGCGATAGACCATGGCATCAATCCACTAATGGCGGCGATTCTGGGCATGATGACCGGAATTGGCGGCGGGATGGCCCGCGACGTTCTCGCCGGAGAAGTCCCGTTTGTCCTGCGAGCCGATCTTTACGCACTGGCGGCGCTCGCAGGCGGAGCAATAGTGTCAATTGGGACCGCGATGGGTGTGAAACCAACTTATCCGATGTTGTTGGGAGCCGCCGTCTGCATCTTCCTTCGGCTGATGGCAATTTATTACAATTGGCGCGCACCGCTTCCCCGCAGGCGTGACGATAAGGCAACATGAGCGAAACCACGTCATTATCCACCGGGTTGGCAAAGTTTCACGGCAACGACAAACTGCCCTGCCGTATAATATTCGGCATCGTCAGTTTCTGGGTGTTCGCACAAACACGGCAACTATTTTTCAAAACCAAAATCAACATCTCAACCACCAACTAGAAAGGATCTTTATGCGAATCAAAATAATCTTGAGTCAAATAGCCGCAGCTTTGCTGCTCCTTCCCGTCGCACACGCGGCGGAAACCTACGATATCGACCCCATTCACACTTGGGTCGGCTTTAACGTCCGGCACTTCTTTACCAAAGTGCCGGGGTCCTTTACCGATGTAAAAGGCTCTATCGTCGTGGATCGCGACAATCTTGAAAACAGCACCGTTGAAGCCGCCATCAAGATATCGAGCATCGACACTCGCGTCAAAATGCGCGACGACGATTTGCGCGCCAATTTTTTTTGAGGCAACGAAATTTCCGTTGATGACCTTCAAGAGCAAAACATGGAAGAAGACTGGTGATGATACATACGACGTGACCGGCGATCTCAAAATGAAAGATGTAACGAAGGAAGTTGTGCTCAAGGTTAAATCGCTGGGCTTTGGACCTGGCATGAAGGGAGCCCCCATCTCCGGCTGGGAGGCCACAACGACGCTGGATCGACGTGATTTCGGTGTCTCAGCGGATCAGGACTCGGTTGCCACTCTGGTGGAGGTCGTAATCAATGTTGAGGCCGACTTGAGAAAGCCCGCCTCAGAAAAGCAGTAAACACGAAGCCAGCGGAACCGACCATGAAACACAAGAAATCTGACGCCAAGATCGAAGTCACCAAGGACGGCCCTTATCTCGTGAGCGGAGACTTGCCATTGAGCGAGCAGTCGATTGTCACCAACGCCGAGGGCGAATCTCTCGATTACCGGGAAGGAAAGAAATACCCTGCGCAGAAGCAATATGCCCTTTGCCGCTGCGGCCAGTCTTCCAACAAACCTTTTTGCGATGGCACGCACGCAAAGATTTCGTTCGACGGCACCGAAACGGCCAGCCATCAGCCTTACTTGGGGCAAGCCAAGAGGATTGAAGGGCCGACGATGGTGCTCACTGATCAAGAGAACTTGTGCGCGTTCGCCCGTTTTTGTGATCCGAAAGGCAGAATATGGAATTTGGTCAAACAGACGGACGATCCCGAGGCCCGGCGACTGACGGAATATGAAGCTGCTCATTGTCCCGCCGGACGGTTGGTGGTGTGGGATCGAGCTACAGGCAAGCCCATCGAACCGAAATTTGAACCATCGCTCGGACTTATCGAGGACACCGACAAAAAGGTCAGCGGCCCAATTTGGGTGCGCGGAGGTATCCCGGTGGTTTCTGCTGACGGAAAAACCTATGAGATTCGAAATCGAATGACTGTATGCCGATGCGGCCGCTCTGATAATAAACCATTTTGCAACGGGGCACATGCAGCGTGAAATGAACCTATATCCACGGACATATTTATGAAATCTACGATTGTTGACCGTCTATTCAGAATCCCGATAAGACAATTACGGATTGTTTCTGCGTTTGGGATCTTTTTACTGACATCATGTGCCGGACCATCAACGGCGAACAAAGCGAGTAAGGAATGGCCGGTATTCAATGGCAGTTATGCGGCGAATCGTTTCTCGACGCTTAAGCAAATTAACAAGGAAAACATTCATAGCCTGGTCGTGGTGGGCCGCTACCAACTGCCCGAAGTGAACAACTTTCAGTCCGGGCCGATTGTTGTGGGAGACACCATTTTTCTCGCTACCGTGACAAACACTTACGCAATTGACGCTCGCACTGGTGCCTTGCGTTGGGCCAGTCCCTACGCAGCCACGCGCTTGGGAATCGGCACGCCCGTTCGGGGGCTGGCTTATGCCAATGGCCATGTTTACCGGGGCACTACTGACGCGCATTTGATCGCCTTGGACGCGCAAACTGGCAAAACCGTTTGGGATGTAAGTGTTTTTGAAATCAACAAAGGCGAATATTTCACTGCGGCTCCAATCATTTGGAAAGATCGCCTCTACATCGGAAACTCCGGCAGCGACATTGGAGCGATCGGTCATGTAATGGCCTTTGATATCAACGATGGCCATCGAATCTGGAGTTTCGATAATGTTCCGTCTTCCGGTCCAGCAGCGGCGACCTGGCCATCCGACCCAGACAAACTCCGGGCCGGCGGCGGAATGTATTCCTCATTCGCTCTCGATACCGAAACAGGCATCCTTTACTGCCCCACGGGAAATCCTGGTCCCGATTTCAATGGCGATTACCGGCTTGGCGATAATCTTTACACCTGCTCTGTTCTCATGCTCGATGCTGAGACGGGAGCCTTGCGCGGTTATCATCAGTTCGTCCCTCACGATGTGCATGACTGGGACATTGCGGCAAGTCCCATCCTCTTTACCTCAAAAGATGGCCGCAAGATGGTCGGCGTTGGAGGAAAAAATGGTTATCTTTACGGACTGGATCGCAGTTTGAAGTCGGTCATCTATCAGGTTCCTGTTTGCACTATTTCCAATATTGACGCCGCGATTACTCCCGAGGGGACGCATTTTATGCCCGGCACCCAGGGAGGCGTAAATTGGAACGGACCAGCCTATTCACCACCTGAGAATACTCTGTATGTTCCAGCCCGGGATGCCGGATGCCTTTTGAAACTCGGTGGACCGGAAACGCTTCAGAGTCACAAGGTCGGCGATGTCTTTATCGGTTCGGCCAACGTTTTCGGCGAGGATGATGTCGATCAAACCGGCGTCATCACAGCAGTGGACGCTGACACGGGGACCGTGCGTTGGAAATATCATTCGAATAAACCGTTGGTGGCAGCCTTGACACCCACCGCCGGCGGACTGCTTCTCACGGGTGATTTGGAAGGAAACTTCCTCGCGTTGGACGCAGCCAATGGCGAAGTGATCCTGAAGAAGAATCTGAGCGACCCCATAGGCGGAGGCGTGATTACCTATTCAATTGCAGGAAGACAATATGTCGCCGTAGCCGTGGGAATGAAAAACTACCTTATGAAGACGCAAAGCGGGCCAGCCTCGATAGTCGTCCTCGCCTTGCCAGAATAGCCAACCTTGTCACCAGATATGACGCAGGAGAAAAGCAAGATGTGCTCGAAAGCCGGAAACGCAACTACACGTCAAAGCCAAAATGAACAAACCCACTGAAAGGTTGCGATGAAACATCAAAAGTCAAAGCCGGTTCATCCGGAAGTCCGCATCGGACATGTTCATTTGAAGGTCGCCGACCTCGAACGGGCGCTTGCGTTTTATCGCGATGTGCTCGGCTTTGAAGTGACTCAGCGTTTAGGAGACCAAGCGGCATTCCTTTCCGCTGGCGGTTACCACCATCACATCGGACTGAACACGTGGGAAAGTCAGGGAAGTTCACCACCCCATCGGGGTGCGACTGGCCTTTATCATGTGGCGATTGTTTATCCAACCCGCGCGGAACTTGCAGATGCCTTGCGCCGTTTGATTAAGGCCGGCATCAGGCTCGATGGCGCATCGGACCACGGCGTGAGTGAAGCGCTGTATCTGCGCGACCCCGACGGGAATGGAGTTGAGCTGTACTGGGACCGGCCAAAGTCAGATTGGCCACGGACACCAAGCGGAGAACTGAACATGGTCACGGGACCGCTCGATCTTGAAGCGCTTCTTAAGGAAGCACCGGAGCCAGTTCTTTCAGGACGCAAAGGAAACCCTTTATGAATCCTCCCCAAGCCTACGAAGTCATCGTCCTCGGCGGCGGCAAGGGTGGGAAGACTCTTGCCATCGAGCTAGGAAACAAAGGTGTCAAGACAGCATTGATTGAACGGAGCGCGGAGATGATCGGCGGAAGTTGCATCAATGTCGCGTGCATTCCGACCAAGACGCTCATTGCCAGCGCGCGAGCCGCGGAAGCGGCTCGGCGGGCAGGCAACTTTGGCATTCACACCGGCGAGGTCGCTGTGGACTGGCCAGCCGTTCGCCGCCGCGCTGAAGGTGTGGTGTCTGCGATGCGCGCAATGAACCATAAAAATTTCACCAGCGCACCGGCCCTTGATTTTATACTTGGCGCCGGGCGATTCATCGGGCCGAAAGTCATCGAGCTGCGTGACAACAAAGGAGACGTTCGCCAACTCACGGCGGAGAAAATTTTCATCAACACCGGAACGCGTCCAGCGCAGCCGAGCATTCCCGGGCTGGATAAAGTGGGCGCATTGAATAGCGAGACTATTCAACACTTGGACGAGTTGCCAGATCATCTGATCGTCTTGGGTGGTAGCTATGTCGCATTGGAATTCGCTCAAATGTTCCGGCATTTCGGCAGCAAAGTGACCGTGTTGGAACGCGCTCCGCAATTGCTTAAAAAGGAGGACGCCGATGTCGTTGAGGCGCTGGGAGGCGTGCTGCGGGAAGAAGGCATCGAGATTCGACTGAATTGCTCCGTCGAACGAGTCGAGAAGGAGGGCAATGGCATTGCCGTGGTTCTGACCACGAACGGCAAACCAACTCGTCTGTCGGGTTCGCATCTTCTCGTAGCCTTGGGGCGGACGCCGAATACTGAGGAATTGAATTTCGCTGTTGCGGGCGTTGAAACGGACAAACGCGGTTTCATCAAAGTGAACGCGCGGCTGGAGACCACCGCGAATGGCATCTGGGCGCTTGGCGATGTGAATGGCGGGCCGCAATTCACTCATGCTTCGCTCGACGACTATCGCATCGTCAAAGCGAACGTGTTCGATGGAGGGAATCGCGCGACCACGGATCGTCTCGTCCCTTTCACACTGTTCACCGAGCCGGAATTGGCGCGCGTGGGTCTCACGGAAAAAGAGGCGCGGCAAAAAGGGCTGGATATTTTCGTCGCGAAACTGCCCGTCGCGACGATTCCCCGAGCCAAAACCACGAGTGAAACGCGCGGATTCATCAAAGTGGTTATCGATGTGAAAACGAACCAAATTTTGGGCTGCGCCATCCTTTCGATTGAAGCGGGTGAGATGCTGGGGACAGTTCAAATGGCGATGATTGCCGGACTGCCCTTCACCGCTCTGCGCGATGCCGTCCTTTCGCACCCAACGATGGTGGAGGGCTTCAACAATTTACCCATGAACCTTAGTCTAAAAATACAATGAACACTCCCATTGACGTGCTTACGCCGGTGATCGAGGTGCGGCTGCGGGAGGCATCCGCTCACGAGGCGCTCTCCAAGTTGACGGACAGTTCGTTTTGAGGAGAATTCGTTTAACTGGTTGAATACAAATTAGCTACGAAGCAACTTTACACCACTTTACACCACTTTCGACACGAGGGTTCGATTCCCTTCACCCGCTCCATTGAGGATCAACGGCTTACAACGAGTGTAGCTAAAATGTAGCTCAAAACCCGCTTTCCAGATTCTTAGGTTTTCAACGTTATTTCGCTTCCCAAAAAGCTGAATCTCCTTTTCCGAAGCGTCTTTGCGACGCTTTTTCAATCAACGGCCTCGAAATTATTGATGAGCATTTGAACTGCGATGGGGTGTGGTTTCGCGGGCTTAGGGCCCCAGCGTCCGTTTACGGGGGCGCGATGCACTCAACGCTCGGATGGAGACATGAATAAGCCCTGGCCAGTCGGCCTGTTTTCTCGAACTCCGTCAAAGCCACGTATCGTAATCGTCACCGCCTTCGAAAATCAATCCCACTCGGACGCCTGAGAGGAGGGACGGTATCTTGGTGATTTAGGTAATCTCATCTCATGAAAATTACTCCGCCTGTTTTTCAAGCCTTCCTCAAATGTCCGACGAAATGCTGGCTCAGACATTCCGGCGAACCAACCGCGGGCAATGTTTATGCAGAATGGGTACAAGCGGAAAATAAATCCTACCGTATCAACGCCGTCACTCGACTATTGGATGAAATACCGAAAGACGATTGCGCACTCGCACCGGCTCCAGAAAACCTGAAATCAGCACAGTGGCGGATCACGGTGGACGTTGTCCTGGAAACGGAGGACCTGAATACTCAGATTTTGGCAGTCGAACGGATTCCGTCCGAAGGCCGGGGCAAACCCGCGCAATTCATTCCCATCCGTTTCATCTTCCGTAACAAGCTGACTCAGGACGACAAACTGCTCTTGGCCTTCGATGCCTTCGTACTCTCTGAAATGCTCGGACGCGAAGTCAGCCTCGGCAAGATCATCCACGGCGACGACCACGCCACGCTCAAGATGAAAACCTCGGCGCTGTTCGGTGAAGTGCGGAAGCGCATTGAAAAAATCACCGCGTTGCTCTCCAATTCCACGCCACCCGACCTCGTCCTGAACCGGCACTGCGCCGAGTGCGAATTCCAGTCGCGCTGCCGGAAGATCGCCGTTGAGAAGGACGATCTTAGCCTGCTATCTGGGATGAGCGAGATGGAGCGATCCCGACATCGGAGCAAAGGTATTTTCACCGTCACCCAGCTTTCCTATACATTTCGTCCGAGACGAACGCCGAAACGTGCGAAGAATCCCGCAAAGCCGCGTTACCTGGCACTTCAAGCACTGGCCATTCGCGAAAACACCGTGTACATCCATGGCACACCTATCTTTCCTCAGTCCAAGACTCAGGTATATTTGGACATCGAAGGACTGCCGGATCGTGACTTTTACTACTTGATTGGCGCAATGGTTGTTTCGGATGGACAAGAGACGTTTCATTCATTCTGGGCCAACGCTCAAGCCGACGAGCCGACGATCTTCACTCAGTTTGTTGACGCGATCAGTCAACTTGAAGATTTCCGCGTTTTCCATTTCGGCGACTTCGATACCGTCGCCTTGAAGCTCATGAAACCTCGTCTGTCAGAAAGTCACCAGAAACAACTCGATGTGATTCTTGGGAAATGCACAAACGTGCTTTCTGAGCTTTACCCGCACGTTTACTTCCCAACCTACTCGAACAGCCTGAAAGATATTGGCAGGGTTGTTGCCACCGATTGCTCCGCCAATGAAGCAACTGGACTTCATAGCATTATCTGGCGCGCAGAATGGGAGGCGCAACAAGAACTCGATCTGAAATCCAAGCTCAGCGATTACAACCGCACCGATTGTCTCCTGCTCGAAAAACTGACTGAGTTCGTTCTACAGCAAACAGCGTCCATTGCCTCCGACGGAAAAAATCAACCCAAAGTCACTCGCACCGAGACGCTGACGAAAGCGCATCCGCGATGGCAAATCTTCACACGTCGAGACTATCTGCTGGAAGATTTCAAGCACGTCGTGAAATGCAGCTATTTTGACCATCAACGCGAAAAGGTATTCGGACGGACTGATCGGCGCATGAAGATTGTCAACAAACGGCATCGGAAGCTTAAGCGTACGAGCGTGCGCCCCAACTCGGAGGTCGAACTCAAAATGAAAAAGTGCCCGCGTTGTGGCAGTAAGCGGATCGAATTCAGAAGAAGGCAGTCTCGGACATTGTTTGACCTGAAGTTTACAAAAAGCGGCGTGAAGAAGTGGACCATCCGAAAGAATTTCTCCTGTTACTATTGTTTCAAATGTCACGACCAGTTCAATTCGTGGGATGGGGCACCTTATCCGTCTCAGTATGGCCACGGCCTTTTGAGTTGGTGCGTTTATATGAACATTGTGGGCGGCATGAACATGAACCGGGTACGAAAAGGACTCGGCGATCTGTTCGGCTTGTTTGTTCCTCCGGCCGATGTGTTTCGATTCAAGCGCTCGATCAAGACTCTCTATGAGTCCCTATATGCTGAGATTCTGCAAAGCCTTCTCTGCGGTTCGATTGTCCATATTGATGAAACGGTTATGAATCAGCGCAGGCAAGCCAGTTACGTCTGGGTAATGGCGAGCATGGATAGGGTCTATTATTTTTATCGTCCTTCGCGCGAAGGAGACTTTCTGAAACAGATGCTGGCGAAATTCAATGGAACACTTAATTTCAGACTTTTTTACAGCCTACGACTCACTGCCATGTCGACAACAGAAGTGTTTGGCACACCTTATCCGGGATATTGACGAGGACTTGTTCCACAATCCGCTTGATACAGAACTCAAGACTCTTGCTTCGGAGTTCGGTGGGCTCCTGAAGAGCATTGTCATTACGGT
>OCZU010001162.1_pt1 | contig 17556 bp, 18 predicted proteins | sample 1539001 | NCBI WGS metagenome assembly OCZU01 (sample SAMEA3539306, study PRJEB22396) | soil metagenome | biome: tundra; feature: field; material: soil | place: USA | collected 2010-05 | depth 0.15 m | reverse complement strand
CGACCCGTCCTCGCCAGGCTGCGAGGTCGACGTGCTGAGATCCCGGCTGTGAGGCTGCACGAGCCCGACGGCTACGAGTGCCGTTCTGCCGCATCGAGCGGGCCATCTCCTGAAGCGCGTCGTCTTCCGGACCGGCGAGGTCATGGTCCCCGAAGATCCCGGGCAGCCGGTCGGCGACATCGGAACCCGGCGCACGACTCGAGTCGACGATGCGCCTGCGCTGAGGACCAGCAGTGCGCATGGCTCTCATCCGGGCTTGCGGCCGGGACTCGAGCATGCGCCTGCCGGTCACGGACGGCTTAGCACGCTGCTGGCGTCGGCAGCGGTCCCGACGACGAGATGCGTCAATCGGCAACGCTGCGCCTGTGAGTCAAGGCACGACTTTCGACGAGCTTGCCGCGCCACTTCGTCAGATCGACGGCCAGCGCGACAAGGGAAAGCACCCGCCGAACCTCCACTTCAGATCGAAGCCGTTCCCGCATATCCGCAACGGTCCCGACCGGACCTACGCCGACGTCCAGTTCGGCGAGGCGCCGGTCGGGCTCGCTCTGGTCCGAGACGGTACCCGGATCGTGATCGCCGACTCCGACCGATTCGATGTGCCCGGCGCTTCGCAGGCCTTGCAGTGGTGAATGTGGCCGCCGCGCTGGCGGGCCGGCCAGCGCTGCTCGGCTATCTGCCGTCCGGGGCGTTCCCGCGCCAGATGACTCTGGAACCGGACGGCAAGACGCTGCTCGTCACGAACAACCGCTCCGGGCAGCTCGAGCTGGTCGACGTCGCCAGCCTGCCCTGACCGGCACGCTGGTCTTGGGTTACGCTGCCCGGAATGGAGATCAGTACCGGCTCCGGCCCGGCCTCCGCGGAGCTGGATGACAGCGCTGAGCCGACGTTCCTGATCGTGCTGACGCATGGAGCAGGTGGTGGCGCGGACACCGCTGACCTGCACGCCGCTGCGCGGGCCGGGCGGGAACTCGGTGCCGCAGTCGCATTGGTAACCCAGCCGTACCGGCTACGCGGCGCCCGCGCGCCAGGATCGGCGCAGCGGCAGGACGCTGCCTGGCTGGAGATCATCGCCGCGCTGCGGGACAAATTTCCGGGCGTTCCGCTGGTCCAGGGCGGCCGGAGCAACGGCGCGAGGGTGGCATGCCGCACGGCCCGGGCAGCCGGGGCGACCGCCGTCGTCGCGCTAGCTTTCCCATTGCATCCGCCTGGCAGGGCCGGGCAGCCGGAGTTCTCCCGCGCCGCGGAACTGCGCGGTGCCGGGGTGCCGGTACTCGTGCTCAATGGCGACCGGGATCCGTTCGGGGTGCCGGATGCCGCCGACGCGGATCGCGTGGTCGTGCTGGCAGGCGAGGGGCACGGGCTGTCCCGCAGCGCTGGCGTGATCGGCACCGCGGTCAGCTCATGGCTGACTGAGATCTTGCCCGCGTGACGGGCATCGGATCGGATCAGAGCCGGTTCACCATTATCACTGGCGGACCTGGATCAGGTAAGAGCACGCTGATCGAGGAGCTCCGGCGGCGCGGCTTCTCGGCCACCGAGGAGGCCGGCCGTGCCATCATCAAGGACCAGGTGCTGATCGGCGGGCGAGCCCTGCACACGGCAGACCAGCGGCTCTCGCTGAACTGATGCTCGCCTGGGAGATGCGGTCCTACCGAGCCGCAGAGCGCGACCCGGCTCCGGCGATCTTCTTCGACCGCGGGGTTCCCGATATCGCCGGGTACATGCGCCTGCTCGGATGGCCGGTCCCGGCGCATGTCGACGCCGCGATCCGTGCCTTTCCTTATCGCCGCCGGGTGTTCATCGCACCACCGTGGACGGCGATCTACGCGCTCGATGCGGAGCGGAGGCAGTCCTTTGACGAGGCAGTGCGGACCTTTGACGCGGTTCGGACCGCCTACGAAGGTTATGGCTACGAGCTGGTCACCTTGCCTGAGACGTCAGTGCAGGACAGAGCCGAGTTCGTCCTCGGCAACAGATAACCCTGGCGCCCGATACCGGGCACGTCGGTGACTGTGCTGCGCGGCCATTTCTTCGTCGCTCGTACGCCTGGCCGGCCGGCGGCGATTGCCGAGTTACGCGGCCGGCGTGGCGTGCGCGTGTACCGGCCGCGTCAGCAGGTCGGTCGGGCGGTGCGGGGCGATGGTGTCGCCGTCGGGGAGCAGCTCACCGGTGTCGTCAAAGACTACGATGCCGTTGCAGAGCAGGCTCCAGCCTTGCTCGGGGTGGCTAATAAGGGTCCGAGCCGCCTCGTGGTCCGGGTCGCTGGCGCTGGGGCACGGCGGCGAGTGCGGGCACATCGGGCGCCTCCTGATCAAGTTTCGTCGTTGCTGGGGGGTTGGAATCTAATCTGCCAGTAACCATGCTTGTCTCGACATGGCACGCCGTGATGGTTTTCGGGCCCGGACTTTGTAGTTTTCCTGGAAGCCGTCCGGGTAGTCCTACTGGTGCGCCGAGAGATGTCAGCTACTAACAGTGACCCTGGTCAGGGTATCCGATCAGATGAGCCCGGAAGCCCAGGTAGGAACACGACGCACCGGACGAGTCGAGCCGTCAGTGCGATCCAGACGATTCCGGGCGCAATCCAACGCCGCCGGGTCGGTCCGGGATACCGGTCAGCCGGTGCGTCTCCCGAAGCGTCAGCAGTCGCTCTGCCTCGCTGTTCAGCGCGTGCACGACAGGCGTGGCCATGGCCTTGCGCCGGTAGATCCGGTCGTCGTAGCCGCGCGGGCCGATCTCGGCTCGCATCGCGGCGAAGGCGGACCGCATCACGTCGGTCAGCGCAGAGTCCAGCTTCCTCGCGGTGGCATATTGCTCCACCTGCTGAGCCTTAGCCGCCTGAGCGCCGCGGTAGCGCTCCTCGGCGGTCCGTGCCGTAGCGAGCAGGCTGTCGAAATTCGCGGCAAGCGCGACGTCCGCCAGGTACTGACCCTGAGCGCCCTCGCTGACCTGTTTACGCCCCACCATCACGGCGGTCAGCTTAGCGGACCACGGGGGCCGCGCTCAGGCGAGGCTGAGCATCCAGCTCTTGTGCAGGTCCGAGTACTCACCGCCGGCAGCGAGCAGCTCGGCCGGTGAGCCATCCTCGATCACCTGACCGTTTTCGAGCACCAGAACCCGGTCGGCGATCTGCACCGTCGACAGCCGGTGCGCGATGATCACCGCTGTCCGGCCGGCCAGGACGGTCTGCAGCGCCTGCTGCACGATTCGCTCGCCAGGCAGGTCGAGCAGCGAGGTGGCCTCGTCGAGCACCAGAACGCTCGGCGCGGCGAGGAACGCCCGCGCGAACGAGACGAGCTGCCGCTGCCCGGCGGACAGCCGGCCGCCGCGCTTGCCCACCTGCTGGTCATATCCGTCGGGCAGCGCGCTGATGAAACTGTCCGCGCCGACTGCCCGCGCCGCCGCCTCGATGTCAGCCAGGGACGCGCTCGGCTTGCCGAGCGCGATGTTCTCCGCGATCGTCGCGGTGAACAGGAAGTTCTCCTGGGTGATCAGCACGACCTCGGCGCGCAGGTCGGCGTCGGCGAGGTCGCGCAGGCTGACGCCGTCTAGCAGGACCTGGCCCTCGTCAGGATCGTAGAACCTCGCCATCAGCCGGGCCATCGTCGTCTTGCCCGCCCCGGTCGCGCCGACCAGGGCCACGGTCTGGCCGGCCGGTATGGTCAGCTCAAGCCCAGGCAGCACCACGGAATCTCGGTAGCCGAATCGCACCGCGGCGAGCTGCAGCTTCCGGCCGGGACTGTCGCCAGGCGTTTTGTCAGGCAGCGAAACGGGTGCTGCGGGCTCGGCGACCGACGGCTCCTCATCGAGCACGCCGGAGATCTTCTCCAGCGCAGCCGTGGCTGACTGGAAGGTGCTGTAGAACTGCGATACGTCCTGCAAGGGCTCGAAGAACCGGCGCAGGTAAAGCAGGAACGTGACCAGCACGCCGACCCTCATGTCGTGGTCGATGACCCGCACGCCGCCGTAGAGCAGGACGGCGCCGACGGCGAGGTTGCCGACCAGGGTGACACCGGGGAAGAAGATGGCCACCAGCCGCATCGAACGCGCTGAGGCCTCCGCGTACCCCTCGTTGAGCTCGGCGAATATCTGGTCGTTGCGCGGCTCCCTGCGGAACGACTGGACCGCCCTGATGCCGTTGAACGTTTCCACGAAGTGGACGATCACCAGGGCGATGGTCTCCCTGGTCCGGCGGTAGGCGGTGGCCGACTCGCGCCGGAACCAGGCCGTCAGCCACGTCAGCGGCAGGAAGCCGACCAGGACGACCAGCGCTAGCGGCCAGTCGAGCAGCAGCATCCCGGTGCCGACGAAGAGCAGTGAGAGGGCAGCGCCGACGAGCGAGTCCAGGCCCTCGTCGAACAGCTCGGAGATGGAGTCGATGTCGGACACCTGGCGGGAGATCACCCGGCCGGAGGTGTAGCGCTCATGGAAGCCCACCGGCAGTCGCTGGAAGTGGGCGAACAGGCGGCAGCGCAGCTCAAGCACCATCTGGCCGCCCACCTGACCGATCGCGGAGATGAATCCGGCGCTCGCGATGGCCTGGATCAGTACGGCAACGCTGAACTCGACGACCGTGATGATCAGCGGGACGGGATCCTGGGTGGTGATCAGCGCCGGAATCCGGTCCACGCCGATCCCGACCAGCCACGGGCCCGCCAGCGCAGCCAGGTTCGCGGCCAGGATCAGCATGCAGATGAAGGTGACCCTGGCCCGGTGCGGGCGGAGCAGGTCAGCCAGCAGTGCCCGGCTGCGCCGGCGGAGCAGGAGGGACAGGCCCTTGGGCAGCTCGTCGACTTCCTCAGCGGCGACGCCGCGCCAAGGCTGAGCGCTGACCGGGCTCATCGCCGCACCCCCGACATGTCGGCGTCCGCGTCCGGACCGGCCGAGGCCCCGGCGGCGGCGGAGTCGGGGTCGGCGGAGTCGCTGCTGGCGGAGTCGGCGCCGGCGGACTCGGGGCCGGAGCTCATCAGGTAGCGGTAGCGTTCGCTGCTGGCGAGCAGTTCGCGATGGGTGCCGACCGCGGTGATCTCGCCGTTGTCCAGCAGAGCCACCCGGTTGGCCAGCGCGACGGTCGACGGCCGGTGCGCCACTACGAGTGCTGTCGAGCGGGTCAGCGTCTGGCCCAGTGCAGCGGTGACCTTGGCCTCGGTGTGGACGTCTAGCGCGGACAGCGGGTCATCGAGGAGCAGCACGGACGGGTTAGTCAAGATGGCACGGGCCAGCGCGATCCGCTGCCGCTGGCCGCCGGACAGCGACATGCCCTGCTCGCCGATCCTGGTGTCCAGCCCCCACGGCAGGTCCTGGACGAAGTCGGCCTGGGCAGCGGCCAGAGCGGCTTCGATCGTCGCGTCACTGACGCCCGGCGCGCCGAGCGCCACGTTCTCCCTGACACTGACCGAGAACAACGTCGGATCCTCGAACGCGCACGCCACCGCCGTCCGCAGCACGGGCAGCGGCAGCTCCCTGATGTCCGTTCCGTCCAGCCTGATCGATCCTGACGTGACCTCAGCGAGCCGCGCGACCAGGTACAGCAAAGTCGTCTTGCCCGAGCCGGTGCTGCCCACCAGCGCGACGGTCTCGCCGGGACGCAGGTCGAGGCTGACGTCGCGCAGTACTGGCTGCGACGCTCCGGGAAAGCTGAACGAGACGTGGTCCAAGGTCAGCCGCCCGGCTTGCCATTCTGCGGAGCGAGGTCGCGGTATCGCACCCGCGGTCGGCGGGAGCGGGCTGGTGATCGACGGGCGGGTGTCCAGGATCTCGTAGACGCGCTGGGCGGCGGTCGCCGCCTCCTGACCCAGCGCCAGGATGTAGCCCATCGCCTCGATCGGCCAGACTAGCTGCAGCACCAGGGCGATGAAGGCGACAAGCCCGCCAGTCGTCAGCCCGCCGTGGCTGACCGCCAGCGCCCCGAGCAGCAAGATCAGGGCGATCAGGACGTTGGGCAGCAGATCGAGGCTGGCCCAGAACGTGCCGCGCAGCCGGGCCTTGTCGACCTGGGTCCCGTAGACGATCGTCGCCCGCTCGCGGTGCAGGCTGCCGGCCAGATCCCGGCGGCCCAGGGCCTTGAGCACCCGGATCCCGGCGGCCGACTCCTCCACGTAGGTCGCCAGATCGTCCTGCTGGTCCTGGACCCGCCGGGACAGTACCCGGTACCTCCGCTCGAACCGCAGGCAGATCGTCGTGACCGGCGCGAACACCAGCGCGGTAAGCAGTCCGAGCAGCAGGTTGAGCCGGATCAGCAGTGTGACGACGACAGCGAAGGTGGCCACGTTCGTGATCAGGAAGATGGTGCCGAAGCCAGCGAATCGCCGGATCGCCGACAGGTCCGTCGTGCCCCTGGAGAGCAGCTGGCCGGACTGCCAGGCATCGTGGAAGGCGGGTTCCAGCCGCTGCAGATGCGCGTAGAGGTCGTCCCGGATCGACTGCTCCATCGCCGCCACCGCATTGGCCTGCACCCACCGCCGGATCAGGTTCAGCACCACTTCGGCGATACCGAGCCCGATCGCAGCGAGGCCGATCAGGACCAGTGGCCCGTGGCCGTGATGAATACCCGGCCTGGCCGAGGCCGCCGCGGCGATCGGACCGTCGATCGCAGCCTTAGTGAGCAGCGGGATGACGATCTCGGTGCCTGCTGCCACGAGGGCGGCGGCAAGCATTCCGACGAGCTGCCTGTAGTAGGGCCGCAGGTACTCCCTGGTCCGCCACAGGGCCATCAGGGGGAGCTGCACCGCGGGCACGTCGGCGCGAGGTACGACGTCCGGGGTGGCCACTTGCCCGATGGTAACCCGAGGCATCGTTCACTGTCACTTTGTTTTCCGGCCGCGCACGGGTGGCGTAAGAACCGGTATCTCTGGCACTCTGGCGAAGCGCGCCGGTTTGGCTGGGGGGTTCGGCGCGAGCAGGGAGGTGCCCATGGAACGCGACGATTCCTGGGATCGCCGCGTGCCGCTCGCGGCCCCGGTACTCGCGGTCGCCGATGCGCTGACGGCTTACCTGGATGGCATCGGCGCCATCTGCGAGATCGCGGCCGGGCTTGCCGGTGAGGCCTGGAATGCTCCGACGCCGTGCCCGGAGTGGCGCGCGGCCGACCTCGCCGGGCATCTGCGCTGCATCGCGGATAACTTTCACGAGTACCTGGACAACGCTCCGGTCAGCCGGCTTTCCCGGCTGATGGCGACCGGGGCGCAGCAGGACACGATCGCGCGGAAGCTGGCCCGGCAGAACGCCGCTGAACTGGCCGCGCTGCCTGACGTCGCGCCGGAACAGCACATCGCGGCGTTCGCCGCGTCGGCGCGGCGGTACGCCGTCCGGATCAGCCCGCTGATGCAGCTTCCGCATCACAGCTACCGGGGCCGGGTGATTACCGTAGCCGGAATGGCCGGCCTGGCGTGTGTCGAATGGCACGTGCACGCCTGGGATCTGGCCAGGGCGCAGGGCCAGGACTACCGCCCAGCCGATCCCGTCGCGGTCCAGGTCGGCTGGCTGAGCGGGATACCGCAGCTCCCGGTCTCCGCGTACGGCGATCCGTGGCTGTCGGTCCTGCGTGCGTCAGGCCGCTCTCCCGGCTGAGCCGCTAGCCTGGGATGATGGTGCTATGCCCAAGGGGGGATCGCCGGTGGCGTTTGACGTGAGCAGGGTCCGGTCTTCCTATCCCGCGCTGGGAGACGGCTACGCCTACCTGGACGGCGCAGCAGGCACTCAGCTGCCGGCGTCGGTGATCGGGGCGATCGGGGCGGCGTACCAGGTCGGCCTGAGCAACGCGGGCGGCGCCTTCCCGGCCAGCGCGAGAGCCGTGGCGATCACGCACGGCTGCCGCCAGGCCGTGGCCGATCTCACCGGCGGCGAGCCAGCCGGCGTCATCCTGGGCCCGAACATGACCACGCTGACCTATCGGATCGCCGCCGCGCTGGCGGCTACCTGGCGGCCGGGCGACGAGGTGATCGTGTCAAGGCTGGATCACGACGCGAATGTCCGGCCCTGGGTTCAGGCGGCTGCACGGGCCGGGGCGGCGGTGCGCTGGGCGCAGGTCGATCCAGCGACCGGGGAGCTGCCGCCGGCGCAGTACGCCGATCTGCTGTCCGACCGGACCAGGCTGGTGGCGGTCAGCGCGGCGAGCAATGTGATCGGCACCAGGCCGGACGTGCCGGCGATCACGGCCATGGCGCGGGCCGCCGGGGCGCTGAGCTACGTCGATGGCGTCCATGCCACCTCGCACGGGCCGGTGGACATCACCGCGCTCGGCGCTGATTTCTACGCGACCAGCGCCTACAAGTGGTCAGGTCCGCACATTGGCGCGGTGATCGCCAATCCGGCCCTGCTTGACACGCTCCGGCCGGACAAGCTGGTGCCCTCTCCGGACATGGTGCCAGAACGGTTCGAGTTCGGCACCCCGGCATTCGCTGATCTGGCCGGCGTCACGGCGGCGGTTGATCACCTGGCTGCGCTAGATGACACTGCTGCGGGCACCCGGCGAGAGCGCGTGCTCGCCTCGATGGCGGCGGCGGAGCACCACGAGCGGCAGCTCTTCAGCGTGCTGCTCGGCGGCCTTGACGCGATGCGGCATGTCATCACGTACGGCAAGGCGGCCAGCCGGACGGCGACCGCGTACTTCACGGTGGCTGGTCTGACCCCTGCCCAGGTGGCCGAGCACTTGGCCAGCGCCAGGATCAACGTATGGAGCGGGCACAACTACGCCTGGGAGCTGACCGGGGTACTGGGCATCAGGGACTCTGGCAGCGCGGTCCGGGCCGGCCTGGTCCACTACAACAGCGAGTCGGACGTGAGCCGGCTGCTTGAGGCAGTAGCGGACCTGGCGCGGCCCCGGACGTGAGCTGAACCAATGATTGCTTAAGTACTAACGAGCGCGCCCGAGGGCGTTGTCCGTGAGCGACATGGTTCCGGCAGTGAGCTAGGTCATGTTGTACCGGTAGAGACGTGACTCGCGGAGCTCGAAGCCGAGCCGCTCGTACAGCCGGCCCGCGGATGCCCTGGACGGCCGGGAGGTCAGGTCCACCGTCCGCGCTCCGGCATCCTTGGCCAGCTCCACTGCCGCGAGAGTCAGGGCCTCGCCGACCCGGTTGCCGCGCGCGGACTCATCGACCACTACATCCTCGATCCAGGCCCGGACGCCGGTAGGGATCGGGAACATAGCCAGCGTCAGCGTTCCGACGATCTGCCCCCCGGCGCGGGCCAGCAGCACAGTGCTGGCCGGCGCCGCGATGATGGCGGACAGCCTTGCCTCGTCCAGCGCTGGCGCGGATGTGGAGAGCTGGGGCAGCAGCCGGTCAAACGCCTCGACGACCTCGCTGCTGATCTCTGCAAGCACCTCGACTTCTACTTTCACCCGGCGCAATCTACCTGGTCTGGCTGGCCCGGAGGCGGGCGAACCCCGTCCCGTGCCGACATCAGGTGTTAGCGAGGCCAAAACCTATCGCGCAGGTCATCCATTCGGATACAAAGTGGGTATGGCGCAGAGAGCTCTAGTGCTGGGCGGCGGGGGAGTCACCGGGGTCGCCTGGGAGATCGGAATCCTGACCGGTCTGTCAGAGCACGGGATAGACCTGTCCGAGGCCGACCTGGTGGTGGGGACGTCGGCAGGCTCGGTGGTCGGCGTGGACGTGCGCTCGGGAGTGCCCCTGGCGGAGTTCTACCAGGCGCAGCTAGCTCCGCCGGCCAGTGAGATCAAGGCGAAGCTGGGGCTCATGGTCCTGCTGAAGTACGCCCGTGCGATGGCCTTCACCAAGGATCCGGCAGTAGCGCGAGCCAGAATCGGCGCGATGGCGCTGCGGGCCAAGACCGGGCCGGAGTCCGGCCGGCGCTCGGTGATCGAGTCAAGGATCCCGATCCAGGCGTGGCCGGCCCTGCCGCTCAAGATCACCGCTGTGGATGCGGCAACCGGGGAGTTCACGGTGTTCGACGCGGCCAGCGGCGTCAGCCTGGTCGACGCGGTAGGCGCAAGCTGCGCGGTACCTGGCGTCTGGCCTCCGGTCAGCATCAGCGGCCGGCGTTACATCGATGGCGGGATGCGCTCAGCGGCCAACGCGGACCTGGCGGCCGGGTGTGATCAGGTAGTCGTGATCGCGCCGCTGACTAAGGGCTTCGGCGCTATCGCCCGGCTGAGCGGTCAGATTCGGGAGCTGACCGCACAGCCAGCGGAGGTAGTGGTGATCGAGCCCGACCAGGCGGCGGTCCGCGTCATCGGCCGGAACGTTCTCGATCCTGCCCGCCGGGCCGCTGCGGCGCGAGCAGGACACGCGCAGGCGGCAGCTGTGGCGGCGTCGGTCGCGGCGATCTGGTCAGCGAACTCGGCGGCGGCAGATCAGACCTGACGCTGACTCAGCTCCGCCGCGTACCGGTCAAGCGCCGCGTCGACTTCTCGTTCGTCGTACCCGGGCTTGAGCCGGACCGTGCTGAACGTCACCGTCCGGACGTCGTTGGCGGTGAGCGTCCCGGCCCGCTGAGCGCCGTCGGCTAGGGTCTGCTCGATCTGCGCCACGAACTCATCAACCTCGGTAATGGAGTAGCCAGGCCGAATTCGGGTGACCGTGAAACGCGCTGGACTCGGGCTCGTCATGACGTCTTTCCTTCGGGACTAGCTGTGGATGAGAATGCCCAAGGAAAGGTAGCAGAACCGGGCGGGCTGGCCGTTACCGGAGCGGTCGGGAAACGCTAGCCGGCTGGGCTGGCGTTGCCGGAGCGGACGGGAATGAGACGAGCCGGGCCCGGCGGGAGGTCGGGCCCGGCTCGCGGGGTAAGGCTCAGACCGCGTACTCAAGCAGCGGCTGTGCCCGGCTCGGATGCCGCAGCTTGGACAGCGACTGCTTCTCCAGCTGCCGGATCCGTTCCCTGGTCAGGCCGAGTGCCTTGCCGATCTCGTCGAGCGTATGCGGGTTCCCGTCGTACAGCCCGAATCGCATCGCCATGATCGTCGCCTCACGCGGGGTCAGCGCATCCAGGGCGTGCCGGAGCTGATCGGCCATCAGCTGCCGGTCCACCAGCTCGGACGCTTCCGGCGCGTCGATGTCCTCGATCAGGTCGCCGATGGACGTCTCGCCGTCCTCGCCAATGGTCGAGTCCAGGCTGATCGGCTGCCTGCTGGTGCGCAGCAGCTCCTCGATCTGGTCTGGCGTGCGATCGAGCTCGACGGCGAGCTCCTCGGGCGTCGGCTCCCTGCCGAGCCGCTGGTGCATATCTCGCTCGACCCGGCTGAGCTTGCTGAGCATCTCCAGGACGTGTACCGGCAGCCGGATCGTCCTGGCCGAGTCAGCGAATCCGCGCTGGATCGCCTGGCGGATCCACCACATGGCGTAGGTGGAGAACTTGTAGCCCTTGGTGTAGTCGAACTTCTCGACTGCCCTGATCAGGCCCAGGTTTCCTTCCTGCACCACGTCGAGCAGCGACAGGCCGCGGTCGCTGTACTTCTTGGCGACAGAGACAACGAGCCGGAGGTTTGCCTCCAGCATGTGAGCCTTGGCCCGGCGGCCGTCGGCGGCCACCGCCTCAAGGTCATCGGAGTACTGCGAGGATAGGCCGGCCTCGGTCTCCAGCTTGTGCTCGGCGTACAGGCCAGCCTCGATCCGCTTTGCCAGGTCGACCTCCTGCTCGGCGGTGAGCAGGCTGGTCCGGCCGATCGACTTCAGGTACGTGTGCACCGAGTCGCCCATCACCGAGGTCTGATCGTCGAGATCAACCTCCGCCGAGGCATCGTCGTCCGCGATAGCTGCAGTCGCGGTCATGAGCTGCGCACCTTGGTCCGGCGCACCGGCGGTCAGCGGGGCCAGGTCGGCCGGCGCACCAGCGGTCTTGGTCGCCGCGCGTGCCCTGCTCGCGGACCGGCGCCGCCTGCCTCCGGCCAGATCGGTTCCGCTCGCTGCGCCACCGGCGGGCACGGCGCCCGCCAGCACCGGATCGGCGCCCGCCAGCACCGGATCGGCCAGGTCAGCGTCGGGTAGATCAGCGTCGGGCAGATCAGCGCCGGCCCGTGCCATGTCCGCCAGGTCAGCGTTATCGTGGCCTGCGATGGCAAGGTCGGAGCTATCGAGATCGGCCTCGGCAAGCTCGAGCTCGGCGTGAGTCACTTCGGCAGGCTCCACTTCGGGAAGTTCGGAGTCAGTCAGTCCGCGCTCGGCCGCGTAGGTCAGCCCGGCGGTAGCGGTACCTGGCTGCCCATGACCGAGCTGAACGCCGTCCTCAGCGAGCTCGCGGAGGATAGCGCGGCCTTCGGTGGGGGAAATCCGCGCCTGCTCGAACGCTGTCCTGAGCTCGGGCAGCAGCAGATACCCCTGGCGCCGTCCGCGCCGGATCAGTTCATCCACCTGGTCGGCGGTCGCTTGCTCATCTTCTCGCACGGAGAGTGCGCTAGCAGTCCTGCGCATCGGACACCTCCCTTCCTGGCACGCTTCGGCATGCACTGTTCGCGGCGCCCGCCGGCTCGGTGGCTCTCGGCAAAACTTGCGGTACTTGGTATTGTGCAGTGCGGGCGCATACGTATAACGCGCGGACGGCCTGATTGTTTCCCGCGCAGCGGAAGCGTGCCCGAGAATCCTTGGCTGCGCCGACGGCCCCGTATATACTCTCCCGCCCGGCTCCCGTGCCGGACCAGCGATTACTCGGGCGCAAGGGCGCGGCAGCCGAGATGCCGCCAGGCCTGCCATCAGGCCGGCCGGGCGCGCTGAGACTAGGCCGGTGCCGGGTCGCGAGACTCCGCCAACTGGCGGAGCAACTGCCGGTCTGGCTTACCTGAGGGCAGCAGCGGGATCTCGGCCAGCACCAGCATCGCCTGTGGTGCGGCGTAGCGCGGCAGGCTGGCCGAGACGTGCTCCCTGATCAGCTCCAGGCTGGGCGGGCCGGCCGGATCGGCGGGAACCACCAGCGCGGTCACCAGCTCGCCCCAATGCGGATCGGGCGTTCCCACGACGGCGGCGTCGCGCACGGCTGGGCAGCGCCGCAGCGTGTCCTCGACCTCGGCGGCGACGATCTTCTCGCCGCCGGAGTTGATCACGTCGTCGAAGCGGCCGCGCACCCGTAGCCGGCCATCCGGGCCGAAACCACCGAGGTCTGAGGTGACGAACCAGCCCCGGTCCAGGGCGGCCCCGGTCAGCGCGGGCGCGAGCCGGTACCCAGAAAACAGCACAGGACCGCTGATCGCGATCCGGCCATCGGCGCCCTCGGCGACCAGCACGCCGTCCAGCGGTACGCCGTCGTAGACGCAGCCGCCGCAGGTCTCCGTCATCCCGTAGGCGGTCACCACCCGGGCGCCCGCCGCGGCGGCCTCGGCGAGCATGCCCGGCGGGATCGCGGCGCCGCCGAGCAGGATCCCGCGGAACCCGCCGAGCGGCGCGCCGGCGTCGAGCAGTCGCCGCAGCTGGGTCGGGACCACCGAGAGATACCGGCACGGAGCGCTGGCCACGACACCTGGATCTAGCCGCGCGGTCAGCACTGGAGTGGAGCCGGCTACCAGCGAGCGGACCAGAATTCCGAGTCCGGAGATGTGGTGCGTCGGCAGACCGCAGAGCCAGCGGTCTCCGGGCCTGGCCCCGAGCCGGCTCAGCGAGGCACGGGCCGACGCAAGGAGCGCGGCGGCGGACAGCTCGGCCCCTTTCGGCATGCCGGTCGAGCCCGAGGTCGCCAGCACGACGGCCACGTCGTCCGCCACACCGGGGCTGGCGGCGGTGCCCGAGCGGGCGAGAGCTACTCGTTTCGTATCTTCGGCAGTTTCGATCGTGGCCGGGGCGAAGGCTGCGAGCAGGTCGTCCAGCCTGGACCTGGGCAGTGCCGGATCGAGCGGCAAGATCGCTGGCCCGGTCCCGTCAAGCGCCGCGGCCAGCGCGCGGGCCAGCCGCCCGCGCGCGGCTGGCGCCGGTAGCAGGACCGCATGCAGGGGCCGGGAAGTCACGGTCGTAAGGTTAATCGGCGGATCAGGCAACCGGCGCGAGGGGGAGAAGTGACCGACTGGCAGTCGTCTGGGCCGGCTCCAGGTCAGGAGTACTCCGACATCCTCTACGCCACAGCCGAGGGCATCGCCAAGATCACGATCAACCGGCCCGAGGTGCGCAACGCCTTCCGGCCGACGACGCTGTTCGAGCTGCAGCACGCGTTCAACGTGGCCAGGGATGACCCCGCGACCGGCGTGATCATCCTGACTGGCGCGGGCGATCAGGCGTTCTGCTCCGGTGGCGACCAGCGGATCCGGGGCAGCGACGGCTATCTCGACGACCACGGCACCGGGCGGCTGAACGTACTCGACCTGCAAGTGCAGATCAGGCGCACGCCTAAGCCAGTGATCGCGATGGTGGCCGGGTACGCGATCGGCGGCGGCCACGTGCTGCATGTCTGCTGCGACCTGACGATCGCCGCGGACAACGCGGTCTTCGGCCAGACCGGCCCCAAGGTCGGGTCGTTCGACGCCGGATACGGGTCCTCGCTGCTGGCCGCCACTGTCGGGCTGAAGAAGGCGCGCGAGATCTGGTACCTGTGCCGCCAGTACAGCGCCGCGGACGCGCTGGCGATGGGCCTGGTGAACGCCGTGGTGCCGCTGGCGGAGCTGGAGACCGAGACTGTGTCCTGGGCGCGGGAGCTGCTGGCCAAGTCGCCGCTGGCGCTGCGGATGCTCAAGGGAGCGCTGAACGCGGTCACTGACGGCGCGGCCGGGATGCAGCAGTTCGCCGGGGACGCCACGATGCTCTACTACATGAGCGAGGAGGCGCAGGAGGGCCGGGACGCCTACGTAGAGCGCCGCGCGCCCGACTTCGCGAAGTTCCCGCGCAGGCCGTGACCCGGCCCAGCGCGGCCCGATCCGGACCTGCACTGTCCGGACCTGCCCAGTCCGGACCTGCCCAGTCCGGCGCGGCCCAGCCCGGACCTGCACAGTCCGGTGCGCCCCAGTCCGGCGCGGAGCAGCGCGAACTGCTCGCCGGGCTGCTGCCGGCGCTGCGCGCGTACGCGATCCCGCTGCGAAACCGGTTCCGTGGCATCACTGTGCGCGAGGGCGCGCTGCTGCCGGGGCCCGCTGGCTGGGGCGAATTCTCGCCGTTCGCCGAGTACGGCCCGGCGGAAAGCGCCCGGTGGCTGGCCAGCGCGATCGAGTCGGCCACGATCGGCTGGCCGGACCCGGTCAGGGACACCGTCGGCGTCAACGTCACGGTGCCCGCCGTCGACCCCGAACTGGCTCATCGGATCGTGGCCGGATCGGGCTGCAGGACCGCGAAGGTCAAGGTAGCCGAGCCTGGCCAGAGCGAGGCCGATGACATCGGCCGGGTCGAGGCGGTACGTGACGCGCTCGGACCGGCCGGCCGGATCCGGGTCGATGCCAACGGCGGCTGGGAGATTGACCAGGCAGCCAGGATGCTGCGGCGCCTGTGCGCCTTCGGCCTGGAATACGCCGAGCAGCCATGCGCGACGCTGGCGGAGCTGGCCAGCCTGCGCCGGCTCGTCGATGTGCCGCTGGCCGCCGATGAGTCGATCCGCAAGGCATCTGATCCGCTGGCGGTCCGGGCGGCGGGTGCCGCGGACATCGTCGTGCTGAAAGTCGCCCCGCTCGGCGGGGTCCGGGCCGCGCTCGCTGTCGCGGCCGGCTGCGGGCTGCCCGTGGTCGTTTCCAGCGCGGTGGAGAGCTCGGTCGGGCTGGCCGCCGGGGTTGCGCTGGCAGCCGCGCTCCCGGACCTGGCATACGACTGCGGCCTGGCGACGATGAATCTGCTGACCGGGGACGTGACCGATGACCCGCTGATGCCGACCGCAGGGATGCTGCCGCTGCGCGCGGTCACCGTCGATATGAAACGGCTCGCGCACTGGGAATGTGATCCGGAGCCGTGGCGCCGCCGCGCGCTGGCCGCGGCGGAGTTCCTGGCATGATCCCGGTAGCCGGCGCCGGTCCGGTCTCGCCGTGAACCCGGCCACCGCACTGGCCACGACCCTCACCGATGAGCTGATCCGGTGCGGCCTGCGCGAGGCGGTGCTCGCGCCGGGCTCGCGCAGCGCACCGCTGGCGCTGGCCTTGTATGACCGGGACCAGGCCGGCGACGTGCGGCTGCACGTGCGCATCGACGAGCGCTCAGCGGCGTTCCTCGCCCTCGGCCTGGCCAAGGCGAGCCGGTCGCCGGTCGCGGTGCTGTGCACTTCGGGGACCGCCACCGCGCACCTGCATGCTGCCGTGATCGAGGCCGATGAGGCAGGCGTGCCGCTGCTGGTGCTGACCGCCGACCGGCCGCCCGAGCTGCGCGGTACCGGCGCGAACCAGAGCATCGACCAGCTGAAGCTGTACGGGTCGGCGGTTCGCTGGTTCTGCGAGGTGGGCGTTCCCGAGGCCGGGGCGCCGGTGACTGGTTACTGGCGGTCCGCGGCCTGCCGGGCCTGGGGGCTCGCCTCCGGGTCAGCCGGCGGGCCGCCAGGGCCGGTGCACCTGAACCTGCCGTTCCGCGATCCGCTGATCCCAGGCGCAGCGAGCGGGCCAGATGAGGCTGATCAGGCCGGGGGAGCTGGCGGTGTCGACCAGGCCAGGCCGGGCAGGGCACCGTGGACCCGGTTCCAGGCCACCGCCGAGCTGACCTGGACCGAGCGCGGGCTCGTGGTCTGCGGTGACGGTGATTATGATGCCGGGCCGCTGGTAGAACTGGCCGAGACGGCCGGCTGGCCGGTACTTGCCGAGCCGTCGTCGGGTGCCAGGTACGGGCCGAACGCGCTGTCCGCGTATCAGTATCTGCTGGCCCAGCCGGGCTTCGCTGCCGCGCACCGGCCCGAGGTGATCGTCTGCGCCGGGCGACCCGGCCTGTCCCGTGGGCAGCTCGCCCTGCTGCGCGCGGGGCCAGGGAGCCACGGCAGGCACGTCGTGATCAGGCAGGGACCCGGACGGTGGGCCGATCCGGTCAGGACAGCGACCGACGTAGCCGCCGCCGTCCGGCTGTCCGCCAGTCCTGGGTCGGCGGGCGGCGCTGCCTGGTTCGCGGACTGGCTGGCTGCTGACGCGGCGGCCAGAACCGTCGTCAACGCCGCGCTCGATGCCGATGGCTCGCTCAGCGAGCCGAGGCTGGCTCGCGATCTGGCCGCCGCGCTGCCCGCCGGAGCCCTGCTGTGGGCAGCGTCCAGCCTGCCGATCAGGGATCTCGACGAGCAGATGGCACCCCGCGCCGACATCCGGGTGCTGGCCAGCCGGGGTGCCAGCGGCATAGACGGTCTGGTGTCCTCAGCGATCGGCGCCGCGCTCGCGCACCAGGCGAACCGGGGCGGGCCCGCGTTCGCCCTGCTCGGTGACTTGTCGCTGCTGCACGACGCGCCGGGTCTGTTCACCGGTCCGGCGGCGGCGCTGCCCGACCTGTGCCTGGTCGTCGTGAACAATGATGGCGGCGGGATCTTCTCGACGCTCGAGCAAGCCGCGATCACCGGGCCGTTCGAGCGGCTGTTCGGCACTCCGCACGGGGCCGACGTCGGTCAGCTCGCCCGTGCCGCCGGGATCGGGTATCAGCCGGTGGAGTCGGCGGCTGACCTGCGGGCCGCGCTGCGGGGTACGGGGCTTCGGCTGGTCGAGGTGCGGACCGACCGGGCGGCGGGCGCGGCGCTGCG
>OCZU010001161.1_pt1 | contig 17577 bp, 16 predicted proteins | sample 1539001 | NCBI WGS metagenome assembly OCZU01 (sample SAMEA3539306, study PRJEB22396) | soil metagenome | biome: tundra; feature: field; material: soil | place: USA | collected 2010-05 | depth 0.15 m | reverse complement strand
TTGTTCTTGTCCTGTTGCGCTTGTTGAGTCCGCTGTTGCTGCTGGGCCTGTTGTTTATTCCTGTCTTGCTGCTGTTGCTGTTGTTTGTTCTGGTCTTGCTGCTGTTTGTTCTTGTCCTGTTGCGCTTGTTGAGTCCGCTGTTGCTGCTGTTTTGGCGGTGGTTGCTGCTGCTTGTCTTTGTCCTGTTGGGCGTATGAGGGAGAAACGGCTCCAAGAACAAGGAGCAGGCCCGCTCTGCCGATAAGTCTAAATAGTTTCATGTTTCTTTCCTCCATTTCGTGACCTCAGTAGCTCACCGGCTTTCGCCCCAGGAGCGGTTGAGATAGAACGCTACTTGCTTGAGTTGTTCTTCGGCGATCTGCGGTTCAAAGTGGCAAGGAGCGATTTCGCCGACGCGGGCGGCCGAATCTTACTGTTGATTACGACCTCCTTCGCCGTAATGCCCTTTCCGTAGAGCCTCTCGTTGCCGTCATTGTCCGGCCGGAGAGTCGATCCTTCGAGCGATATCCCTGCGAACAATCCTCACGAGCGTGAATACGAAAGAATTTCCGCGCGCATTGTCACATCCGTCGAGGCAGCGGCGTCGCGGCCTTTGGGACCGGCGGCAGCAGCAACGTCACCACCAAGCTTCACTTGGCTCGTGAGAATAGAATCAGCTCCACGCCGGTTCATCACCAATAAGACAAAGTCCGTCGCTTCGCCTCCCAGTTGCAGGCCGAAACTTCCGCCTTCGACCGCCATCATGGAAGGCGCACTCCATCGGCCGCTGAAGTCCTTGCCGCTCCGGCAAGTCATGACACCTCGACCGTAGCTGCCCCCGACTCCGAAGGCGATTTTCATCACGGAGGGCAGAATGATCACGCATTCCGCCTTGTCCAAAATGTCCCTCGGAATATCATCGGGAATATTAAGAATCTCGGTCATCACCGTTCCGGAATTGCTGATACGCTTGTTTTCGTCCTTTTGCGCGAATGCGGGCGCGGAAAGCAGCAAAGCCATCGCAATCAATGAGAAAATATTTTTCATTTCCCTGCTCCTTTCAAACTGTCTCGAATAACAGGCCGGACAAGGAATGCAACTGGCCTAATCGAAAAGTGTGATTCTGCTGGTGGACCGTCTGGCGGGCTGGAAAACGGCGCACCAGAAGCCGTTTGCCCTTGTCGAGCGGTCGAGGGATTTCGTTAGACACATCGGCGCTTCGCAAAGCGCCCCGACTTTCAAGCGAACATCTCGCCCGCCGACAGTGCACTCATAGTACAGTTCTAAGAACGCGTCGGTGACGTTAGGCACCTTACGGTGTGACTGCGCTCACACGTTTACCTGAGCGCATCCAGAACATTCGTCCTGCGATATCTGTCGCGCTGCGCGAAAAAACCTCTGCCCCCCGCTGTGCACAATTGCACCATTTCAGATCGCCCGCCGAGATCGTAAAAGTGGTCGCCGTCACGTCGAGCCGTGACTTCGATCACCGCAGCGTAAGGTCAAATGGCGGAAGAATCTCTGCAGAATTAGTTACGAGCAGTACCGAAACGAGTTACATCATGAGTCGATTCAAGATTGTCGCACTAGCCTTTTGCATGTTTCTTGTCGCGTTTGCGATTGCGCCGCTAACCAAAGCGCAAAATGGCGACATGAAGACCGTCGTTAAGTTTAGCGAGCCTATTGAAATTCCCGGCGGCACAATTCTACCAGCCGGAACATATTTCTTTAAGCTGCTGAATCGGGACTCCGGCCGTTGGGTAGTTCAGATCTTCGATGAAAACCAAACGAAAACTTTTGCGACACTCATCACCATTGAAGATTTTCGTTATCACCCAACGGACAAGGTTGTGATGACCTTCGCGGAACGCCCGGCTGGCGCGCCTCCGGCAATCAAGGAATGGTTCTTCGTTGGGGAACACTTTGGCCGCGAATTCGTGTATCCGAAGCCGCGAGCTATCGAACTGGCGAAGCAGACTAATGAGCCGGTTCTCTCAATGCCCGTCGAAGAAACTGCGAATATCACGGCTCCCGTGACGACGGCAACTGATGCGCCAGTTGTCGCGCTGGAAAAGGCTCCGGTCGTCGCAGTTACTCCTGCTGGCGAGGAAGTCCCGACGGCAATTGTCACGGATTTGCCGTTGCCACACACTGCCAGCTCACTGCCTCTGATTGCGCTCGTTGGCGTGCTTGCGATCGGTGCGGCATTTGGTCTGGCGACTCTCGCAAAGCGACATGTCTAAGCGAATTACCCGTGTATCTGCTTGCGCGGAGCATTAACCCGCGCAAGCAGATAGCGGGAGTTTTGTTCGGCCACAGGTTCGACGAATGCGACGTCAAGTTCAGTATCGGAACGTGGCCACGCCTATGAGGCCTCGATTCTTCATCACCGGTTCCCTGGCGCTGCTTGTTCTCCTTGCAGTGCCGCACGTCTCCCAGACGCAGATTCCGCCGTCCGCAGTACTTCAACAGGATAATCCATCCACCATCAAGATGACCGTTGGACTTGTGGTTTTGCACGCGACCACCGAAAACCAAAAAGGTGTTCCGGTGCCCGGCCTTAACAAGGAAAATTTCCAGGTATTCGAGGATGGAATCGCCCAGCGCATCGAATTCTTTGGCCATGGCGATATTCCCGTTACCGTCGGCCTGGTTGTGGACGGCAGCGGCAGCATGGGATCGAAACGGTCCGACGTGATTTCCGCGGCGCGTACGTTTGTTGAGTCAAGCAACGCGAACGATGAAATGTTTGTCGTAAATTTCAACGAGCACGTTCGATTCGGGCTTCCTGAGGACGTCCCGTTCACAAGTCACGCTGCGCCGCTTCAGCTTGCGATCGCGCTCAGCCCCACAGCGGGTGAAACCGCCCTGTATGATGCGATCGCCGCCGGCCTTGAACACCTGAAGAAAGGCAACCGCGATAAGAAAGTTCTGATCGTGATCAGTGACGGCGGCGACAACGCCAGTTCCCACACGCTGAAACAAATCACGAAGCTTGCCGTCGAATCCGACGCCGTCATCTACACCATCGGATTGTTTGATGAATCCGATGCCGACCGCAATCCCGGCGTTTTGAAGTCGCTCGCCCGAACTACCGGAGGCGAAGTCTTTCTGCCTGAAACGATCGGCGATCTGGTTCCAGTTTGTGCACGGATCGCTCGAGATATTCGCAACCAATACGCCATCGCCTATACGCCGACGAACAGCAATCAAGATGGCGGCTACCGATCCATCCTGGTGAAAGCTAACGCGCCGGGCCGCGATCATCTGGTGGTGCGCACACGTCCCGGATACTACGCGCCGACCGCGCAACCTCGATCGTCTCCGCGCACAGCACCGGCAGACAAACAACCTGGTAAACGACAATGAGGGTGCAAATCCGTCTGCGAGAATCATCGGCAACTACATCTAAACCTCACTGGATATTGCGCTGGTGCACGCCGGTCTTACTCTTTTTCGCGGGCATCTCCGCTCTAGGCTATTGCAGTTATGCGATGCTCGAAGGTCAGCTCTCGCAACGCAATCAGTTGAAACAGTTCAACGAAGCATTGAGTAAAGTCCATTCTTCAAACGCTGATGATTTTCACGTTCATAGTTCGGGCGCGGCCGATCTTGGCGCCACATCGCCACCAATGCCAAGGGATACCGAAGCAAGAAAAGCAAACGATACCGCTTCCGTCGTAACTGCTGCCGGAACCCTGCCGCTCGGGAAGATCGAAATTCCGTCGATCGGCCTGACTGCGATGGTTCAAGAAGGAACTGGGCCGCGCGTTTTGCATCTCGGAATCGGCCACATCGAAGGTACTTCGCTTCTGGGGCAGTCTGGAAACATTGGCCTTGCGGGACACCGCGACACCTTCTTCAGGAATCTGCGCAGTATTCAGGAAGGAGACGAAATCACAATCACAACACTTTCCGGATCGTTTCTGTACCGTGTGGACTTGATCTCAATTGTTGAACCTGATGACTCGCAAGTGCTTCGATATTCCGGCAAAGATACTTTGACCCTTGTAACCTGTTACCCCTTCGTTTTCGTTGGCCCGGCACCCAAAAGGTTCATTGTCCACGCACGTAAAGTGGAGAATCGTTAGTAGGCGTCTTACACAGAACTTGCAAAAAGCATGAAATTCTTCCCTGCCGACAGACCCAAGCATCGGGAAATCTGAAACATTGAATCATGTTGCCTACATTGCGACGGAAAACTTCGGATGAATGCGTCTCTTTGTCCGGTAGAGCCCCCGGTCTGCCGCTGCCATCAATGTTTCGAGTGTTTCGCCGTCCTGTCCGTAAACTGCCAAGCCCTCGCTTACCGAAATAGTGGGCAACTCTGGATCTCGCAGTAGGTGGTCACAGATGCGGCTCGCTACTTCCTGCGCCATACTGCCGCCGGCCTCAGGCAGAACAAGCGCAAACTCATCTCCTCCGTAGCGCGCGACCGTGTCGATGGAGCGGGAATTACGTTTTAACGCGTCGGCTACTCGGCGGATCGCTCTACTACCTGCCAGATGTCCGTATTTGTCGTTCAATTTCTTGAGTCCGTCGAGATCAAATAGAACCAGCGAGAATGGCCTGCCCGTTCTCTGCGATCTGTGGATTTCATCTTCGAGCGCTTCGACCAGTCTTCTGTGATTGGCTAAGCCAGTAAGTGGATCGCTCACTGACAACTGACGAATATTCTCAAATAAATGCAAATTATCGAGAAGCGCGCTTCCTAAAAGTACCGCATAACTGCTGAATTGAAGGATTCCAGCCAAGGCGAAAGGTGTATCCAGCCTGTGCTCGGATTGGCTCGCAGCAAGGGAGCACGCCACATTCAATCCCGCTGAAACGTAGAGGAAACGATCGAACGGAGAAATAGCGTGCTTCAGTCGGCGATGATATCCAATTGTCGCGAGAAGAAACAGTCCCGCTGGAAACAGGTTACCGGGTCGTGGGAAAACGCTCCCCGATGAAGCCACCAGGTTGGCGGGCAGCCACCGATGAGCCATGCTGAGTAGCACCGCCGACACAACAACGATAACAAGAGCTACGGTCATTTCGCGGCCGGAATCCTTTCCGGTCGGTTGGTGCCATTCCACAACCAGCGCTACCACCAATAGTACCGCCAGGAATGTTCGGCCGATCACCCAGGTCATCGGATCGCTCAGGCTAGGATCGAAATCGACGATATGAGGAGAAACCAGGCTGGAGCTGACGAGCGTGACGCCGACAATGGCGAATCCGGAGGCGAGGACAAGGGGAAGCCGCTCATGTGTCCCCCGAAATTTTACCAGCGCGGATGCTCCGATAATTAGTGCGAGGATTCCACTGGTAATCTGGAGTTGCTCATAGAGAAAAGGATCAAGGTCAAGTGGGAAAGGTCGCAACGCCCACGCCAATGCCAGGACGCCACACTCCGCTGCGAGGAGCAGCCATAATGCGACAGGCCTACCCAGAAAAACCCAGATTCTCTCACTGCTCATAACCGCTCGCCCCAAGTCGGCGGATGAATCAAACTCGAGCATAATCGCAACCGCGGACGATCAGCACGGAACACTCTACGTTTGGCGGAGCTACTTTTTCTGTTGTGCCTTGATGAAGGTCGTCAAGTTTGCAATCCGCGTTGCCAACTCACTTTCAGTCCACGGAGTGATTGAAAGATCCGTGCCCCAGATGGGCATCTGCGCCGGTCCATGCGCGGGAATTGTTGCGCCGTTTTTCACGACGTTTGCGAAGTACTCGTCGGGAAATTTACCGCCGTGCCGGCGGGCCAGAGTGGTCAGGTCAGGAGGAGCTACATATGGATAAAGGGAAACGCCGCTCCCCTTCAAATTGCCTCCATGGCACACGGCGCAATCCTGTACGTATATTTCTGCGCCGGACGGGATTTTTGCAGGTGTCGTTGCCTGAATTGATTTCAGGTAGTCCACGAGGTTGGAGACCTTCACGGCGCCCCAGTCCATGTCGCGTTCAACATGGTGAAAAATTGGCCCCCAGATTGGCATCTCTCGTGAGCCGTGTGACGGGAATATTGATTCGCCTAGAATTACGTCTCGAACATATGCTGCGGGAAATTCTCCCCGATGGTCTCTGGTCAAAACAGTTAAATCCGGTACCTTAGTTTTTTGCGATGACGCTGCCGGACCAGTTCCCCTGGCATCTAGTCCGTGGCAGGAGGCGCAATCGGCCTGGAACAGATCCGATCCCTTGACAGATCGAATCAGCGGAGGAGTCTGTTGTCCGCCGCTCGACTGCATTTGAGTTTGTCTGGCAATAGCGGGCATCACCACCCCGACAAGCGCGAATGTCCCTACGAAAAGCAGAGCGCTTCCGAGTTTCTTGTTAATTGTTCTCATGGAATTTTCCTTCCCTTCAACCACCGCGAATCTCTCGCGCCGCGCGTGGAGGGCGTAATGTCGCCAATTCATGGTCAACTCGATTGCGTGCTGTATCCATGATCGCAGTCGCAGTTTATGGCGACATAAACGCCCCACCCTCGATAGCCACGAAACAGCCGACGATACTTTGCCGACGCTCATCGCTCTTATCTCTTGGCGACTATCGTTGGTCTTCCTTGCTGTAATTGCTCACATCCCCATATATTGCACGTGGACGTACGCGCCCGTGTGCACGTTGTAGAGCACATACCACCCGACGTGGTCTGCATCATCGTAAATAACGAAGTCATTTCCGCAATCCCAGCACCAATCTTCGCAGATCGGCCAATCCCAAAGCGCCACGTCAAAATAGAAACCACCAACAAACCAGAACCTGTGAAGATGTGCGTCGAACCGGCTGATTCCGTGACGATATGCCGGCCCCACGTGAGCAAAGCGTCCATTCTGAAATGGATGATCCAGATGAAATCGCGCATCGTTCGCCGGCTCGTGGCCGAACCACTGATTATGGTTGACGTGTGGCGTGTCGTTGACATGCCCGGTTGGCAGACGTTCTGTCTGGCGCTGCTCGCTAGGGTTGCTCCTTGGCGGCGGTGCAGTCGGAATGCGCCCTCCGTTCGCACGCGGCGGATTTGTAGCGTGTGCCGGTGGGCGACCTCGCTGTGCAGCGCCCGACTGATTCAAAAGCAAAGCTGAACATAGAGTTAGAACGAGTGCTACCAATACAGCCAGTCTCGTTTTCATGAGTTGCTCCTCTCCCTTCAAAAATCCCGAGGCGTCCACTGCTTCGGGCCTTTGCACAACTAACCGCGGATCGTCAGTACCGGGCACTTCGCATGTGAAACAACTTCATGCGCGATTGCATCTGCAACATGTGTCGCCACACGAATTGCTCCGCCAGCGCCACGCACTCCGATAACAATTAAATCCGCTTGCTGCTCCTTCGCGACTTTCAGGATGTTCTGTGCGGCATCGCCAAACGTGACGATGAAATCGGGCGTGCACCACAGATCGTTATCTGCCGGCAACAGTTTGCGCAGTTGCTTCTCTGCCTCCGACCTGAGCACCTGTGCCGACTCCAGTGGCTCCAGGGGCAGATGGACCGCATTCAATAGCGTCAAGCGCGCTTGAAATTCGTGTGCGATTCCCAGCGCATAAGGCGCGGCTGCGAGAGACTCATCGCTGAAGTCCGTGGCGAAAAGCACGCGATTGAATTCAAGGTCTCGAGGCGCATCCGATGCAACTTTTGGACCTACCGTGAGCACCGGGCACGCCGACTGTCGGAATACGCTTTCCGCAATAGAGCCAAGCAGGACGCGACCGAGCCCAGTTCTGCCATGTGTGCCGACCACCAACATGTCGGCATTCGTGGTGGAGCTTACGACGTGAATCGCGTTCGCCACTTCTCCACGCACGATGGTTGCGTCGTGTGGAATCGCACCCATTCGATCTTCAAGGTGCTTCATTTCCTGTTTGGTCTGCATCTCGTCTAAATCCCAAGGCAATTCGCCGGCACCACCGGGAACGTACTTATAAGCGTCGGGCGGAACGACATGAACCGCATGTAACTTGGAACCAAATCTCCGGGCAATTGCCGCTGCATATTGAAAAGCGGCTTCCGAAATTGGGGAGAAATCGGTTGCGAATAACACATTCTTAAGGGTGATCCGAGTTTTCATAGCAGTGGTGAACATCGGCCACCTCCTTTCAAAGACATCCTGTATCAGGGCGATTCGGCACGATGCGACGCGGGTCACCATTCAGTGTGATTTAAATCACCCACAAACTGGGAACGCTTCCTGCCAATAAGATCGTGTGATGGCCGTCACATTCGCGCGTGATTTGCCGTACAGCGCCGAGATGGGACACGTGCGAACGTGAGCACTGATGGAGGTGATTTATGAGCACCGTCGCAGCAGTAAAGCGCATAGCACTGAAAGATATCCTGTACGCAACAGACTTCTCGCCTTCAGCGATCGCCGCATTGCCGTACGTTCGAGGCATCGCCAAGCGCTATGGCTCAACCGTCCACGTGCTGCACGTGAGGGAGCCAATGAGTTTTGCATTTGTCACGCCCGATATGGTGCCGAATGTGATGGAGATGGAAGAACGACTTGAGAAAGAACAGACGGAAGAAATTCACAAGCTATTCAAGGGTATCCCGCACGACGTTGTATTTGAAAATCGCAGTCTCTTGGTGGTTCTCGAAGAACTGTTCGCCGCGAATTCCATGGATTTAGTCGTGATTGGAACACGAGGCCGGACTGGCCTTGCAAAGGTTCTTCTCGGATCAGTTGCCGCGGAGATTTTGAGACGAGCACCGTGCCCCGTGTTGACCGTGGGACCACACTGCACCGGCAGCGCGAAGGATCATCTCAAAATGCAGGAAATTATTTATGCGACGGATTTCTCTCCGGAGGCCGCAGCCGCAGCTCCCTATGCGATTTCGCTCGCACAGGAAAATCAAGCCGAGTTGGTGCTGCTGAACGTAATCAAAAGAACGGACGCCGCAGACTTTGTCCACCCTGAGCAATATATCAACTCAACGTGCCGCTTACTGCGAAACCTGATTCCGGCGGAAGCTGAATTGTGGTGCACGCCTGAATGCATCGTTACAGACGTCGCGACCAACACTGCTCCGGCTGAAGCAATTCTGAAAGTTGCCGGAGAGCGAAATCCGGACCTTATCGTTCTGGGTGTGAAGGATGTAAATACGAACATGACCGCTGCAACGCATTTGACGCGCGCCACGGCGCAGCGTGTTATCTCCAATGCGCCGTGTCCCGTGCTGACAGTCCGGGTACCCAAGGGTCATTAAATATCGAGACACAGACTTAGGATTAGGGGCTCTGAGCAGGAAATCGTAGAGGTGCAATAAAAGGGGGGTTTTCCGTCGTGGGGTGGTTCGGCTAGACTCGGCGGAATGCGCGACAACGAATTCACGAAAATCCTGGGATGGCCGGGCTACCGAGTCTACCGGCAGGAAATCGATGAAGCCGCCAAGACCCTGCGTTTATGGGTGCGGCGCAAGCGGGGGAACCGGAAACTGATCTGTTCTGGATGCGGACGAAAGTTTAGCGATGCGCATGATTGCCGGGAGCGCGAGGTGCGGGATTTGCCGTGGGGCGAGTATCGGACGACGGTGATCATCGAAGTGTATCCGGTGTGCTGTCCGCAATGCGGGGTAAGGGTTGAGAAGATGCCGCAATTGCCGAGTAAAGCGCCCTTTAGTAAGCGTTTTGAAGAAGCGGTGGGGTTGGCGTGTGAAAGCGCATCGGTACGACAAGTCGCCAGGCAGTTCCGACTGGCAGCCAGCACGGTGCGAGCGATCGACCTGCGGTATCTGCAGCGCTGGAATGCCACGCGTCGCAAGGACCGGTTAGCACAAATGGGTGTGGATGAGATCTACTTCGGCAAGCAGATGAAGTTCATCACCGTGGTCAGTAACTTGGATACCGGCGAGCCCTTGTGGTTCGGGCAGGACCGCAAGCAGGAAACACTCGATGAGTTTTTCCGGACGCAACTGAGCGCCACGCAGCGGAAACGAGTGGAGGCGGCGTGCGTGGATATGTGGCAACCGTTCACCAACAGCATCGCACAATGGGCTCGGAACTGCCGGATCGTGTATGACAAATTCCACGTTCTGCAGCACGCCAACAAAGCCATCGATGAAGTGCGCAGGGCGGAGTTCTTCCGCAAAGGCGGGCGCATGCGCGGTGTAGTGAAGGGCAAACGCTGGCTGCTGTTGACGCGCTGGATGAATCTGGACAGGCAAAAACGCCAGCAGTTAAACCAGCTGTTCGCCCTGAACCGGCGGGTGATGAAAGCCTACCTTCTGAAGGAAAGCTTAGAACGGTTGTGGACCTACCGCTATGAAGGGGCCATGCTTCGCTATCCGCAAAGTTGGATCGATCAACTGCGATGGCAACGGTTGGTACCCTTTCAAAAACTCGCCTATATGCTGCTGGATCACCTCGACGGCATCCTCAACTACTGCCGCACCAAGGTACGCTTCGGAGTAGTGGAAGCCATCAACGGCAACATCAAGACTCTTCTGAGAAGGGGTCGTGGCTACAAGAATCTCGCCTATCTGCTGCTCAAGGCTCAGCGCACGGCGGTCACAAAGACCGAATTCATCGCTCTTCAGAAAGCCGCCTAACATGCGGGTCTCTACGAATTCTTGTGCAGAGCCGGATTAAGATTTCCAATGCTTAACGCGACGTAGGCGATTGTACAATCCCGCCATGATAATGCAGGCTGGTCCCATCAGCCTACCATGTCAGCCATGCCTTGCATCGACAGCCCATGGATTTTAAGCGCCCGGCCGCGCAAGAGCGACTGCGAGAAATGCCACATCTCACTTAAGAGCGCGAAATTTCCACCAATTGAATGTCCAACGAACCCGTCTCTACAAATTGGGCTCTGCGGACTGGGTCTTCGCTGAGTTCATTGAGAATGGCATTTGCGTCCTACTGAAAGCCTCTGCGTTGGCGCGCGCCACTACGGTGAAGGAAGTTACCGCTTGACTGCTCGGCCGGCGCGATAGATTCGCGTGAGAATCATGTTGTGGGAGATGCGCGGAACTCCCAAGACCCTTCAGCAACCTCGCGGCTAGACAAGTGCACACTCAAGGCACCTTGCGAAACGCTCTGGTTGCGTGGCGTCCGAACAATCTCACCCAGTTCTGAGCTGACCAGGACACATAGTCCGACACCCGGAATCGCTAGCAGATAAGCAAACCCTTTCGTTCCACCCCTCACCTCCGCCTGCAAAATGATTTTGGGTTGGACGATCAAACGTGCGAAGAAAGATTCTCGGACACTCCGTCACGCTCGTCAGAGCGGGTTATTCACGGATTCGTCTTGGTTGCACCTACGGGGCGGTGTAACCACCGTCGATAACAAGTTCGGAGCCCGTAACGTACGACGCCTCGTCAGAGGCGAGGAAGAGTACACCGTACGCCACCTCGTCGGGTCGGCCTTCACGCTTGATGCAGCCTGCACAGGCAATGCTCTTCCGCTGATCTTCAGCAAGAGCACCGACCATCGGCGTAGTAATGATACCGGGATGTACGGAGTTCACGCGAATGTTGGCAGAAGCAAACTCAGCAGCCGCTGTCTTCGTGAGAAGTCGGATCGCTCCCTTCGTGCCGTGGTAAGCGGCAGAGCCGCCGGAACCAATCAATCCGAAGATTGAAGAGATATTTACGATAGATCCTCCGCCGGCCCGACGAAGGGCGGGCACCGCGACCTTCATCCCCAACCAAACACCTTTCTGATTTACGTCCACGACGCTCTGCCATTCGGCTTCTGTGGTGTGTTCGACTCCGGCCGTGTTCAGGATTCCCGCATTGTTAACAAGTATATGCAGCGCGCCGAATGTCTTCTCAACTTTTGCAACGCCATCTTCCCAATCAGACGCACGTGAGACGTCCAAGTGCGCGTAGACTGCGCGACCAGGCCAGGCACGATTGATCTCATCTGTTACCAGCCGACCTTCCAAATCCAATACATCCGCTAGCGCGACTTTCGCCCCTTCCTCAGCAAAAATTCGGGCTTCGGCATTACCCATACCGCGTGCTGCCCCGGAAATTAATGCAACCTTTCCTGCCAGCCGGTTCCCCATCACGACCTCCAATTTCGTTCGCCTATTCTCGACGTTGTGCTTCTTTGAGTATCGTCGATCTATTTCTTTAATAAGGTGGAAGGGAAAGCGCTGTGACCACAATCACTGCCCGCCGTGATGCAACTCATGGGACGACTACGACTCCGCCACGTAGTCTATGTGCGGTGATTGCGAGGCAGAGGAACTTGCGGAAGGAGCGGTGTGAAATTCAACGTTCTAGCCCTTGACTATGACGGAACCATTGCTCGTGACGGGCATCTGGATCCAGAGGTTCGAGTGGCGATCGGTGACGTCCGGGCGTGTGGAATCGCAGTAGTCCTCGTGACTGGCCGAATCCTGGCAGAGCTGGCCGCGGTAGCGGGCAAGTTGGATTTCGTCGATGCAGTGGTCGCTGAAAACGGCGCTGTCCTGGCCTTCACAAACGGAATCACACGACTCGTCGGTCAGCCCCCACCGCCGTTCTTTCTCGCCGAGTTACAAAAGCGCGGAATCCAGTTTATTGTCGGCCAATGCGTCGTGGAAACGCAAGCTACGGCCGCAGCGCAAATTCTTGCGATAATTCAAGAGTTGGAATTGCCCTATGTGCTTCTGTTTAACCGTGACCGTCTGATGGTTCTTCCACAGGGCACTAGCAAAGGCCTCGGTCTGCGGGACGCGCTTACCATTTTGCGTCTGTCACCTCACAATGCAATCGCCATCGGCGACGCAGAGAATGACCACGATCTGCTTTCCGAATGCGAATTCGGCGTCGCTGTAAGTTGGGGGAGTAAGGCGCTCCAGGCGATAGCGGATGAAGTGCTGACGGGCGAAGGACCGAACGCGGTGGCTCCATATATCCGCAAAGCAGCGCGGGAGATGCGCCTTCCCCCGGAACGAATCGATAGGGCTCGATTGAGCTTGGGCATCGGCGATGATGGGGTTCCTGTCACACTGGCGATGCGTGGCCGCAATGTTCTAATTGCCGGTGATCCGCGATCAGGTAAATCCTGGGTGGCCGGACTTATGTGCGAACAACTAATCCTTCAAGGCTACAGTCTGTGCGTTATTGACGCGGAAGGCGACTATCGTTCGCTCGATTCTCTGCCAGGACTTGTGGTGTTCGGTGGTGACGCTCCGCCGCCTGAACTGCCGGATGTATCTCGCGTGCTTCGCCATCCACAAATGAGTGTTGTGATTGACCTGTCGCACGTTCCGTACCGAGAAAAGGTCGAGTACCTGAATACGCTTTTGCCCATGTTGGCATCACTTCGCAGAGCCACCGGCTTGCCCCACCGAATCGTGGTGGACGAGGCTCACTATTTTCTTCATGAACCCACAGTGAGAGAACTGATCGATTTCGATCTGGGCGCTTATACTTTCATCACCTATCGGTTGGGGGACATTCATCCGGACGTCCGCAAAGCGATTGAAGGAATTGTCGTAAAGCGAACGACCGATCTGCGTGAGGTGAGGGCCCTAGTGACAATGGCCGGTAACGCAGACTGTGAATCAGAGTGGAAGGCCATTCTCGCGGGACTTGCGATTGACGAGGCAGTTCTTCTTCCAGGAATTGAGGAGACTGGAGGGGAACTCCGGCGATTTCGTCCTTCTTCACGCTCAACAATACACGTTCGTCACAAGGCGAAGTACATCGATCTGCAGCTTGTCCCGCACCAGGGATTCGTCTTCACAGATAACGGCAAACCTACCGGCACTCTCGCGCGCACATTGAACGAGTTTGTCTTGTCGCTGAAGAATTCGCCGTTGTCAGTTCTGGATTCTCATGCACAGCGCGGTGATTTCTCTCAATGGATTGGCGCGGTATTCCACGACCACGCTCTCGCCGCTGATGTTCGGAAGATCGAACAACGGTGCCGTTTGCCTCATACCCGAGATCTTTACATTGCTCTTTCTGAACTAATCCGGGATCAGTACGAGCTGTCGCCCACGAGCGAAGAGCCGGTGGAACCTGCAGTCGCAGTCACTGGCTGAGAATTACGATGCTGTCGTAGTCGAATGTCGTGCAGAACTTGTTCGCGCGGCGTTCGGAAGTAATGAAACATCTGTGAGGCATGAATATGATGTTCACTAACCGATCTGAAGCTGGAAAAAAACTCGCGATGCGCTTAGAGAAGTACGCGAATCGCGATGAAGTCATCGTCCTCGGCACTCCGCGCGGTGGCGTGCCCGTTGCATTCGAGGTCGCTACAGCGCTGAAGCTTCCACTCGACGTTTTCGTTCTACGCAAGCTCGGTGTTCCCGGCCATGAAGAGCTGGCGTTCGGGGCGATTGCGAGCGGAGGGGTTCGCGTGATCGACCAAGACATCGTCGACGGCCACGGAATGACCGCCGAGGATGTTGAGGAGGTGACCCGTATCGAACGACGAGAAATGCAACGTCGCGAACGTGCTTACCGGGGCGGGCGCGGCCCGCTCAATGTGAGCGGATTAGTTGTGATCCTGGTAGACGATGGAATCGCCACTGGCGCCAGTATTCGTGCGGGTATTCGCGCGCTTCGACAGATGAAACCAGCTCGGATCGTTGTTGCAGTCCCGGTCGCTCCGCCTTTCACGTGTGATCATCTTCGAGCAGAGACCGACGAACTTGTGGTTCTGGAAAAACCCGAGATATTTTTCGGGGTCGGTCAGTTCTACACCGATTTCTCCGAGGTTTCAGATGAACAGGTGATCGATTTGTTAACGCGGGCCTGGCATCAGAGCGCGGAACCGAAAGTCAGCGGCGCGGAGATCGCTCACAAAGGAGCACGCCAGTGAATCCAATTCCAATATCAAAGCGGAGCGGTGCGGAGCGCGAGATTTCAATCGCAATCGAAGGCGTTAGCCTGGAAGGCACGCTTGCCATTCCGGCGAATGTAGTGGGGATTGTGCTTTTCGTTCATGGTAGCGGCAGCAGCCGGTATAGCACGCGAAATCGGTTTGTCGCACACGAGTTGCAATCGCACGGGATCGGGACTTTGCTATTCGATCTCCTAACTCCAGATGAAGAGATCTTTGATCGTGCGACTGCGGAGTACCGCTTTGACATCCGGTTCTTGACGGACCGCCTTATCGGTGCAACTCGCTGGGCAATGTCGCAACCGGATCTACGGTCTCTGAGGATTGGTTTCTTCGGGGCCAGCACCGGAGCAGCTGCAGCACTCGTAGCTGCGGCCGAACTTCCACCCAATGCAATTTCCGCATTGGTGTCTCGCGGAGGCAGGCCCGATCTTGCCGGTGATGCTCTTTCTTCCATCCAAACGCCCACTCTATTAATCGTCGGAGGAAACGACGAGCCTGTTATTGGCATGAATCGTGAAGCGTTAGAACGACTCCACTGCTCCCACAAGAGACTTGTGATCGTCCCGGGGGCAACTCATCTATTTGAAGAGCCCGGCATGCTGGAAAAAGTAGCCGACCTAGCCGCCGAATGGTTCACGCAGTATTTGCAGATCGCGCGAACAATGCATTCAGCATCGAGCGCGCGTTCGTAGGACAAGAGGTGCGGAGATGTCCATAAAGAAGAATCACGATCTCATCGAAGCGATTCGTCAGTCAGCTTACCGGCTTACGGGCGAACCCTCAGATTTTGATCCTCTGCTGAAAATGATTGGCGACAAGCGAATTGTGATGATCGGCGAAGCCTCACATGGCACGCACGAGTTTTATCGCATCCGCGCGCAGATTACGAAGCGGCTCATTGCAGAAAAGGGGTTCAATGCTGTCGCTGTCGAGGCGGATTGGCCGGACGCATACCGGGTAAATCAATTTGTGCGGCGCGAGGGGGCCGATCAGCAAGCGATCGATGCGCTCGCCGGTTTCCAAAGGTTTCCGACGTGGATGTGGCGGAACGCCGACGTTCTGGATTTCGTTGGATGGTTGCGCAACTTCAATGAGCACAAGCAGTCAAACCGGGTTGGATTCTATGGACTTGACCTCTACAGCTTGCACGCATCGATTCGAGCAGTGTTGGATTTCTTGGACAAAGTAGATCCTGCGGCGGCCCGTCGCGCGCGCTATCGTTATTCCTGTTTTGAGAATTTTGGCGAGGACACTCAAGCGTATGGGTATGCCGCCGGTTTTGGATTGAGCAAGAGCTGTGAGGATGAAGCGATTAGTCAGTGGATGGAAATGCGCCAGCGCGCCGGTGATCTTTCCAAACTTGACGGCCATGTTCTTCCGGATGAATTTTTCTTCGCCGAACAGAATGCCCGCTTGGTGAAGAATGCGGAAGAATATTACCGCGCAATGTTTCGGGAACGGGTCTCATCATGGAATCTGCGCGACACTCACATGGCGGAGACTCTTGATGCGTTGGTTCGCTACCTCGGCCCGAAGACCGCGAAGCTAGTCGTGTGGGCTCACAATTCTCATCTTGGCGACGCACGCGCCACCGAAATGGGACAGCAAGGTGAACTGAATGTCGGGCAGCTTGTGCGCCAAAAATATGGCAAGGACACCCTTGCAATAGGGTTCAGCACATTCACGGGAACGGTCACTGCGGCAGCTGAATGGGATAGTCCCGCTGAGCGCAAATATGTTCGGCCAGCACTGCCTGACAGTTACGAAGCAATATTCCACCAAACTGGAATTCCAAATTTCCTACTCCCGCTCGGAAAACACGATAACGCCACGAACCTCTTAAGCGAACCGCGCCTGGAGCGCGCGATAGGCGTTGTCTACTCGCCTCGGTCCGAGCGTGCCAGCCATTATTTTCACGCGCAACTGCCGGCCCAATTTGATGCCATTCTCCATTTTGATGAGACACGCGCCGTTGAACCGCTCGAGCGCGCCGCAGCATGGATAGCGGGAGAAGTTCCAGAAACTTATCCTTCCGCGCTCTGAAAATTTGGCGAGGTTGAACGGATAATTACGGCGGTCGCTACCCGCGAACTGTAAGGACGGGACAAATTGCGCGGCTGATTACCTGACATGCGGTCGCTGTGGCGGGATGCCAAGACCCGCCGAGGAAGATAGGCAATCGTTTCACGCCTAACAAGATGAGATCCACGGCAAGTTCCTCCGCCAGACTCAGAATTTCTTCTGACGCAGGCCCGGACTGAACACAAGCTACTGCCCGAAATTTCAGCGGGCCATCTTCCGGAATGAGATCACGCACTCGCTCCTTTAAGAGCACTCCTTCGCCAAAACTCAAAGCGGCTCGGATTCCACATCTGCGCTTGCCCATCTTTGATCTTGAATGCGTATAAATATAAGCCACATACTGGAAACGGCTCGCCCGGCAGGAATCAAGGCAAGGGACTCCCTGCGGGAAATTTGATTCAATGATGTTTTCTAAGCGGCGCGGTGGTAACGGTGGTGCAAACCACCGAGGCGCGGGATCGCCGTCACGCGACCCGAGATCGCCGAGCGGACTCTCCCATTCGGAGTGTCCTTGCGTAGGCCGAGATGGGTTCGGTCTTCGTGGTAGTAAGCGACGTACTCCTTGAGCAGTCGTTTCAGATGAAGCTCATTGACGGCGATGACGTGGTCCACCAGGTCGCAGCGACAGCTTTCGACCCAACGCTCGGCCACACCGTTCTACCAAGGGCTTTCAAACGAAGTCCGGATAGGTCGCACACCTAACGAGCGAACCGCCGCAGCAACTTCGAGGCTGAACT
>OCZU010001160.1_pt1 | contig 17590 bp, 8 predicted proteins | sample 1539001 | NCBI WGS metagenome assembly OCZU01 (sample SAMEA3539306, study PRJEB22396) | soil metagenome | biome: tundra; feature: field; material: soil | place: USA | collected 2010-05 | depth 0.15 m | reverse complement strand
AACGGAAGCACGCATGTGGACCTGCGTCCGTGGCAAACCGCTCGTGCGCTCGCCGGGCTCGCGGGCACCGCGGAAGAGAAGGAATTCGCCATTCATGCCGAGCGCTTCGCCGATCACGAAGTGGACCAGGCCTTCGCGTCGGCGCTACGTGAGGCCAACCTGGAACGGCGCTCTCTCACCGGCGAGGCGCTAGCCCTCTCGCAACGCGTAGAACAACTGCAGCAGGTCGTCAACGGGGATCAGGCGCTGGTGCAGAGCCTGACAGACCGGGCTGCCAGCTCGAAGGCCGCCGCGGCCGAAACGGCGGGAGACGACCTGGAAGTTGCCAAGGCGCAGCTTGCACTCGACTCGGATTTGCTGGCCGACGCGCAGCTCGATCTCGCTCGCGCCGGCGGGGATGAGCCCAGCAGGGTGCAGGCGGAACTCGCCGCGCATGAAGTCGAAATGAAGGACTACGACGCAAAAGCGGCCCAAAATGGTCAAGTCGCCGTTATTACCGCTCAGCGGCACGGCACCCTCGCCGGAAGGGTCGGCGCGTGGTTCGATCAGCGTACCCGCTACGAGTTAGTCCAACAAGCCCTGCGGCAGGCTCAAGCCGACATAGTCACTCTGACGGCCCAGCATGCGGACCTCACAAACCAGATCAAGGCCGCCGCGTCTTCCACTTCCGGCCTGGACAAGCTCGCCAGCCTGAAAAGGAGGAGCGCGCTCAGCCAGATTCTCGGCATCTGCAACGATCGCATCCAGAGCCAGCAGCAACTCGCGGGCATTTACGGCGAGTGGTCGGCGCAAATACTTCTGCAGCATCGAATCGTACAGCATCTACTGCTGCGGTCTTTCGCATTGATCGCCTTCATTCTGATCTGCGTGATTCTCCTCGACGCGCTCGCCCGCCATCTCATCGATCGTCCTAAACTCGACCGGGGCCGCGTCAAAACCCTGCACATCATCTTCAAACTCGGCATACAATTGCTCGGCGTACTGATCATCCTGTTTGTCGTCTTCGGCGCGCCCAGCGAGATGCCCACCATCCTCGGTTTCACCACTGCCGGACTCACGCTGGTCCTGCAGGACTTCATCATTGCGTTCTTTGGCTGGTTTGTATTGATGGGTAAGAATGGCATCCGGATTGGCGATTTGGTGGAGATCAACGGCGTCGCCGGCGAGGTTGCGGAGATCAGTCTTTTCCGTACCTCCATGCTGGAGACGGGCAACTGGACGGATCAGGGCCATCCGACGGGCCGCCGCGTCAGTTTCATCAACAGCTTTGCCATCAGGGGCCAGTATTTTAACTTTTCGACCGCGGGTCAGTGGATGTGGGATGAGATCCGGTTCAATATCCCCGCGGCGGAAGAAAACTACGCGATGATCGAACTCATCCACGCTGCGGTGCTCAAGGAGACCGAAAAGGATGCGCGCCTCGCCGAAGCGGAGTGGAAGCGCAGCGTCCGGCACGCCGGTTTGAGCCAGTTTGCCGCGGACCCGGCCGTGGAAATGCGCCCCGGCGCTTCGGGAATCAATATCGTTGTCCGCTACGTCACGCGGGCCGCTGACCGCTTTGAGGTGCGAAACCGGCTTTACGAACGTGTGATCGGGCTGCTGAACAAGCCGCCGGCCAACGCGGACCAGCCCCTGACGCATCCGGCTCGCTGAGCAGTTTCCTTTGCTGACAGGTTCGAAAAACCATCGGGATGGAGGCCGGCCTTGCGGCCGGCTGGCAAGCTAAAGCATGCCCCACCAATTTTCATGAAGTTTCGCGGGCGGAACGCCCATCCCAACAGGTTCCACGAGCTCTAAGGGCCGCCACGCCTGGATTTCGGAGGTTACGGTCAGCAATAAGAACAGAAGAAGCGGCGCTGCCCGGTATCCAGCCCCATCTCCAGGCGCGGCAGCCGGCGTAGGGCGCTCGCAGCCTCGGGAGTGCCTGGAGCCACGCGCACCACCTCGCGGTAATAGCGGATAGCCTCATCGCGCGCCCGCCCCGCCTGCCGTGCGTTGGCGGCGCGCCGCGGGTAGGGCGGAGCGTTCACCCATTCGTCGTCCGCGGGCGCATGCGCGATGGACCACCAGCTTTCGTTGGCCACGGCGAGCGCGTAGAGCACTTGTCCGCGAAAGCCGGTCCGCGGATGGCCTGCGAGGAAGGCTTCCGCCCTGGCGATGACCTCGCGGAAGAGATCGGGATTCTCGGGGCAGCCCTCGCCGGCGCCGGTGCTCCAGCCGAGACGCTGCAACTCCAGAAACGCCAGTTCCCCGCCCTCGGTGTCAGGCCACTCGCGCCAGACGCGCCACAGCAACTCGCGCCCGTACGCCAACCCGCCGTCATGCGTCATGCGGCCGAGCTTCACGCTATAGCGCGAGAGCAGCGGCTGGATCGGCGCCGGCGTGTCGAGCCACAGGCTGAGCTTGTTGACCACTTGATCGGCGGCCAACAGGCAGAGCGCCCGCCGGGGGGCGTCAGAGCGGTCGGCGTCACGCAGGATGGCGGTCAGGTCCTGAATGGTTTCGCCCACCAGGCGCGTCCGATCGGCGGGCTGCGTAAAGTTCGACGCTATGGCACGCACGTAGGGCGCGCCGATGCGCGCCTTGAGCCGCGCCTGGATTACGTCTTCGTCTTCTTGGGGCGGCGGACCGCCGAAGCCTTCGGCCCGCAGGATGAGGTCATCCTGGCCGCGCTCGGCAAACAGGCGGTCGGTAATGACCACCAACTGGACGCCGCGCCGTACGCCCATCGGCTGGGAAGCGCTCAGGTTGGCGTGCAGGAAGTAGTGCAACCCGCCGCCCTTCCAATGGTCGCCCCTGATCGGTTGGCCGTAACGCAGATGGCGGAAGCCGATTTCCATCAACTCCGGCTCATGCGCCGGCGCGCCGAAGCGTGCGGTAAGCGCGCGTTGCAGCGCGGGGAGAAGGCGGGCGGTAGTTTCCGGCGATTCATCGGCGGCCCGCACGTCCACGCGCAGGCGGGAGAGGCGCGCCGGTTCGCCGAAGACGTAGAAGAAGTCCTCCCGGATCACGCCATCGCGCGCGTCAACGCAATGGTGGGTCCATTCCGCCGTGGCGTATATGTCCATCTGGATAGGAATGCGCGGGGCGCAGGCGGCGGTGGGCGGCGCCTCCCAACTAACCCCGTCGAGACGCCCCAGCAGACCGGCGGCGGTCTGTCCGAATAGCGGGCTGAACGCGAGCGTCAACACGGCGGCGCGAATCATGACTTTCGTATGTGCACGCGAGGTTCCAAGGCAGGTTGACAGGCGACAGAAGGCGATCGCCTGTCCCACCCGTGTCCGGCATGAGGCGCCGCGGGCGGATTTGACACGGGAATGATAAGATTCCTGCTATGCGAAAGCTCATCCTGTCGATGGTCCTGATCGCTGCCATAGTGGCTTCGATACCCCTTACGGCGGCCAAGAAGAAGAAGGCGGCTCCCGCATTCAGCTACTACCTGCTGTCGCTCTCCTGGGCGCCGGATTTCTGCGCGCAACCCGGCAAGGGCAGCGATCCGGCCGAGTGCGGCACGGGGAAAAAGATCGGCTTCGTGGTCCACGGACTCTGGCCGCAGGGGGACACCGGGCGGGGTCCGGAAAACTGCGGGCCGGCCAGTTCGGTGCCAGACAGCGTGGTGCAGACCATGTTGCCTTACATCCCCACCCAGAGCCTGATCCAGCACGAGTGGACGACGCACGGCACGTGCAGCGGCTTGAGCGTGGAGGATTACTTTGCGACGGTGCGCAAGGTGCGCGACTCCGTGACGATTCCCGACGAATTCAAGGCGCCGGCCCAGACGCAGACGCTGAGTCCGGGCGCCGTCGAACAAGCCTTCGCGGCGGCCAACCCGAGTTTCCCCAACGCGGCCTTCCGCACTTCCTGCACCTCCGGGGAGCTGCAGGAAGCGCGCATCTGTTTCAGCAAGGATCTCGCTCCGCAGGCGTGCACGCCCAGCGCCGGCGAGTGCAGTTCAGGGACGATGAAAGTGCTGCCGGTGCGGTAAGCGGGCGCGCTGACACGCGGATTACGGGACGACGGTACCGCTGCCCTCGACGAGCGACAGCACCCGATCCACCCCCGGCACGGTAAACTTCTCGCGTATACCAGTGGGCCAGCGGACCACCACTTCCGCCGACTTCGCGTCGCCGAGACCGAAGTGCAGACGCAAGTCCGAGGCGGAGGTGAAACTCGACTGGCTCAGCACAACCTGCGCCTGTTTCCGCCCGGCGAACTGAACCGTGACCGCCGCTCCGATGGCCGCGCGATTCGATTTGGTCCCCGTCAGCCGCACTTGCAGCCAGTGATTCGAGGACTTCAAATCGTTGCGCAACAGGCTCGGCGGCTCGTTCCGGTTCCACACCACCATATCGATATCGCCGTCGTTATCGATGTCGCCGAACGCCACACCGCGAGACGAATGCCGTTCCAGCAGCGCCGGACCGGCTTCTTCCACCAGTTGCTCAAACTTGCCGTTGCCCAGATTGCGGAACAGCATTGGCGGCATGCGATAGGGATACGCGGGCAGCTCGCGCTCGGTATCCGGGTACACGTTCCCCGTGACATAGAAAATATCGGGCCAACCGTCGTTATCCAGATCGGGCATTCCGATACCCCACGCGATATACCGCGTTTCCACCGCCAGACCGGCCTTCATCGTGACATCGTTGTACTGACCTTTACCGAGCCCCTGGTACAACCCCTGGGTGTCGTCGGCGAAGTGGGTTTTGAAGATGTCCAGAATACCGTCATCGTTGAAATCGCCGATTGCGAGACCCATGCCCGCCTGCTCCATGCCGTCGGCGTTCAGGGCCAGCCCGCGTTCGATGCCGTCTTCCGTAAAGGTGCCGTCGTGGTTGTTATGGAAGAAAAGCGTCGGCGTCGAGTCGCACGCCAGCAAGATATCCTGCCAGCCGTCGTCATCGAAATCGGCGGCCACCGCCGTAAAGCCGAACGACGATCGCGCGTGAGCGATGCCCGACTTCTCCGAAACGTCCTCGAAGGTGCCGTCGCCACGGTTGTGATACAGGTAATGGCGGCCGGGGCGCAGGCCGCGAGGCCCGCACGGCGTCGGCACGCCTTTCCAGTTGCAGTTCGGATTCGCGCCCGGCTTGGGGGTTCGCCGCAAGTCGTAATCTGTGTACGTCGCCACAAACAGATCGAGGTGGCCGTCACGGTCGTAATCGAGAAACGTCGCGCCGGAGTACCAGGTAGGGTACTCGGGCCGCGGCTTGGGAATCAGGCCCGCTTGCGCCGCCACATCGGTGAACGTGCCGTCGCCATTATTGCGGTACAGCGCGTTTTCGCCCCAGTAAGTGACGAACAGGTCCAGGCGCCCGTCGTTGTTGTAATCGCCCACCGCCACGCCCTGTCCCCAACCGGTGCGGCGAAGTCCCGCCTTGTCGGTCACATCCGAAAACGTGCCGTCGTGGTTGTTCCGGTACAGGCGATTGGTGGCTTCCGGGGGCGCCCCATCGAACCGGGTGCCGCTCACGATGAAGATGTCCAGCCAGCCGTCGCCATCGTAGTCGAACAGGGCAACTCCACCGGAGGACGTCTCCGCAAGATACTGCACGTTGGACTCGGCCCCATACACGGTGGTCTGAGTCAATCCGGCCTGCCTGGCGATGTTGGTCAGTTGGGAAGGCCATGGCCTGCCGGAAGCCTTCTCGCGCGCGGCGGGTTTTACACCGCGGCTCGCCATTCCCTGGCCGTAGATGGCGGCGCTCAATGCGGCTGTCAGGATGAGTACGTGGCGCAGGCACTGGCCCAGAGGGCACCCCCTGCCGGGTCGAGACTCATCTCGACCCTCCTTCATACGCCGACCCAGGCGCCGGCATGAGTGCCGGCGCGGCAGCCTGAGAGTCTTCGCCACGATCGCCTCTGCCGTCATGGCTTCATGAGCAGATCGCTCTCGACGCGCTGGCGGTCGCGTTCGATGACCGCGGCCTTCAGCCGGCGCACTTCCGCGAACTCCGCCTTTGCCTCTGCGTCGCGCCCCAGCGCCTGGTAGGTACGGCCCAAGACCAAACGGATCGCCTCCTGATTCGGCAGCATGCGCCTCGCCTCTTCCAACTCGGCCAGCGCTGTGTTGAGATCCTCGTGCTCCAGCGCAATGCGTCCGAGCTGATAATGCGGATCGGGGTAGTTGGCACGCAGCCCGATGGCGCGGCGGAGCATTTTCACCCCCTCCGCCGAGCGCCCGTTACGATCATACAGCACGCCGAGCTGATAGGTGGATTCGGCGTCCGATGGATTCAACTGAACCGCCCGCTCCAGCAGCCGGATGGCCTCCTCGTCGTTGTGGTCGAGCAATTCGAGGCGGCCGAGACCAGCGATGGCCGGGACGATATCCGGATTCAGACGCAGCACCTCCTGGAACAAGGCCTTGGCTTCGGCGAAGCGGCCGCGGCGGTATTCGATGAGCGCCTCGATCAGCTTGCTTTGAACGGGATCCGTCTGCGTCTGCCGCAGCAGTTCCACCGCGCGGTCGGCATCGCCGGCACGCACGTTGGCGAGCGCCAGCGTATACAGAATACTGCCGTCCTTGGGATTCAGTTTGTACGATGTTTCCAACTCAGCGAGGGCGCCCCGCAGATCGCCGAGCTCCAGCAGAGACAGCCCGAGCAGTTGCCGCGCCCGCGCTTCTTTGGGGTACGACTGGAGGAAGATGCGCAGGTGCTGCGCTGCCTTGTCATACTCCTTCAGTTGGCCCAGCGCGATGGCCATGTTGAAATGAACCGGCACCAGTTTCGGGTTGGCCTTGAGAGCTTTCGCGTAGAAGGCGACGGCTTCGGAGAACTGCTGCCGGCGGGCGCAGACCGCCCCCAGGTCCGACAGGGCTTCGGCGGAGTCGGGGTTTTGGGAGAGGTATTGCTTGAACAGTTGCTCGGCCCGGGTGAGATCGCCAGCCTGCAAGGCCTGCTGGCCGCTATCCAAGGCATTCTGGGCAGCGGCCAGCATTACTGCGATCCACAACGCGCCGAGCATCAACTCAGTATATCGGTTAGAAGTAGAACTTCGCCGCTAGCTGAATTCTGCGAGGGTCGTTGGTCCCCGTGAGAGCGCCGAAGCCGAACCGGCCGCCGGTGCCGCCCAACGCGTTCGGCAGGTTGGTCACCTGGCCGGCCTGGTTGAACGTGGCGCTGTTGTTAAATGCGTTGAACTCCGGATGGTTGAAAGCGTTGAACATTTCCACCCGAAGCTGCATCCTCACGGATTCTTTGTAAAGCGGGATGTTCTTGAAGATGGAAATATCCCAGTTTTGGTAACCGGGGTTGCGGACGTTAAAGCGCGACGAGTCGAATCCCTGGCTTCCCTTGACGGCCGGGAGCGCCAGTACGGAAGCGTCCATCCATGCGTATTGGGTCTTCGGGTACGATATCGGTCCCTTATACACAACCCGAGGGGAGACGTCCGGCGAGCCGGTGTAGCGTTCGTTTAGATTTCCGATGCCGGAGATGGAGAAATTTACGTTGGTAGGCGCGCCGCTTTGGAAAGTGGTGATGCCGGACACCTGCCAGTCGCTCACGAAAAGCTTCGCGACCTTAGCCCCGGCCGTGTTCGATTTGATGAAGTTCGGCAGGTTGTACACGTAGTTCAACACAAAGTTGTGCGTGCGGTCGTTGTCGAGCACGTCGTAGTCGGCCGTGCGCATATTGAACGGAGTGTTGGTTGTGTAGTCGTTGTTGGTGGTTCCCATGGACTTCGACCAGGTGTAGGCGATGCCGCCGGTCAGCGATTTGCTGAAGCGGCGGTTGGCTGAGACCTGGAGACCTTCGTAGTTGGAGTTGGCCCCGAACCCATAGTCGATGGTGTTCGCGTAGCCCGTATATTGCCGGTAGAAGTTCGGCTGGTTGCTGGTGGTTCCGTCGAACTTCGGATTCGGATTCAGCGGATCCTGGTTTTGCGGAAGCCAGGCGGCGCCCAGCGGAATCGCGTTCTGGTCGATGCGGTACAGAATGTGGTTCGACACCGCTCCGACGTAGCCGACATCCATCAGGATGGACCACGGCAGTTCGCGCTGGATGGTGACGTTCCAGTTGTAGGTGGTGGGGATCTGTCCGCCCTTGTCGAACCCGTTCACGCTGCCGGGGAAGAAGACGCCGGCGGACGCTGCGGGCACGGCGGAAAGGCTGCCGTAATAGAACTTCGGCGTGGCGATGCCCGGCGGGTTGACCAGCATGTCGAAGACCGGGTTGCCCTGGAGGCGGTCGTAGAACACGCCGCCGCCTGCGCGGATCACCGTCTTGGGGGCGAACTGATAGGCGATACCCAGGCGGGGAGCGTACTGGATGCCTCGGCCGTCGATCAGGCCCTTGGGATAGCCGTTCTTGCCGGCCAGGCCCAGACCGTTGGCGTACAGCCCGTTCACGAAGCCCTTGCCGGTATTCACGATGGAACCGATGAGGGACGCGGGACCTGTCTGGCCCGTGGTCGGGTCGATCGCAATCCGGTTTCCGTTGGCGTCGAGTCCGGCGATGCGCAGCACGCCCTTCGCTGCCGGATCGTACAGGGACTTGTTCCACGCCGAGGTCTGCAGCGCCGCGTCGTACTGCGGCTGGATCCAGTAGAACCGGATACCGTATTCCAAGGTCAGTTTGGAGTTGACACGCCAGTTGTCCTGCACGTACCATTCGACGTTCCAGGAACGATACTGGCCGTTCAACACCGTGCTGGACTGCTGCAAGGTGTCGTAATTGCCCAGCAGCGCGTTGGACCACGACCAGTTGGAGTCGCCCGGGTTGTTGGCGTCGCGGCTGAAATTGATGTACCCGTTCACGGAGTTGGTGGACGTCTGGTCCTTGGCGCTCTTGTGCAGGTAGATGCCGGCTTTGATGGTGTGAGAGCCGTGGACCTTGGCCACGCTGTCGGTGATGTCGTAGGTGTGGTTGTAATTGGAGAACGGCGTTCCGGTGAAGTTGAGGCTGGGCGAGTTCGGAACGTCCCACTGCCAGTTCTGCACCAGGTGCAGCGTGTCGGCGGTGGGGTACGGCATCTTGTAGGAAAGTCCCAGCGGTTTTTCGTCGAAGGCGTTGTCGATCGGGTAGATGTGAAGGACATTCTTCGAGGAGCCGAAGACGAACTCGTTGGTGAGCGTGGGGTTGATGATGGTGGTGACGTTCGCCACAATCGACCAGCCCGGCGCGCCAAAGCTCATGGGCCCGAACGGGATGTTGTACGAGGCGTTCCACTGGCCGTAGGCCATGCTAGTCTCGTCCTTGTTGTTAATGTAACGGCCGTAGACCTTCCACTTGTCGTTGATGTTGTAGTCGCCGCGATAGACGTCCTCGCGGCGCGGATAGGTGTTGGACACCTGCGACTGGTAATTGAACGACGGGTCCACGCCGAGCGCGTTTGGCTGCGGATAGAAGCCCAGGATTTTCACGCCGTCGGGATTGAGGCGGCTTTGCGGAATCTTGTTGCCCGGAAACTGAAGCCCGTTGTTGTTGGGGTCTTTGATTACCAGGGCAGCCCCGCCGCCGTCGTGCGACTGCGAGAAGTCGCCGGTGCGCTCGAGCGCCGTCGGGACGGTGACGTTCGAAATGCTGTTCGGAATCAACTGCTTCTGCCACTCGATGCCGACGAAGAAGAAAAATTTTTCCTTGTTCTTATTGAACTTGCCCGGAATATAGGCTGGGCCGCCCACATTGAATCCGTAGAAGTTGTACCGGTAGAGGGCACGGGCCCGTCCATCGATGTTGTTACGCCAGCTGTTGGCGTTGAGATCGTCGTGGCGGTGAAAGAAGTACCCGGTGCCATGGAAATCCTTGCTGCCGGACTTGGTGACCACTTCGATTTGGGCGCCGGAAGATCGTCCGAACTCCGCGGGCTGCGAGTTCGTGATGACTTTCATTTCGGCGATCATGTCGATGTTGGTGGTGGCCAGGGTGCCGCCATTGGAGCCGGTGTCCACGTTGGTAACGCCGTCCAGCGTGAAATTGTTCTGGTTGTTGCGGTTCCCGTTCGAGGCGACACCGCCCAACCCGCCGGTATAGACGATACCGGGCAGGGTCTTGGTGAGATCGAAAAGACTGCGGCCGGTTTCCGCGAGGTCGACCACCTGGCGTTGGGTCAGAACGCCCGAGCGCTCCGCGCTGGCGGTCTGCACCTGCGAAGCAGTCGATTCCACCGTGACAGTCTCGTTCAGCGCGCCGACGGTCAGTACGATGTCGCCGACGGAAACGCGGTCGTTGGCGAATACCTGGACATCTTTCTGTTCGACCTTCCTGAATCCGGGAGCCTCGACGGTGAGGTTATACGTTCCCGGTTGTACCTGTGCGATCACGAAAGCGCCATCCGTACCGGTAGTCGCGTCACGGGTGGTCCCTTGCTGCGCGTTGGTGAGTGTGATTTTAGCGTTGATGACGACCGCCTGCTGGCTGTCCTTCACCACGCCGGTTAGCGACCCTGAGATCTGTTGCGCGAAAACCCCCGTTGCGCAGAGCAGAAGGCAGCCCAGGGTGCGGACGAAGTATCCCTTGGACATTACCGAGGTCCTCCATAGCGTTTCGTTGCCGAAGCAATGGAACTCAAGGCATAAAGCGCCTTTAAGCCCCGAAAGGCTAAATCCCTATCGGGATGCACTGTAACGGACCTCTAGGCCGGTGTCAATGGGCACGTCATTATGTCCAGGCGAAGTGTGAGATTTCGCACTTAGGTAGCGCTAACTACCCAACGGGCCAGCCAATAATGTGGACGACCCTTACTGGAGCTTGATGCCGTGGGCCTCGATGGTTCGCGCGGTGGCGCGATCGAGGTTGGCCAGGGCGACGGCCAGGTCGGCATGGGCGCGGAGCTCGCGATTGCGTGAGTTGATCAGGTCGGTCTGGCGCTGGAGCACCAGGAAGACGGTGGACGTACCGGCTTGAAACTGGCGCTGCTCGCTGGCGTACTGTTCTTCGGCGGATTGACGCGCCAGAGCCGCGGCATCCAGGCGCGCGCGGGTGGAATTGGCCGCCTGCAACGCGTTGCGCACCTCGGCTTCCACGGCCATGCCGATCTGGTTCTCCGTTATCTTCAGGCGGCGTCCCTCGTCGACGGAGATGGCGGCCTGCGCCTGCGCCGTCCGGTTGCGAATCGGCAGCGACATCTGGACACCCACCTGGGCCGTCGGAAAGTTGCCGTGCGCGAGGTTGCTCAGCGACTGCCCGTAGCCGCCTGCGAGAATGGCCGGCACCTGGCCGAAACCGGGGAAGAGGCCCGCCAGCACATCGTTGTTCTGCGGCACGACGGTGCCGGCCAACCCGGCTGCCGTGAGGTTGGCAAAGGCATCGATACGCGGCCGGGTGGCCTCGCGGGCGAGGCGCGTATTGAGCGAATTGATGTCCAGGGCCAATAGGTTCTCCGCCACCTCGGGGCGCGACGCCAACGCCTGCTTGACGGCCTCGTCCAACGCGGGAATGGCGGCGTTCATATCGAGCTGCGTCTCCGGAATCAGCGCCGCCCCCCACATGAGATCGTTGCGATTGGGCAGCATCAGCGATTTCAGTTGGTTCTCCGCCGCGGTCAGGGTCAGTTGCGCTGCAAACAGGTTCTGCTGAAAATTAGCGGCCTGGGTCTGCGCCGCCACCACGTCGATGGGCGCCAGAATCCCCTGCTCGGCCTGCCGCCGGTTGCTATCGTACTGCCGCTCCGCCAGTTTCACGGCCTCCGCCTGCACGTTGAAGTTATTCCAGGCGTAATCGAGTTCCCAGTATGCCTGGATGGCCTGCGTGACCACTTCGGTAACGCGCTGGCGCAGCGCCTGGAAGCTCAGCAGCTGGCTCTTGCGCGCCACCTGGAGGCGATGGCGGTTTTCGTCGAAGCGCAGCCCTCGCCATAACGGCTGGGTCAGGCTGAGCGAGAGCGCTGTCGGAAACTGCGGGTTGAGCAGGTTGAAACCGCTGTCCGTGGATTGGCGCGCGTTGCTGAAGTTCAGCGCGTAAGTGCCGCCGATCGGGTTGTTGCCGCTCAACTGCGGGGTGAAGTTCAAATCGGTGCTGGTCAGTTTGCCGCTGGCGGTGCCGCCGATCAGCGAGGCCACCGGCACGATGGCGTGCGTGCGGTAAGAGCGCAGGCCGGCGAGCGGATCCCAATAGCCCTGCGCGCTGCGGATCTGGAGGCCGGCCTCCTCCACTGCAATGCGCGAGATGGCCAGATCGGGATCGTTGGCCAGGACGCGCTCGATCACTTCCGGCAGACGCAGGGGGGCCTGCGTGACGATGCCGATGCGCGGTTTGACTTCGACCTGCTTGAGCGGCTGCAGGGTTAACTGGGAGACAGGCCGGGAGGCCTGTCCTACTTCCTGCCCGAAGAGGGAACCCACCAAGGCGGTGGAGACTACGGCGGCTTTCCGGAAGCGCCGTCCGACGCGGCCGAAAAAGTGCGCCACGCGGCCGGTGGCGAAGCTATCGCCCAGGTCCTCGAACAGGGAGTAAAACACCGGGACGGCCAGCAGTGTAAGCAGCAGGCAGAGGGATTGCCCGCCCACCACGAGCACGCCGATGGAGCGGTTGGTGGCGGCGCCGACGCCGTGCGAAATCACCAGCGGCGCCATGCCGGCCACCAGCGCGATGGTGGTCATGAGGATGGGGCGCAGGCGGTCGCGATTGGCCAGGATGATGGCGTCGTAGCGATTCATCCCATCGGCACGCAGTCCGTTGGTGTGGTCGATCTGCAGAATCGCGTTCTTCTTGACGATGCCGAACAACAGCAGCAGGCCGAGGCCGGACATAATGTTGACCGTTTGCCCGGCGATCAACAGGGCCAGAATGCCGAAGGGCACGGCCAGGGGCAAGGTGATGAGAATGGTGATGGGGTGGATGAAGCTTTCGAACTGCGCGGCCAGCACGATGTACATAAAGATGAACGTCAGCAAAAAGGCGAGCGCGAAGTAGTAGCCGGTGCGGCCCAATTCCTTGGAGATGCCGGTGAGGCCGACGCGGTAGCCGGGCTCCATGCCGAGATGTGTGGTTTCCTCGTTCAGCTGTTGGATGATGGCCGCCTGCGATCCGCCGGGCATTAGATTGGCGGTCACCGTGACCTGGCGCTGGCGCCCGATGCGGTTGATGGAAGAGGGTCCGGTGCCGGGGACGATGCGCACCACTTCGTCGAGGCCCACGGAACGCAGCTTTTGAGAAGGCACGGTCATCTTGGCGAGGCCCTCGACGCCGCCGCGGAACTGCTCCTGGGCGCGGACCACGACATCGTACTGGTCTTCGCCGGCGTTGAAGGTGGACGCGTTCTGGCCGGCCACCAGGGTGTTGAGCGCCATTTCGATGTCCATCACGCTGACGCCGAGATCGGCGGCGCGCGGGCGATCGATCTCCAGGCGCACTTCGGGCTTGCCGGTGCGCAGCGTGCTATCGGTGTCCACCAGGGCGGGGTTGGCCCGCATTTTGGCGAGCAGCGCCTGGGAATAGGCCGTGAGCTTCTGCAGGTCGGGTCCCTGAATAAAGTACTGTATTTCGGCGTTGCTCTGGTTGCCGCCCACCGTGCTGACCAGTTCCACGCCGGTGTGAATCTCCGGCGGGTACTTCTTCATGAGGCTGCGCGTGCGCTGCATGAGTTGCTGTTGGGTCACCTCGCGCTGATCGATATCGGTCAGCTTGACGTAGATCACGGCGCCGTTGACGCTCTTATCGGCGCTGCCGCCGGCGGTCATGAGGGTGTGCGCCACTCCGGGCAACTTGCGGATATCCTGCGCGATCTGCTCGGCCAGGTTGGTGGTGGCGGCAATGGAGGCGCCTTCGGGAGTGCGGATGAGGACGTTGTACTGCGACTGGTCGTCCTGCGGAACGAAGTTCTTGCCGACGAACATGAATAGGGGAACAATCGAGAGCATCACGACGGCACAGGTCGCAACCACGACGCCTCGGTGCGCCATGCTCCAGGTGAGCATGCGCGTGTACCAGACATCGAGGTGCTTGAAGACGAACGATTCCTTGGAAGAGTGCTGCCCGGGCGCGGCGGGGTCCGGCCGCTTGATGAAGCGGGAGCAGAGCATCGGCGTAAGAGTGAAGGACACGAGCAGCGAGACCGCGATGGCAAAGGCCGAGGTGAATCCGAAGGAGCTCATGAAGCGGCCCACGATGCCGCCCATGAAGCCCACCGGCAGGAACACGGCAAGCAGGCTCAAAGTGGTGGCCATGACGGCGAGGCCGATTTCCTTGGTGCCCTGAATCGCCGCCTGGAACGGCGGCATGTTCTTTTCCTCGATGAAGCGGTAGATGTTTTCGAGCACGATGATGGCGTCGTCAATCACGATGCCCACCATCAGGGTGAGCGCCAGCATGGTGATCTGGTTGAGGGTGAACCCCATGGCGGCCATCAGGGCGAAGGTGGAGACGATGGACGTCGGAATGGCGACGGCGGCGATCAGCGTGGTGCGGATATTGGCCAGGAAGAGGAAGATGATGATGGCCGCGAAGAAGCTGCCCTCGATCAGGTGGGTCTTGATCTTGTCCACGGCGGCCTTGATAAAGACGGATTGATCGCTGATGACCTGCGCTTTGATATCGGGTGGGAGCGCGGCGGAAATCTCCTTGAGCCGCTGCTTCACCGCCTCGGCCGTGGCGACGGTGTTGACGCCGCTTTGTTTGGCCACAATCAGGGTTACCGACGGGATGCCATCGAGGCGGGCTGCGGACCGCGGTTCCTCGTAGCTATCTTCCGCTCTGCCGATGTCCGAAACCTTGACCACGTAGCCGTTGCGCGTTGCCACGGTGATCTGGTTGAACTGCGCCGGATCGAGAATGCGGCCGGTGGTGCGCACCGTAAGTTCGCGGGCGCCGGCGTTCAAATTGCCGCCGGGCAGTTCCAGATTCTGGGCGCGCAACGCGTTAAAGACGTCGTTGATGGTAAGGCCGTAGGAACGCAGCCGGTCGGGATCGACGTCCACGTGGATCTCGCGGCGCGCGCCGCCCACGATGGTAATCTCGCCGACGCCTGCGGCGTTTTCCAGCTTCTGTTTGATCTGCTTATCGGCGATCAGGGTGACGTCGCGCAGGGAGCGCTGGGCGGAGACGGCAATCTGTAGAATGGGCGCCGCGTCGGGATCGAACTTCTGCACCACGGGCTGCTTGGCGGTCTGCGGCAGATTGGGCACAATCAGGTTGACCTTGTTTTGCACTTCCTGGGCCGCCACGTCGCCGTTCTTGGATAGCTCGAATTGAATGATGACCAGCGACTGGCCTTCGGAGGAAGTGGAGCGCACCTCGTCCACCTGGCTGATGGTGTTGACGGTGTCCTCCACCTTCTTGGAGATTTCGGTTTCGATCTCCTCCGGGGAAGCGCCGGGGTTGGCGATGATCACCAGGACAGTGGGAATATCGACCTTGGGAAAGAGATCGACGCCGAGCGTGAAGTAGCAGAAAATGCCGACCACCACCAGGGACATGACCAGCATGGTGGCGAACACGGGGCGCCGGACGCAGAGTTGGGCGAGTGTATGCATGGGTTACCGTGCCTGAACCTGGACGCCGTCGAAGAGCCCGGTTTGCCCGCTGACGGCTACCGTCTCGTTGCCGGAGAGTCCGTTGACGATGCGGATCTGATCGCCATCCACCTCGCCGACGACGACTACGCGGAGGTGGGCGGCATTGTTATCGATAGTGAAGACCTGGTAGGAATCGGTGGTTCGGTCGCGGACCACGGCGTTGCGCGGCACGAAGACGGCGCTTTCGCCGCCGGGCAGCAGGACGCGCGCGGTGGCGAACATGCCGGGTCGCAGTTCGCCCTTGGGATTGTCGAACTTCGCTTCCAAAATGAAGACACGGGAGTTGGGGTCCACCGACGGATCGACGGCGGTGACCGTGCCGGTGAACTCGCGGTCCGGGTAGGCGGCGACGCGGGCCAACACGGTCATGCCGAGTTTGCCGCGCGCGGCGCGCTGTTCCGGCGTCTGCAAATCCAGCTTCATGGTGCCGATGCGCATGATGGTGGCGATCTTGTTGGAGAGCGCCACATACTGGCCCACGGCCACCGGGCGCGCCGTGATGAAGCCGTCGAAGGGCGCGCGGATGGTGGTGTCGGCGAGGGCCTTTTCCGACTGTGCGAGTTGGGACCTGACGCCGGCCAGCGAAGCCTGCGAATTCTCCACCGCGCCCCAGCTCTGGCGCGCCCCGTTGAGCGTGGCTTCATACTGCTGGCGGGCGGCATTGGCCTGCGCCTCGGCCGTCTCCTGCTGCGTCCGCGCCCGCTCGAAGGCGGAGCGCGACACGTCGCCGGAGTCCACCAGGTTCTGGTAGCGTTTGGCGTCGGCGGCCGCCTGGCGGGCCAGTGCCTCGGCGGATTCCAGGGCGGCGCGGGCGGCGACGGCTTCCGGCATGAGGGCCGGATCGAACGTGCCCTGGCCGCTGAAACCGATGCGCGATTGGGACTGCCGCACGCCGGCGGTCGCCTGATCCAAGGCGGCGCGGGCCTGATCGAGGTGGAGCTGCGCGTCGCGGTGGTCGAGTTCGCAGACGACCTGGCCTTGTTTGACGAAATCGCCGATGTTAACGGGCGTCGCAAGCACGCGCCCGGCCACCAGCGGCGCGATGTCACTGGTTTCATCGGCGATGAAGGTGCCGGTCTCCTGGAAGGCGGCCGGGACGGTACGGGTGACGGCCTGCGCCGTGGCAACCGTTACCTTCTTGGGCCCCGCGGGACCGGCAGCGGCGGCCTCCTTGCTACTGGCGCAGCCTGCCAGAAAAAGAGAAGTTAGAAGTAGTGCGATGATGACAAGGCGGTTCATTTACTGTGCCCTCTGCGTGTGCTGGTTTTGCTGGATTCCATGCATGACGATGGCAACGAAGCCATCGGTCATCTTGCTGTCGGGTATGCTGGTGCGGTAGCCGAACATCTGGGTCATGGTGGCGTATTGCGCCGCCATCCCATAGGCGGCCGCGATGATGGGGCCCGGGTCGTTTCCGCACAGAGCGCCCTCGCCCTGCCGGCGCGCGACGTACTGCCACAACAGATCGAGAATCGGCAGCGAAAACTTGCGGTTGTATTCGAGCGCGGCCTCGTGGCCCTCCAGGGCGGCGAACATGAGAATCCGGTGAACGCGCAGATCGCTGCGAAAGGCTTCGATCACCCTTTCGATGATGGCGCGGATCAAGCCTTCGTCGTCGTTGCGCTCCATGCAGCTTTTCCACTGCGCGACGCACTCGGCCAGTTTGCCGCTGTCGTGGTGGTGGTCGAGCACTGCATTGTACAGGTCCTGCTTGGTGGGAAAGTGGCGGAAGATTATGGCCTCGGTGACGCCGGCGGCGGCGGCGATTTCCTTGGTGGTGGTGCCTCCGAATCCCTTGCGGGAGAAGGCGTCGAGGGCCGTTTCGAGGAGTTGCAGGCGGCGGTCGCTGGCCGGGAGGCGGAGGGTTGGGGGACGAAGTTCGCTCACAGGTTCCATTGTAAGTCAGTACTTACTTACAGTCAAGCGCCGAAACCTTTTGGCCCTTTCTGGTGTGAGAGTCCGTACGATGGGGCGGCGCGAGCGCCGGGGGGGCTTCCCGGGCTCGCAAGGCGATCGTCTGTCGCGGTTGAGGCTATTTCAGCGTGCGGTCGAAGAAGTCCACGGTCATCTGCTGCAATTGGCGCGCCGCGGCGCCGGTGACGCCGTGAGTCTTTTGCGGGTACAGCATGAACT
>OCZU010001159.1_pt1 | contig 17591 bp, 19 predicted proteins | sample 1539001 | NCBI WGS metagenome assembly OCZU01 (sample SAMEA3539306, study PRJEB22396) | soil metagenome | biome: tundra; feature: field; material: soil | place: USA | collected 2010-05 | depth 0.15 m | reverse complement strand
AAAAACGCCTCCCACCCTGGCCTCCCGCGCGTCCACCTGTTATATTTCTAGAGCCCCATGAGCGACCCCAAGAATCCTATGGACCGCCTCGACCGGCAGGAACTCCACTGGTTGACCGGCATTTTGAAGGACGCCTGCCGCGAGCGGCTGGAGAAAAACCTGGTCAGTCAGGCGTTCGAAGAGCGCCTCTACCAGCGAGGGCCGGTAGAGGGTCGTCTCGACCCCCGCCCGTTTCTCAAGATATGGGAACCCCGCTACCGCAAGTTCCTCGAAGTCGCCGCCGAGTTGCACGCCCGGATGCAAGCGGAGGACGCCAGGGCTGCCGCCGAGAGTCTCCGCGAGCAATTCGCCGCCGCCCCCTCCGTGACGCGCCACGGACCGGCATCTTCCCACGTTATGATTGAGGGGAATGCCGCGCATCCTCGACGGAAATCGCGTACGCGATGACATCACCAGCGAACTGAAGCCGCGCGTCGACGCGCTCGCCGCCCGGGGCCGTCCCCCCGGACTGGCAGTGGTGCTGGTGGGCCACAACCCGGCCTCGGAAATCTACGTACGCAACAAAATCAAGACCTGTCGCGACCTGGGGATTTATTCCGAATCCATCACCCCGCCCGGCTCCATTTCCACCGCGGAACTGCTGGCCCTCGTCGCGGCGCTCAACGCGCGCCCCGAAATCGACGGCATCCTGGTCCAGTTGCCTCTCCCGCCGCAGGTGGACAGCAAGCAAATCCTGATGGCCGTCGACCCGGCCAAGGACGTGGACGGGTTCCATCCCTGCAACGTCGGCGCTCTCGTGGCGGGGTTGCCCGCGCCGCGTGCCTGCACCCCCGCGGGGATTATCGAGTTGTTGAAGCGCAGCGGTATTCCCATCGCCGGACGGCGCGCCGTCGTCGTGGGGCGCAGCGATATCGTCGGCAAGCCCGCCGCCATCCTGCTCTTGCACGAGCACGCCACCGTCACCATCTGCCATTCCAAGACGCCGGACCTGCCGGCGGTGTGCCGCCAGGCGGACATCCTGGTAGCCGCCATCGGGCGCGCCGCCATGATCACCCGCGACTTCATTCAGGAAGGCGCCACGGTCATCGATGTGGGCACCAATCGCATCGAGGATCGCGGCCTCGCGGCGCGGATTTTCCGCAACTCGCCGCAAAAACTGGCATCCTTCGATAAGAAGGGCAGTTTGCTGGTGGGCGATGTGGACCCCATCGACGTGGTGGAGCGTGCCGGGGCGTATACCCCGGTTCCGGGCGGCGTCGGGCCGCTCACCATCGCCATGCTGATGGTAAATACCGTGGCTTCGGCTGAGCGCCGCCTGGGCGTATGCTGAAAGTTGGATTGACCGGCGGCATCGCCAGCGGAAAATCGTTTGTCGGCGACGCGCTGGCCGGCTTCGGATGCCTGTTGATTCAGGCCGACGAACTCGGGCATGCGACGCTGGAGCCCGGCGGGGAGGCTTACCAACCGGTGGTACAGGAATTCGGTAGCGAGATTCTGGCCGGCGACGGCACCATCGACCGGCGCGCCCTGGCGGCGCGCGTTTTCGCCGACCCGGAACGTCTGGCGCGATTGAATGGCCTCGTGCACCCGGCGGTTTTCCGGCGCGAAGATGAGTCCATCGCCGCCTTTGCCGTGGACCACCCCGGCGGCATCGCTGTGGTCGAAGCCGCCATCCTCATCGAAACCGGCAGCTACTCGCGCTTCGACAAAATGATTCTCGTAGTCTGCGCCGAGCAGCAGCAGGTGGAGCGCGCCCTCCGCCGCGAAGGCGCCCTGGAAAGCGACATCCGGGCGCGCATCAGCCGCCAGATGCCGCTCGCCGAGAAACGAAAGTATGCGGATTTCGTCATAGATACATCCGGGGAAAAGCAAGACACCCTGCGGCAGACCCGGGCCGTCTACGACGTTTTACGGAGAATTCAATCATGAGAGTCCTGCGAACCTTCTGCCTGGCCGCCGTCATGGCGGCTGGTTTTATCTACCTTACCGGGGTCAGTGGTTGGGATGTGGGCTCGGTATTGCGCCCCGTTCGCAATGCCGGCCGCCTGTGGAGCGAACCTGCCACGGCGGCATCGGCCGGTTTTTCCACCGACGAGCAGAACAACATCGACATCTACAAATCGGCCCGCGATGCCACGGTATTTATCACGTCCAAGGTTTATACGCGCAGCTTTTTCGGCGTATATCCGGAAACAGGGACGGGAACCGGGTTCGTGATCAGTCCCGAGGGTGAGATTCTCACCAACAACCACGTGGCCGGCGGCAGCTCGCAGATCACCGTGACGCTGTCCGACAAAAAGGTGTATACCGCGCGCGTGCTCGGCTACGATTCGCGCAACGATCTGGCGCTCATCAAGATCGATGTCCCGCGCAAGCTGCCCACCATCCGCCTGGGCGACAGCGACCGCCTGGTGGTAGGGCAGAAGGTGCTCGCCATCGGCAACCCGTTCCAGTTCGAAGGCACGTTGACTACCGGGATCGTCAGCTCGCTCGACCGCACCATCGAGACCGAGGAACGCAAGCTGGAAGGCATGATCCAGACCGACGCGGCCATCAATCCGGGCAACAGCGGCGGTCCTTTACTCGATTCGCACGGCAGTGTGATCGGCATCAACACCGCGATTTACGGGGCGCAGGGCAGCATCGGGATCGGCTTTGCCATGCCCATCTCGCGCGCCAAGGCGATGCTGGAGGAATATCGGACGCGCGGCAAGATCTCACGGCCCTGGCTCGGGCTGGTCACCGTCCCGGTGGCCGGCGACCTGGCTGAGATGCTGCAACTGCCCGCGTCCGGCGGTCTGCTGATTCAGGAAGTGGAGCGCGGTTCGCCGGCTGAGTCCGCCGGTTTGCATGGACCCACGAGAGTCGTCATTGTGAGCAATTTCCGCCTGGGCATCGGCGGCGACCTGATTACCGCGGGCGACGGCCAGCCGATTCAGGACAAGGAATCCCTGAAGCGCCTGATGGACAAGAAGCACGGCGGCGACCTGTTGGAATTGACGGTCTACCGCGACGGGCGCAGCCAGAAGGTTCGATTGAAACTGGGAGAAGCCCCGCAGCAGTTTTAGAAATAGGGCACCCGCAAAATACGAAGGGCCGGCCATCCGTTGCGGATTGCCGGCCCTTTTTTGTTTGCTGAAGTTAAGTTATTGTGACGTAGCGCCCGCCGCGTTGGCGTGTTCCACCACCGCCGGCACTTTGTTCTTGCTTCCCGGCGGCCGGCCACGGCGCTTCGGGACGGGGTTCTCCGCCATCCAGTTCGGCGGGCGGCCCGGTCCGCGGCCGCGGCCGCGCGCCAGACGCTCGAGACTGGCAATTGCTTCTTCGATTTGTTCCCGTTCGGCCTTTAACTCGGCGAGAATCTTACTCACATCCATCACAACGGCCCTCCACAATCGACTCCGGCCCGGCTTGCCAGCCGAAATCGAACTACAAAGGAATCAATCCTGTATACTCCTCGATTATCCCCTTAATTCGTTGCATTTACAAGGTACAAAATTCACACTTGCCGTCGGATTTTATGCGCTGAAAAGTACTGATTAAATCACGGCGTACCAGGACGGCGGAGCTATTTTTCCATTCTTTGCCGCTTCCAATAATAGTAAAAAGGAAGCCCCAGGGCCATCAGTCCGAGGCCCATGGCAGACTCCCGCGGACGCTCCCTTGCTGTTGAAAATAATAGCACTCCGGCCCCAATCAGAAACAGTACGGGAACCATCGGATAACCCAATGTACGGTAGGGCCGTACCAGCTCCGGGCGTCTCGTGCGAAGTACCAGAACAGCGGCCGCGGTCATACCGTATAAAATCCAGCTGGCAAAAATAACAAGATTGAATAAATCGTCGTATTTCCCGGAAAGGACTAAAAGGCACGCCCACAGATTCAGTACGATAATAGACACTCCCGGAGTGTGGTGCCGCGGATTGACGCGGCCGATGGCGTGGAAGAAGTATCCGTCGCGGGCAGCCGCGTAGGGCACGCGGGCGCCCGAGAGAATGGAGCCGTTCAGGGCCGCGAAAATGCTGATCATGGCGGCGATGGAGACCGCCGCGGCGCCGGGCGCCTGGAAGATTTTGCGCATCATTTCGGCGGCCACGCGCGTGCTCCCGGCCACTTCCGAGGGCGTCATCACGTGAAAGTACGCGGCATTCGCCAGCATATAAATGGCAATCACGCACAGCGTTCCACCGATTAATGCGCGCGGCAGGTTTTTCTGCGGATCTTTGATTTCCGAGGAAACCATGCTGACATTGTTCCACCCGTCATAAGCCCAGAGCGCCGCTACCAGCGCCGCGATGAAGCCGGAGAAGGTGAGCGGCGCTACCGATCCGGCTTCGGGTGCGTGTGCGTGGCCGAGCGCCAAACCGGCCAGAATGATGGCCCCAATCAGCGCCACTTTCAGGAAAGTCACCGCCACCTGGACGTTGCCTCCCACCTTTACCCCGTAATAATTCAGCCAGCCCAGGGACAGAATCAAGGCAATTGCGAATAATTGCCCGTATTGGATTTCGAGCGGACCACCCTTGGGGCCGATGGGCAGCGGCACGGTGTAAATCACCCCCTTCAAAGGCTCGAAAAAGGTGGTGAGGTAAAGAAAAAAACCGGTGGCGAGAGTGGCGATAGATCCGCTCTTTGCCACCCACATCTGGGTCCAGCTGTAAAGGAATCCCCAAAGCGGTCCGTAGGCCTCGCGCAGGAAAGCGTATTCGCCGCCGGCCTCGGGGAGCGCGGCGGCCAGTTCGGCATAACTCAGGGCTCCTGCCAGGGAGAGCAGTCCGCCCACCACCCACACGGCGAAGACCGCTTCCACCGTGCCCACCTTCTGGATCATCGTTTTCGGCACCAGAAAAATGCCGCTGCCGATGACGGTGCCGACGACGATGGACGCCGCGGCCCAGGGTCCCAGGGCGCGCTTCAGTTCCGTGCGGGGTGTTTTTTCCATGGGTGGATTATTCCTCGGGTGTGGCGTGACGGCCTGGCAGATGCGGCAAGCCTCCGATGGGCTCGCGCACGCCGGCGGTCTCCATCGGCAGAGGCGCAGGGCCTTGGAACAGCGAGGCGAGCAGGCCCACTCCGAAGGTGGTGATGGTCCCGATGAGCACGTACCAGGTCCAGGCGATCGGCGTGTAGAAATGGATGAAGACCACGATGGAGAGGCCCGATGCCACGCCCGCGATGGCGGCTCCTTCGCGCGGTTTGCGGGTCAGCACGCCGAGCAGAAAAACGCCCAGCAGCGCGCCCATCGGAATCGACCCGATGGTGAGGCCGGCCTCCAGCACGGATTTCGAATGACGGGCCCAGATGGCGATGGTCAACAGCACCCCTCCCCACGCGACCGTGGCCAGGCGGGCGATCCGCAGCGCCGCCTTGTCGGTCACGGATTTGGCGCGCGCCCGATAGAAATCCACCACCGTGGTGGAAGCCAGCGAATTCAACGCCGCGCTCAGGTTGGCCATGGCCGCCGCCAGAATCGCCGCGATGATCAGGCCGGCCAGGCCCGGCGGCAGATTGTTCCACACGAATTCGGGATACAGGCGATCCCTCTGGGCGGGCGCGGTGAGGTGCAGATCGGCGTAATGCACGTAAAGCAGGACGCCGATCAACAGGAACAGGGTGAACTGCACCAGGATCACCAGCCAGCTCGACATTAGAGCGGTGCGGCTCTGGCGCTCGTCGCGCGCGCTCAAAAGCCGCTGCACCATGAGTTGATCGGTGCCGTGAGTGGCGGTGGTGAGAAAGCAGCCGCCCGCGACGCCGGCCCAGAAACTGTAAGTGCGCGAGAAGAATTCCATATTGGGGGCGAAGCGGAAATCGAAAATCGTGAACTTGTGAGCCGCGCCCGCCACCAGCGCCACGTGCTCCCAGCCCCCGGGAATCTTGCCGAGAATGATGACGAAGCTGGCGATGGCGCCGGCCACATAGAGAGTCATCTGCACCACGTCGGTCCAGATCACCGCCGTCATGCCGCCTTCAAAGGTGTAGAACAGCGTGAGCAGAACGATGAGGACGATGGAAGCGATTTCGCCGGTGCCCAGCACAATCGAGATCACCAGCGAGATGGCGAAAACCCGGACGCCTTCGGCGAGGGCGCGCGTCACCAGGAAGATGGAAGCCGTGAGTTTGCGGACGCGTTCGCCGAAGCGGCGCCGCATCAACTCGTAGGCGGTGAACATTTCGCCCCGAAAATATTGCGGAAGGAACAACAGGGAGATCACGATGCGGGCCAGCAAATAGCCGAGAACGATCTGCAGGAATCCCAGATTGCCGCCGAAGGCCAGCGCGGGGGTGCCGACAATCGTCAGCGTACTGGTTTCCGCCGACACGATCGAAAGGCTGATGGCCCACCAGGGCGCCGTGCGGCCGCCCAGGAAGTAGTCCTTCAGGTTCTTCTGGCCGCTGCGGAAGCGGGCGCCGAAGACCGTGATCGCGATCAGGTAAACCAGAATTATCGCCAGATCGAAATAGTGCATGAGGGGGAATCGACTTCCTAGCATACCGTTTCATGGGCTGCCAATGCGGCGGAAATGTGACGCAATCCTGACAGTTCCGGTACCCGGTGACGACACTCGGGACCTACCCTGTGATTGGGGCGGTTGTCCCTGGCGCCCCCATCCGTGGGTTCATCTGCTATGATTTTGGATTCGGAAGCGGGCGAAGGGAAACGGAGTCCAGCCGGTTGCGCCATGAAAGTGGTTCGGTTATACTCCGCAAGTGTCCACTGGTGGCGGGTGGCTCGGTGGACGACACCCGGTTTGCGAGAATAGATCGGCAGGCGCGTACGGTAGTTTCAAAGCGGAAAACAGGCAGGAGGCACACGTTGCATATTTTTAGTCGGACCTATCACAGAGTCGCGGCCATCGCCGTAATGGGCGCCGTGATTCTCACGGGAACTGCGCAGATCTCCCAGGCGCAGGCCCCACCCGAGAAAAAGGTCAAAGATCAGGGCGAATACGATATTTATAACCAGACCCTGAAGGATCAAGCCAACCCGGCTGCCTTGCTCAAGGATCTCGACGCCTGGGCACAGAAGTACCCCGGATCGGATTACAAGGACGACCGGTTGTACTACTACATCACGGCCTACAACGGAACCAACCAGCCTGCCAAGGTCCTCGAGGTCGGGTCGGGTTTGCTGGATCGCGACCTGAAGACGGTCTTCACAGACCCTAAGGCCGCTCCGCAGCAGATTTTGACGGTCCTCTACATGATGTCGGTGAATGTTCTGAAACTGCCCACCGCTACCCCGGACCAGATGAGTGCCGGCGAGAAAGCGGCGCACGCGTTACAGGAGTTCGTGCCCAACTTCTTCACTGCCGCCAACAAGCCTGCCGGCGCCACGGATGCCGCGTGGACGGAAGGACGCACCACCATGGAAAAGGTGGCCAAGGACACCTTGGCGTACCTCGCGACGAAGCCTGGGGCCGAGGCTTTGAACCGCTACGCCACCAGCAAGGACATTAAGGAATGCGCGGTCGCCGAAAGCACCTACCGGAAAGCCTTGGAGCAGTTCCCGGACAGCGCGCAGATGGCCTATCAATTGGGCAGGGCGTTGCGCTGCCAGCAGACTCTCGGCCCCGAAAAGGTCCCGCAGGCGCTTTACGAGTTCGCGCGCGCGGCTGACCTTGACCCGACGCTGGGCGGCACCATGGATCCCAAAGCGCTCAACACCTACCTGGATAACGCGTACAATTCGTACCACGGAGGTCTCGACGGGCTGGATCAGTTGAAGACGATGGCGAAGGCTTCGCCGCTTCCTCCGGCCGACCTGAAGATTGAGACCGCCTCGGCAATCGCCACCAAGAAGCAGGCCGAATTCGAACAGAGCAATCCGCAACTGGCGCTCTGGATGAGGATCAAAGGCGCTTTGGCGGATACCAACGGCGCGGACTATTTTGAGAAGGAACTGAAGGATTCGGCAGTGCCGCCGATGAAGGGCACGCTGGTCGAAGGCAAGCCGGCCTGCAAGTCCAAGGAGTTGCTGGTAGCGATTCCGTTGCCCGATGCGACAGGCAACCCGGTGGCGGAAATCACCCTGAAGCTGGATGCTTGGGCGCTGGCGGGCTCGCCCGAAGCAGGCACCATCATTCAGTGGACCGGAGTGCCGAAGGCGTTCACTAAGGACCCGTTCATGCTGACCATGGAGGTGGAGAAAGACAAGCTGGAGAACGTGAAGACCACCCCCTGCGCCGCGGCTCCGGCCAAAAAGGCAGCGCCGAAGAAGAAGTAGTCGGGTAAGGCTCAAGGCAAGCTAAAGCATGCCCCACCACTGCAAGTCGTGTGCCTGCAATGGTGGGGCATGCTTTAGCTTGCCAACGCCCGCTTGCGGGCGCGTTCGTTGTTAGCCGTGGCAGGCAGGGGTTTTGGAGTTGGACAAGACCAGGCTGAAGACGAAACGTTCGAACGGGCTCATCGAACCGGCCTTCTTCAAATCGCCGAAATTCCGCTGGAAGGTGCGCACACTGCAGGCGGCCCGTGCGTAGGCCGGCGAGTATCCGGCGGTAGCCCCCAACAGCAGGAGCGCCATGGTTCCGATGATGCTTGCTTTTCGTCTCACACCGATAAGACGCAGCATCCGGGGAAAAAGTTAGCAGTCGGGGGGTGGCTTGACAATACTTGACGTTGGCAGGCGATTTGGACCGATCTGCTACAATATAAGCAGGTTTAGAGGGTTCAGCAACAGAAGCTATGCCACTTTACGATTATCGATGTCACCAGTGCGGTGAAACCTTCGAGGTCAGGCAGAAATTCGCGGACGCGGTCCTGACGGTCCACGAAGGCTGCGGCGGTGAACTGGAACGGCTGATATCGCTTCCGGCAATCCAATTCAAGGGAACCGGCTGGTACGTCACCGATTATGGCCGCAACGGCAAGAAGCCGGCCGCCAGCTCGAATGGGAAATCGGAGACGAAATCCGAGTCCCAGGGCGCATCGAAAAGCGACGGCAAAACCGAAAGCAAGAGCGAAACCAAGTCGGAGAGCAAGTCCGAAACCAAGTCCGAGAGCCCAGCCCCCGCCTCCAGCAGCAAGTAGTCGCGCCGGCGCCTCAGGCGCCCGCCGGGCTCGCCTTGAGGCTCTCCTTGCGTAACCCATCCGCCCAGCGTTGCAGCATGCCGTCGGTGCGTGTGCTCGCCGAGGCCATCATCGTGCGTCCCTGCGTGCGGAACTCGTACCGGTCGATGGTGCAGACTGCCTTGCGGCCGGCACATCGCAAGACCCGCCCAAAGACGATGAAGCGCATCGGGCAGTTCTCATCCAACAGCATGGGCCAACTGATGGAAAGTTCCACAAGCCCGCCGCGGGTCAGCGACCGTTCCGCGACGAAAGCCACGCCGCCGCTGCTGATATCGACCGTCTGGCCCAGGCCAGACGCCACCACCACTCCACCCTCGGCGAATTTGTAGCGCACCTCCCGCTGGATTGCGAAACGGGATTTGTTCCGCCGTTCGTTTTCTTTCCTGTTGAGTTCCATGATCGTGTTTATCCTCCGATCTTAGTCTGGTGAAATAGCAGTTCCGTGCCCAACTTGGGAGCATCAAGGAATCAATGGGTTGCGCGGCCGCAACGGGGCGGCTGTACAGCAACTATACAGGCTCATCCGAAACCCGCTGTAAAGTTGGCTTACACTCCTGATGCACCAGCAACCGTAGGGGGTGCAAAGGAATGCGTGATAATCTGAGAAATCGTCATTCCATGAGAAAAGCCTTACTGTGTGCGTTGGCCGCCGTCTGCCTGGCCGGTGCGGCGCCGAAGAAGCCACGGCTGGTGCTGACGATCGTCGTGGACCAGTTTCGTTACGATTACCTCACTCGTTTCCGGAGCGAATACAGCGGCGGTTTGGCGCGGCTGTTGACCCAAGGCGCGGTATTCACCAACGCCGGCTACATCCACGTCCCGGCCATCACGGCAGTGGGGCACAGCACCATTCTTACCGGCGCCACGCCCTCGATGAGCGGCATTGTCGGCAACGATTGGTACGACCGCGACGAAGCGGTGCGCGTCTCCAGCGTGAGCGACGCCAAAACGCAATTGCTGGGCGGCAGCGGGCCGGGGTCTTCGCCCAACCGGCTGCTGGTGAGCACCGTCGGTGACGAGTTGAAGATGGCCGGCGGCGGCAAGCCGCGGGTAATTGGCGTGTCGCTGAAGGACCGGGCGGCCATTCTGCCCTCCGGGCACATGGCGGACGGCGCGTTCTGGTTCGACCCCAAGACCGGCAACTTCGTGAGCAGCAGCTACTACTATAAGGAACTGCCCCCGTGGGTTCAGCAGTTCAACGCACCACGTCCGGCGGACAAATATCGCGGCGTCACGTGGCTGGGACACAAGCTGCCGGAGGATAGTGCCCGGCTGTACGCGGCGCTGGAAGCCACCCCGTTCGGCAACGATCTGATCGAAGCCTTCACCGAACAGGCGCTCGCGGCCGAGCAACTGGGCACGCGCGAGTCCACCGACCTCCTGACGGTGAGCTTTTCTTCGAACGATTACGTCGGCCACAGTTACGGGCCGGATTCGCCGGAAGTGCGCGAAACGGCGCTGGCCACCGACCGGCAACTGGAGAGGCTCTTCCAGGCGGTAGAGCGGCAGGTGGGCGCCGGCAACTACCTGGTGGTCTTCACCGCCGATCACGGGGTGGCCCCGGTGCCGGAAGTCAACGCGGCACGCAAGATGCCGGGCGGGCGCATCGATCCGGCGGCCATCAGGGCGGCGGTGCAGGGCGCGCTGGTGAAAAGGTACGGGGCGGGGGAGTGGGTGGCCGGCCACTTCGACCTGGCGGTGTATCTCAATCAGCCGCTGATTGCGCGGATGAAGCTGGATCTGGCTGAGGTGGAGAGGGAGGCGGCGCGGGCGATTCAGGCGCTGCCGCACGTCTCCCGGGTGTACACGCTGCGCGAGATGACGCGGGTCGGGGGAGTGCGGGACGCGGTGAGCCAGAAAGTGGCCAACGGCTTCCATTGGCGGCGCGGCCCGGATGTCGAAGTGATTCTGGACCCCTACTGGATATTAGGCGCCGGCAAGGGAACCGGACATGCGGCGCCTTACAGTTACGACACCCACGTACCGGTAATCTTCCTGGGCCCGGGGATTCGTCCGGGGCAATACAACGGGAGCATCGCGGTGAACGATATCGCGCCCACCTTGGCCACAATGCTGGAAATCGAGACGCCCAGCGGTTCTATCGGGCGGGTACTGACGGAAATGTTGGTCGATTAGGAGAGCGCTGTATAATTGGGGCATGGATTTACGTCCCTTGCATGACCGTGTGATGGTGAAGCGTCTGGATGAAGGCGAACAGAAAGTCGGGGGAATCATCATTCCCGACTCCGCCAAGGAAAAGCCGCAACAGGCGCTGGTGAAGGCCGTTGGCAACGGCAAACTGCTGGAAACCGGAGAGCGCGTGGCGCTCGACGTGAAGGCAGGCGACCGCATTCTGTTTGGCAAGTACTCAGGTGCGGAAATCAAGATGGAAGGTGAGGAGTACCTCATCCTGAAAGAAGACGAGATCCTCGGGGTCTTGGAATAGGCTGTGCTAGTCTAAGAGGTCACACACCAAACCAGGAGTTTTTTTCATGTCTTTCCGGATGGCGCTCAAGCCGCTGATGGTTTCGACCGCCCTTTTCGTGTTCGCCCATGTCGCGGCCGCCCAAGCCAAAGTGGCGGTGATCAACCTTCAGAAGGCGGTATTGGAATCGGCGGAGATCAAAGCCGCTTCCGCCGCCATGGAGGCGAAGTATAAACCCCGGGTTACGCAGATCGAGACGCTGGATAAAGAAATCGCCGCGATCGGGCAGAACCTTCAGGCCAATGCGGGCAAATTGACGCAGCAAGCCGAGGCCGAGTTGAACGCACAGGGCCAGAGGAAGCAGCGCGATGTGCAGCGGCTCCGCGACGACCTGCAGGCCGATGTCGACCGGGATCGCAACGACATCCTGCAGAAGAGCGCGGTGAAGATGACCGACGTGTTGAGGAAGCTGGCGGAAGAGAAGGGCTACGACATCGTGGTGGACGCCCCTTACGCCCCCTATTTCAAGGCGGCGCTGGATATCACCCCCGATCTGATCGCCGCCTTTGACAAAGCGTATCCGGCGGCTGCGCCGGCGCCCAAGAAGTGAGCCATAATCGGATAGATGGCAGGCTATCTGGAGCAATACGGCGCCGGTGAAGAGCGGCGCGGAAAGATCATCAAGATTGCGGTGATCACGCTGGCTGCGTCGATCCTGATCGGCGGCGGCCTTTTCTTCAATTTTCACAATTTCCGCGAAGAGCGGCAGGTGAAGCAGTTCATGAGCCGCCTGGACGCTCGGGATTACAAGGCCGCGTACGCCTTGTTCGGCTGCACGGACGCTTCTCCGTGCCGCTACTATCCGTTCGACAAGTTCATGGAAGACTGGGGCCCGAACAGCGGTCACGCCGGTTTCGGCGAAGCGCGCATCACGCGCAGCCGTTCGTGCGGCAGCGGAGTTCTGCTGACGGTGGATTTCGGCAAGAATCGGCAGGAGAAACTCTGGGTGGAGCGGCGGGATATGAGCATCGGATTTCCGCCGGTTCAGGGCTGCCCCGCGGGGCTCTGAAGTCACATCTGGTTCAGGGAGACGGCGCTATGGGAACACCTACGGCAGGTCTGGAAGGCGTGATTGCGGGCGAGAGCGAGATTTGTTACATCGACGGCTACGCCGGCATACTGAGCTATCGCGGCTATAACATCCACACGCTCGCCGATCATGCCAATTTCGAGGAAGTGATCTTCCTGCTTTGGAACGGATGGCTGCCCAAGCAGGGCGAACTCGACAAGTTGAGGAAGGAACTGGCGGCGGAGCGGGGACTGCCGGGCGCGGTGGTCGATTTCCTGAAGTCGGTCCCGCAATCCAACTCGATGGACGTGCTGCGCACGGCGGTTTCCATGCTGAGCCTGTACGACCCCTCGGCGCAGGACATGTCGGCGGAGGCGAACCACCGCAAGGCTGTCCGCCTGATGTCGCAGACGGCGTCCATCGTGACCACCTATGACCGTTTACGCAACGGCAAGCCGGTGATCGAGCCGGACCCGAGCCTGACCTTCGCGGCGAGTTTTCTGTACACGCTGACCGGCAAGGTACCGGACGACATCATGGAGCACGCGTTCGACGTGGCCATGACGCTGCATGCCGACCACGAACTGAACGCTTCCACTTTCGCCGCGCGGGTGGTGGCCGCCACCTTGTCGGACATCTATTCGGCGGTGACGGCGGGAATCGGCGCGCTCAAGGGTCCGCTGCACGGCGGGGCCAACCAGGACGTGATCAAATGGCTGCTCGGCCTGGGCGATGAAGATGCGGCCGTGGAGGCGGTCAAAGGTACGCTCGCGCGCAAGGTAAAGATTCCGGGCTTCGGCCACCGCGTGTACCGCACCGAGGATCCGCGGGCCACGCACCTGCGCGTGCTCAGCGAGGAACTCGGCAAGCGCACCGGCCACGAGAAGCTGTACCGGCTCTCCAAGCGGATGGAAGAGACGGTGAGGGAAATTAAGAAGCTGGACCCGAACGTGGACTTCTACTCGGCTTCCGCATATTATTCGCTGGGCATTCCGATCGATCTCTACACGCCTATTTTCGCCGTCAGCCGCATGTCCGGCTGGACTGCGCACGTGCTGGAGCAATACCGCAACAACCGTCTGATCCGTCCGCGCGCCGAATACAAGGGCAACCCGGATGGACAGACGTGGATTCCGATCGGGGAGCGCTAGCCATGGACGAACGCGCGTATTACTCGGAATCGCAGACCACCAAGCCGGCGGTGTTGAACTGCCCGTATTGCCGCAGCGCGGAGACCTACGAACTGCGCTGGATGGTGCGCAAGAAGAAGGATCGCCTGCCGCCGGGCGGGGACGAACGGGACCGCGCCAAGTTCGCCAAGGCGCAGAGCTACATGGTCCTGCTGGACGATAAGGCATCGTGCAAGAACCTGCGCTGCCGGCGTCCCTTCGACATTTCCGGCGTCAAGACGATGGCGTTTATCTAACGGCGCCCAGTTTGACGACCTCAAGGAAACGGTGCGCGACATCCAGACCGAAATCCTTAAGGCGTTCTACGGATCTAGCACCGTGACCACGTAAGAACGTTGCTTGTGGGGCAGCTTGCCAAGCTGCGCGCCGGTTGCTTACCGGCGCTCCTGGCGGGTTGCCGGGGTACCCTCTGGGTCCGCCGCAGGCTACCAGCCTGCCCCACATTTCATCGCGGCGTCCCCGAGCAATTCCTCCAGCAGTCCGCTTTGCGGGTAAGCGTGACCTTTGTACTGGCGGAACCCCTCGCCGTATTCCACGCCGACGAGTTCGCCGCGAGCGCGCGTCCAGCGTTCCATTTCCTCCAGGTAGTTGTCCATTCCGTGATGCTGCCGCAGCCAGACGCGTTGGCTCGCGTGCTCGGCCAGCATGGCGCGCTTGCGGGCGAAGGCCGCCGCGATATCCACCACAAAATCCGGTGTCACCAGGCGCCCTTTGCGGTCTCTGCCTTCGACGGGGTCCATGAAGTACAGGTGCGGAATGTGGAGCAGCGGCGGCGCCGGCGCCGGGGTTCGCGTGTCGTAGTTGGGCGCCGGCGCGGCGAAACAGGCATCGCGCACCAGGGCGCCGGCGGCTTCGTGGTCGCAATGGTAATCCGCCGGCGACGCCGTCAACACCAGGTCGGGACGGGCTTGGCGCAGGGCTTCCGTGACGCGGCGCCGCGACGCATCGTCGGCGAAAATCGCCAGGTCGCCAAATTCCAGGCACATGTATCGCGCGCCGATCAACGCCGCCGCGTTGGCCGCTTCCCGCCGGCGCACGGCGGCAGTTTCCTCCGGACCCATTTCCTTGGAGCCGCAATCGCCCGGCGTGAAGGTGGCGATGGTGATCTGGTGTCCTCGTCCTGCCAGCAGTGCCAGCGTACCGCCGGCCAGGATCTCCGCATCGTCGGGATGCGCGTGGATTGCGAGAATGATTGCCATCACTGCACCCGGATCAACCACACTTCGGAGACCTGCACAAAGCGGCCGTTGCCGCTCTCCTCGGGGTTGGCCTGCCATTCCAGCAGCAGGCTGCCGCCGGCGGTTGCCTCCGCCGGAATATCGAATTCCACGGGTTTTACTTCGCGTTCCTTCTTGCGCATGGGGTGGATTTCAAACTTGCCGTTGGCCATCAGGCGGGTGGCGCGCGGCCCGCTGTCGCCGGCCTCGGTGAAGCGCACTTTGTAGCGCGCCGAGGGGTCCAGGCCGGCATAGCGCAATTGGATAGAATTGCCGTAAAGGGCCTCGGCATGGCGGTACCAGGAGACGCGCCACGGCGTATTCCTCCGCGACCCGAAACCCGTCCGCGCCGTGTGGAAGAATGCGGGATCCTTTTCGAACCCGACGCCGGGCTCCAGGTGCGGACGATTTGCCGGGTCGCCCAGATCGTCATAGAACCCGCCCGGTCCGGGGTCGCTCCAGTTCAAGAGCTGCTCGATGGCGCCGCGGCGTGCCGCGTCGTTTTCCAGCGCGCGGATTTCGGCAAAACGTTGCAGGAGCCACTCGGCGTTGGTGATGGGCCGGTCGATGAGATCCAGATTGGCGCCGCGTCCGGCGTCGATGGCGGCATAGCGCGGCACGCTGAGCTGCATGTGGATGCTCTGGAACAGGGCTTCGCCAAGTTCGAAGACGCGCGCGCGAAGGGCGCCGCCGGCACGGGCCAGAGGGTCCACCGCGAGGGCTGCTTCCGCCGCCCCCAGCGCCGGCAGCACGTTCCCGGTGCGCGCCGTTGCCAGTAACTCCATGGCGCGGCGCTCGCGCGCGCTTTCGTCAATCAGGCGGGCGCGCAGGTAGGCGTCATAGTTGGCGCGGTACAACGCCTGCTGGAAGCGCCAGTTGCGCTTCTGTTGCGGCGATGCCCGGCGCTCCAGGTCCTGAAACTGTGCGAGCGTGACCTCCACGGTCGCGTTCGAGAGCAGCGGACCGCGCCAATTGCGTTCCAAAGCGAGCAGGCCCTGCGCGAAGGCATCGGCCATGTCCGGACCGATGAAGTAGCGGCCGTAATCGCGCAGCACGCTGGTCACATCGGCCTGCGGATTCCAGCCGAGCGCGCTCCAGACGGCCTTGTTGACATCGTCGTTGCAGCCTTCGGAATAGGTCAGGAAGCCGGCGTCGGCGTACGGTTGCAGCACGCGGAAAATCTGCGCCTCGTCCAGCGGGCGCGGGTTGATGCCTTCCCGCTCCTCGGTCTGCGCATAGGCGACATCCCAATCGTTCACCGTGAACTGCGCGTTCACCGAGTGGGTGATGTCGGGATAGAAGCGGATGGGGTAGCGCTTGGGGATGCGGGCGCGCAGTTCCGGCAGGTTGACGCGCACCTGCGGCCCGAATACGATGCCGGTGAGCCACGGCGGCTGCTGGTCCATCAAGCCGAAGAACTGCTCCATCCACTGGGCGTTGAAGCCTTGCGGCGAGACCCACATCGTCGCCTTGGGGTGAAACTTGCGGAGGTTGGCCGTCTGTTTCTCCAGCAGGGCCAGCAGGTGCCGCGGTTCGGTGTGCCCGGGGTCGCCGCCGGGCACGAAGACGGCGTCGATGCGGGGCAGGCGGCGGAAGACTTCGCCCCACTCCTCCAGCGCGGCCGCCACCGTCGCGGGGTTCGCGTAATCGGGATCCATCGCCGGATACCAGATCCAACACTGGAGGCCGTATTCCTGCGCCAGGCGTGACATTTCCACCATCATCTCCATCTGCGGGAGCGGAAAATGCGGGCTGTCGGCCGCATCGTCGGAGCGCGGCGGAATCAGCTCGATAGCGTTGGCGCCGAATACCGCCAGGTCCCGGATATAGCTTTCCCACTGCGGTACGTCCCACCCGTCGTAGGAATTGGTCTTCGGGCGGTAGCCCAATTGATGGCCGCGCAGGGCGTAGCGCGGAGCGGTTTCGATATCCAGCGTGCCGGGCAGGATGACCGAGTCGCGGCGCATTTCGAGGGCGCGCAACAGGCCGCCCACGCCGAACAGGACGCCGCGCTCGTCATTGCCCGTGATCTCCACGCCCGCGGCGCCGCCGTTGTCGAAGGAGCGCAGCCGGTACCCTTCCGCCGGCAGCGCGCTGCCAGGCGGGGCGCGGCGAACCCTCACCACCGGATGGCCTGCGCCCGGATTCGCCGCCGCCAGGGTCCACGTGATGCGCGTGCGTCCCCGCACGGAATCGATGAGCAGCGAAACGGCTTTGCGTTCCGGCCCGGAGAGGTCGCCCGGCGCCACCACGGTGGCATGCGTCAGGTCGCTGGCGATGGCCGGCGTCACGGATAGAAGAAGGAAGGCGAGTATTCGGGTCACGGATGTTAATATAGCGCGCGTTGCGCGGCCGGAATGCCGGAGATGCCGAGTGGCTCCAGGAGTTGCCGAGCGCCCAGTTCCATCAGGGCGATTTCGGTGGGCATTTGAAACAGCAGGAAGCCCTGTTCCATGGCGCGTCGAACCTGCTCGGGGGTTCCCCCGGGCCGGCCCAGGAACTTGCCGTGACGGAGCGCCGCTTCGGCAATGCGCGCGACGGCGCTCGCGAGGGCTGGTTCGTCCTGTCTGCCGCGCAGGCCGAGCGAGAAGGAGAGATCGCTGGTGCCGATGAAGAGG
>OCZU010001157.1_pt1 | contig 17592 bp, 10 predicted proteins | sample 1539001 | NCBI WGS metagenome assembly OCZU01 (sample SAMEA3539306, study PRJEB22396) | soil metagenome | biome: tundra; feature: field; material: soil | place: USA | collected 2010-05 | depth 0.15 m | reverse complement strand
GCCGGCAACAAGTATCGCGCCGAATGGCTGCGTGCGTGGCTGCAAAAGCCCACCCGCATTCGCCCTGCCGGCGAATTTTATGCCGACCACGTCCGCAGCGGTGAGAAGAGCGACGAGGTCGACCCGACTACGCTCGAGCCGCACCTTGCCCTTTCGGCGGCGGACGCCGATACGGTGACGCAGGCGCTGATGCGCCTTAAGCCGCACGATGACCTGATTGCGGCCGAAAAGATCGAACCCGGTTCCATTTCCAAGAGCATGGGCGAGATGGCGTTCGACAAGTTCCTCGGCTGCATGGCCTGCCACGAAATCGAACTCGGGTTCGGTGGGGCCTCGGGTCCCGAGTTGTACACGGCAGCGCGGCGCCTGCAGCCCGCTTTCATCGCCAGCTACATCCGCAGCCCGCAGGCGTGGGATCCCAAGATCTGGATGCCGAACAAGAAGGTATCGGACCCGAATATTCAGAAGATGGTTCAGTACCTCTCCGAACTGGCCAAGGAGCAAGGCGATGCCAAGTAACCGCTTGATTTGCGCGGCATGGGTGTTTGGCGTTGGCCTCGCATTCTCGGCGATGGGGAAGGAGTCCGCCCGCGACAACTACCACACCTATTGCACGCAATGCCACGGCAAGGACGGTAACGGCAAGGGCATCAATATCCGGGACATGTCGGTACAGCCGCGCGATCACACTGATGCCAAGGCGATGTCCGGGCGCTCCGACGATGCCATTTTCAAGGTCATCAAGGAAGGCGGGCCATCCATCGACAAGTCCGTCCTTATGCCGCCCTGGGGCGACACGTTTAGCGACGAGGAGATACGCGATCTTGTCGCCTACCTGCGCCAGCTTTGCAAGTGCTCCTATGGCGCAAGTCCCTGATCGACAGCGCTTTAAGGGCGCAGACGTACGCGATCAACCTGCGCCCGCTCTAACCCATTTCAGTCAACATCCGGGCGCCGGTCCCGAAACCCAAGGAGAAGAGTCCATGCATCCGTTCCAACGTACCGCAGCCGCTATGGCGGTGGCATTCGCAATCTTCGGCACCCAAGGCGTATTGGCCAAGACGGTCGAAGTCACCATGACCGCCAGGGAGGTCGACCTCGCCATTGACAACAAGGGCACGAAGATGGCCGCGTGGACCTTTGACGGCACGATTCCGGGCAAGGTCGTGCGGGTCGATCAAGGCGACACCGTCGACTTCACCCTCATCAATCCGCCGGAGAACAAGAACTCGCACGCGATGGATTTCCACGCCGCGCAGGCCGACGTTCTGGGCGAGTTTGCACCCATCAAACCCGGCGAGACCAAGCACTTCAAGTTTGAGGCCAAAACCCCGGGCGTATTCATGTACCACTGCGGCGCCAGCCCCATGGTGCAGCACATCGCGCGCGGCATGTATGGCGTGATCATCGTCGACCCGAAGGACAAGACGAACTATCCCAAGGCCGACCGGGAATACGTCCTCGTTCAGCAGCAGTACTTCCCCGACGTGGAGAACTACAACGCCATGCTCGAGAATGCGGGTTGGAAGGGATCTTTGATCAACGGCAAGATCCTGCACTACGATCCCGTGCACGATACGAACGCAACCCAGGTTCTCGAAGCCAAGCCTGGCGAGCGCGTGCGCATCTTCTTCGTGAACGCCAATATCAACATGCCGGTTGCCCTGCACCCGATCGGCGGGATCTGGGACCGCGTGTACATCGGCGGCAATCCGAGGAACACCCTGTACGGGATCCAGACGTATAACGTCGCCGTGGCCGAAGGCGACACCTTCGACCTGGTCTCGCCCAGCGACCGACCCACCAACAACGCGATCGTCGATCACGACATGGGTGCGGCGCTGCGCGGTGCCATCACCGTCATCATGTTCAAGCCCGACGCGGATCCGAAGAAGGGCCACGGCGAACTTGTCGTGCAATAAAGAAGAACCGTCTGCGCTCCCCCGTCACGGGGGCCGGGCTCGGCGCATCCGGGAAGTCCGCTTCGGGCTTCTCGGGTGTGCCGGTTCCCGCGGTCGTGCACAGCTTGTTTTACCGCGGAGATGAAATTGAAACGCCTGCACTTGAAGCACCCACGATCTGCGCTGCCGGCCCTGCTTGCCGTCGTGGTGGTTTGTGGCGTCGGCGCGGTCGCATACGGCGCAATCGGCAAAGCGTTTTTCTCCGGCCCGAGGCAAGGACCCAGCGCCGAAGAACTGGCGGCGATCGCGCAAGGATACATCTGCCCGATGCACCCGCAAATCATCTCCGACCATCCGGGCAAATGCCCAATCTGCGGAATGGACCTGGTCAAGTCCGGTGCACATTTACATCGACACGATCTGCAAGTTGACCCAACCGCCCTATCAAACCTGGGCGTCCGGATGGTCGCGGTAGAACGCAAGGAGATTGCGCAGGAGGTGCGCAGCTACGGTACGGTCGTTCCGGACGAGCGCGCGCAGGTCAGTGTCACCAGCAAATTCACCGGCTGGATTCGAAAGCTCCATGTGCATTCCGTCGGGGAACGCGTAGAGCGTGGCCAGATCCTGTACGAAATCTACTCCCCCGAGCTGGTGATGAAGGAGCGCGAGTATTTCCAATTTCTCACCCGGCGCAAGCAGATCCTGCAAAGCGTCGGGGACGTTTCACAACAGGAAAACGAATACGTCATGGATCTGTTGCGCGATTCGCAAAAGGAGCGCGAAGAGCTCATGCGAAACGACCTGGACATCGAAACAATCCAGCGCCTGGAGCAATTCGGGACGACGATCGAAGTGGTCCAGGTGCGTGCGCCGAGTAGCGGCGTGGTGACCCAGATCAACGCGCGCGAAGGCGGCTTTGTCTCGCCGGCGGCCCCGATCCTCACGCTTGCCGATCCGACGACGGTATGGATCGACGTCTCGCTTTCCGCGGGCCAGTCGGCGCTCGTGCAACCGGGCGACAGCGTCGTCGTCCGGGCCGGAGATGCGGATCCGATCGAGGCCAAGCTTGACTTCATCAATCCGCTGCTGGACTCGTTTCGCACGCACGCGCGGGTTGTATTGCACCGAACGTCGGCCGATCTGCGCCTCGGGACACTGGTCGATGTGTCGATACGTGCAACTGCGCACTCGGCCCGGGTGCTGCCCAGTTCGGCGGTCATGCGCACCGGGCACGGTGATTTCGTCATGCTGGCGCGCGGCTCGGGTGCCTTTTTGCCCGTGGAGGTGGTTGCCGGGGTAGAAAGCGACGATACGATCGAGATTCGTGGCGGCATTCAGGAAGGAGTTCTGGTCGCTTCCAACGCTCAATTCCTGCTCGATCCGGCCGCCTCCTTGAGCGACACCCTGGGGCGCGCCCACGATGCCAGGACCGCAATGGCCTTGGAATCGAAATCCATGCAATGATGGGCGACGCTGCTCCGACGGGAATACCTGCGTTGCGGCCATCGTTTGCGACGCTGCGCCCGCATAGACCGCAAATTCGGCGCTTCACCCTGCAGTATTAAGGGAATTTAGGTGATCGAGCACGTCATTGCGTGGTCACTGCGCCACCGTGCCATCGTTTTGCTGTGTGCCGGAGCCATCGCGCTGCTGGGTGCCCTGGGCGTTCGTGAGCTTGCGCTCGATGCGATCCCCGACCTGTCGGAAATACAGGTCATCGTGCAGACCAACTACCCTGGACAACCGCCACAGTCGGTCGAAGACCAGGTGAGCTATCCGCTTGCATCCGCATTGCTGGGCGCGCCGTCCGTCACCGCGGTGCGTGGCTTCTCGATGTTCGCCGAATCGTACCTCTATGTCATCTTCCGCGAAGGTACCGATCCATACTGGGCGCGTTCGCGCGTCCTGGAGTACTTGGCGCAGATGGGCCCTCGGCTGCCGCCCGGTATCACACCAACGCTAGGACCCGACGCCTCCGGGGTGGGCTGGATCTTCGAATATGCCCTGGTGGATCGCCAGCATCGCTATGACCCGGATCGACTTCGAGCTCTGCAGGATTTTTTCCTAAAGCTCGACCTGCAGAGCGTGCCGGGTGTGGCTGAGGTCGCCAGCGTCGGCGGCGTGGCGCGCCAGTTTCAGATCGAGGCCGATCCTGCCGTCCTTGCCGCCAATGGACTGGGGCTTGGCCGGGTCGCACGCGCCGTGCAGGACAGCAACATCTCGAGCGGTGGCTCGACGCTGGAAATGGGACGCGCCGAATACATGGTGCGCGCGCAGGGCTACCTGACAACACTGGAGGATTTTCGCAACATTCCCCTGGGACCCGATGCACACGGGCAACCCCTGCGCTTGGCAGATGTGGCGCGCGTCCAAATCGGTGCCGAACCGCGACGCGGGGTTACCGATCTGGACGGCCTGGGAGAAGCGCCGGGCGGCATCGTCGTCATGCGTCACGGGGAGAATGCGCTCGCCGTTGCCGAACGGGTAAAGGCGCGCCTCGATTCCTTGCGCCGCAGCTTGCCTCCTGGGGTTGAGATCGTCGTCACCTACGATCGGTCCGGATTGATCCGCGGCGCGGTTGGAACCCTGAACCGCAGGTTGATCGAGGAGTCGGCCGTCGTTGCGCTGGTTTGCGGCGTTTTTCTGCTGCACCTCCGATCCGCCCTAGTCATCATTGTGACCCTGCCGCTGGGCATCCTGATCGCGCTCGGGGTGCTGGCTGCGCAAGGGACAAGCGCCAACCTGATGTCCCTCGGGGGCATCGCGATCGCAATCGGCGCCATGGTGGATGCGGCGATCGTCATGGTGGAGAATCTGCACAAACACCTCGAGCGCGTACCAGCAGGCGCCGACCGCTGGGAAATCGTCCGCTTGAGCGCAACCGAGGTCGGTCCAGCGCTCTTCTTCTCTCTTCTGGTCATCACCGTGTCGTTCCTGCCCGTGTTTGCGCTCACCGGACAGGAAGGCCGGCTCTTCCACCCCTTGGCCAGCACCAAGACGTATGCAATGGCGGCGAGCGCGCTGCTTGCCATAACCCTGACGCCAGTCCTCATGGGGTACCTTGTGCGCGGCCGCATCGCTCCGGAGAAGGCAATTGCCCTCCATCGCCTGCTGCATTCGGCGTATCAACGCGCGCTCACGGCGGCCCTGCGTCGGCCGTGCTGGGCGCTGGGGTTCGCCGCATTGGGCCTGATCAGCACCGCCTGGCCGCTCTGGCAGCTGGGCAGCGAGTTCATGCCGCCCTTATACGAAGGCAGCATCCTGTACATGCCCTCGACCTTGCCCGCGATTTCCGTCGACGAGGCCGCGCGAGCGCTTCAGGTTACCGATCGCTTGATCCGGGAGTTGCCGGAGGTCGAACAGGTTTACGGCAAGGCCGGACGCGCCCAGACGGCGACCGATCCGGCTCCGCTGTCGATGTTCGAGACGGTGATCGCCCTCAAGCCGCAGGACCAGTGGCCTGACGGTGAGAGTATCGAGCAACTGCTCGGTAAACTCGACCGCCAGGTCCAACTTCCGGGTGTCACCAACGGCTGGGGCTATCCGATCCGCACGCGCATCGACATGCTCGCCAGCGGCATCCGCACTCCCTTGGGATTGAAGGTCAGCGGCCCCGATCAGGAAATTGTCGTCGGCTTGGCGCAGCGAGCCGAATCCGCATTGCGCGGCGTCCCCGGCACGAGGAACGCCTTCGCCGAACGGATTGGCGGCGGACGCTATCTGGATATCGATCTGGATCGACGCAGTGCCGCACAGCGCGGGGTGACGATGGCCGACGTACAACGCGTCGTGCAAGGCGCTATTGGCGGCGAGAACATTGCCAGCGTGATCAGCGGGCGGGAGCGGTACTCGGTCAATCTGCGCTTCCCGCGTGCGTGGCGCGACTCGCCGCAGTCGATTGCCGAAATTCCCATCGTTACGGAACGCGGCGACAACGTCCGCCTTGGCGATGTCGCGCACCTTGCCCTGCGGGACGGCGCGAGCGAAATCAAGAGCGAAAACGCCCAGCTCGTCGCGTACGTCTACCTGAATCTGGACAGCACTGACCTGGGCGGCTACGTCGGAGCTGCCGACCGTGCGCTCGCGCAGATCGCCCTGCCGCCGGGCTATACAATGAGCTGGTCGGGCCAGTACGAACAAATGCAGCACGCGCGCGCGCGCTTGAGCTGGCTCATTCCCGCGACGGTCGTGCTTGCCGCCTTGCTCCTGTACGGTCACTTTCGCAGCTGGGAACGGGTTGGACTTGTATTGCTCTGCCTGCCGTTTTCCCTCGTCGGCGGGGTGTGGCTGGTCTACGCGTTGGACTATCGGCTTTCCGTCGCCGTCGCCGTCGGATTTCTCGCATTGGCGGGGGTCGCCACGGAATTCGGCGTCGTTATGCTGCTGTACCTGGACCAGGCACGGGCGCAAGCGCAGGAGCGCTGCGGGGGCGCGCCGCCAGGCCGCTTTGCCCACCTTCGCGCCCTGATCCGCGGCGCATCCTCACGCGTGCGTCCCAAGGCCATGACCGTCGCCGTGATCGTTGGCGGCTTGCTACCTGTCATGGCCGGCGAGGGGCTGGGTAGCGACGTCATGAAACGGATCGCGGCACCGTTGGTGGGCGGAATGCTGACGGCCCCGCTGCTTTCTCTGATTCTCGTCCCGGTGATTTACGAATGGTGGCAACGCGGCAGGCACCGATGAGTCGTTCCATTTGCCCGGCAACAGGCAACGCCCGACGTTCAACAATGGGCTCGCGCGTCTCTACGTCGTTGGTTGTGAACAGGCGTCTATTTTCGACCAAAATTTCCGCGTTCCGTTTCAATAGATTTAACGTATTGCGACGGCGGTCGGCGTCCAAAGCGGACGCCGGTTCACAGCACTAAATGGCTCAACTCGTCCAATCATGCGGCCTTTCGTTCCGCTTCCCAACCCTTGCAAGCCAACAGCACAGTACGTGGAACCGGGTGCTTACCGCTCGCGTAGTAGGCTACTTGGCGTCGCGATAGTCCCAGCGCATTGGCGGCATCAGTGAGGCTCAGTCCATAGCGCCATCGCCAGCGCAGAAATTCCACCGTGTCATGATGACCTGTCTGTTCGAGCGCCATTTCCCAAAGCCGATCCGCACCGATGTCCACGTCCATAGGCCACGCCACACTGTGGCCACCTTCGCCTTTTTTGGCTCTGGCGAAGACTTCTGCATCAAGCAGTGGTTGCAAGCCCTTGAGCCGATGAATCGGCTCACTCAGGTCTACGAGCGTGACGGATCTGTTTACCCAGCGCAGGCGAAGCTTGAAGTCGCCAGCATATTTCACACTCGCAATCCGGATGGCCTTTGTCTCGTTCATCGCTTTTTGCCCCTTGGCGCTAGTACCTCTGAATACGTTTTCCAAAGCGCCCGTAATTTCGCGCGGTGCTTGCCAGCCCATTCAAGGGCTTCTTCCGTGTCGCGTGAATCAGCATTTGCCGCCTGAATAACCAGAGTCTCAATTACGACCGCGATGCGCTCCTCTTTGCGCGTAATCACATGAAAATGCGGCGGCGGGTGATCATCAAAGTACATTTCAATGCGGCAGCGATTGAACCGGATGATGGTCGGCACAAATGATATGCTAGTGCATCCACTGCACTAATGCAAGCGGATGTCGATCGACATGGATCACACCGGATCACTACGGCGCCGTCATCAATGACGTGAGCACCAGTGGGACGACCGGCCCCAGTTCTTGCGTGAGATTTGCGTGACTCTGTTGTGCTTTACTGTGCTCTATGGTGCCAATTGCAACGGGCGCCACGCGGTAAGTTGTTGAAAATATTCAGCCTGTATACTCAGTCACTGCACTCATAATGCCGAGGTCGAGGGTTCGAGTCCCTCTCTCACCACCATAAAATCAATGGGATAGAAAAGCGCTTCAAAAATCACGGTTCGCTGTAAGCGCATCGTAAGCGCAAGAATTGCGTTCGAAGCTGAATCTCCTCCCAGTCGACGCTAAAAGTTGAACAATCGCGCGCCGCGCTTATAAGCGCAAGAATCCGTCGACGCACTTGTCGATGTAATGCGAGGCTCCAGAATTTGTGCGATGCGCAGTTGTGTCGGACGCGCTTCTAACAGGTGAAAACACTATTTCTACTACACGGCTAGCTTGCGGATCTCAGATCGCGTCGCTCCCATTTCTGGACACTACGGGCGTCGTCCCCTGTTGGGCAAGCTGGTAAAAGTGATGAGGCCTAGTCTGTAAGGTTGATCGCACTCCACGGCACAAGGAGGGGTCCTCAGGTGCTACCCCTTGCGATCGTAAACTTCCCCGGACAATCAAATCATGCCGAAAACATTCCGGATACGCAATATTTATTGCGTTTTTAGGGACCTACCGGAAAATAGTGGTTTCGGTCTCAATTTCTCTCCTGTTTTTATCCAATTGGTTTCGGCGTCCTCCAAGGATTCCGCCATCGCGCGCCGGTATCCATCGGAATTTGCGAATAATTTCCATATATGCAAAACTTAGCGCATAAAATCTTGGCACGCTCCGATAACACTGATATTCCACTCCTATAAAGTTCAATCCGAGAGTCACCAATGTCCACGACGACCGTTTATCCGTCCTCCTCCGATCTGTCCGTGCTAAAGCTGCCTCAGCCCTACTTGTTGTTCCTCGGTGAAGCGGTCGATATTGCCTTTGCTAAGACTGCCCACGGCCTGCGTCAGTGGGCGCCGGATCGCTGTATAGGCGAATTCGCCTGCCCAGGATCTCGCATCAGTATCGGCTTGCCGGCGCTGACTCCAAGCGAGGCGAGAGCTGGGGGCGCACGCGCGCTCGTCATCGGCGTCGCTAACATGGGCGGCGTTATCCGCGACAGCTGGGTGGCTTCGCTGCTTGAAGCACTCGAAGCCGGGCTCGACATTATCAGCGGCACGCACAGCAAGCTCGAAGACACGCCGGCGTTGAAGCGGGTCGCCGAGAAATTGGGCCGCAGATTGATCAACGTACGCACGCCCCCGCCCAACATTCCCGTCGCCACTGGTCGCAAGCGCACCGGCAAGCGACTGCTCACAGTTGGCACCGATTGTGCGCTGGGGAAGAAATACACGGCGCTGTCGCTGACACTCGAATTTAAGAAGCGCGGGATCGATGCCGATTTTCGTGCAACCGGTCAAACCGGGATCCTGATCGCGGGCTCCGGTATCCCCATCGACGCGGTAGTTGCCGACTTCGTTGCGGGCGCCGCAGAGACTTTGAGTCCAGATGCGTCCGCGCGTCATTGGGACGTTGTCGAAGGCCAGGGCTCGATCTTTCATCCCTCATATGCTGGCGTATCGCTGGGACTTCTGCATGGCTCACAACCGGACGTGATCGTGATGTGCCACGAGGTCGGCCGCGACCGAGTGTTGGGACTCGAGGACTTCGCTACGCCTGGTGTGGCGGAAGCGATCGATCTGACTCTCACCCTAGCACGCCGCACCAATCCTCAAGTGCGCTGTGCCGGCGTCTCGCTCAACACATCGCAACTTGATGAAATGCAAGCGCGCGCAGTGCTGGCGGAACAAAGCGCAACGCTGCGCTTACCCTTCGCCGATCCCTTGCGCAGCGGCCCTGAACTTGACCGGCTAGTTGATGCATGCCTGGCAGGGTTTTCGCGATGAATGCGAGCAAGACGGGGTCCGCTCATTAAACGTCCTTACAGACAGCTCGATCGTTGACAGGCTAGCCAACGCTACATGGGATTAAGGATCCACGTTAGGTACGGGCGAGCATTGCGGTTGCGCACCCATTTTGCAAGCCAACCCGCTGTGAGGCTAAACTCATCAGGCGCGCGGCGAACGTAGGCTTTCTCGCGAATTCGCCCGCCAGTCCGCAATGTGTATTCAACCCCTCGGAGAACCGAATGTCGACCGCCCGACCCGGCACTGCACTCAGAAGCCTGCGTAAGCGCAATCGCTGGACCCTCACGGACGTCAGCGAACGGACGGGGATTCCGTCTTCGACGCTCTCGCGCATCGAAAATGATCAGATGTCACCCACCTATGATCTGCTACTCAGGCTGAGCAAGGGGCTGGCCATCGATCTAACCCAACTCTTATCTATGGCGACATCATCGCCGGATACGGGCGCAGACCAGCCGGGCCGTCGCAGCGTGAATCGGAGAGAGGAGGGCGAAACGGTACAAATGACGAACCACACTCTTTGGTACTTAAGCACCGATTTGCTCAACAAGCAGGTCACTCCGATCCGCTGCGAGTACCGCGCGCGGTCCCTCGCGGAGTTCGGGCCATTCATGCGTCATGAAGGCGAGGAGTTTCTATATGTGATCGACGGCGAGCTTGAATTACACACGGACTGCTACGCGCCGCTCGTTCTGAAAGCCGGCGAGTCGGTCTATTTCGACAGTCGAATGGGACATGCGTATATCGCGCGCGGCGAACAGCCCTGCCACGCGCTGTCGATGTGCACAACGCCGTCCGCCGAGCACAAGCGGCAGGCTCAAGCTGCGACAGGCCTTCCTTCCGTGAATTTGAATGACATCACCGCCGAAAAAAGACCCGCGGACCGCCGTCCCGGCCTCGCGACGCGAGGCCGGCGCAAGATTCGCCGATCTGGGTAAATGCATATGATTTGATCGAATCGCGACGCTACCGAGGCGATTCGTGTGAGATTGGCTGAAGCTGTGCCGCGGCGGCAACTTACGCGCTGCCGTGTCCTGTAGAGGTTCTTCAGACGTGCGATCTTTCCGCTGTCCAAATGACGGGCGATGGGCCGTCGAGACTCAGGAATGCCGGTCAATCCGGATCCACGATATTGCGCAATTGAACTACGAGGAACGACGGCGCCATGGGGAGCGAGGTGCCGACCATGGCGCATGCCATAACTTTGCGACCCAGTCGCCGCGCATGACGCGCCATCACCGGCGCCAGCGCCTAGACGAAGGAGGTAACTCAGCTATTGCGAATGCCTTCGCAGGCTATCGCAGATGGGGCGAGAGCAAAAACTGGATTTTGCGACTACAGATATTTTTTGAGAATAAATTGCTGATTTCGGGATGCACGTTGCATATCCGGAAGTTCCCTGTCATCATAGGCGCCGCTCAAAGCACAAGACACAAGACGATAAGGGACATGACATTTTGGTGGCCAGTCAAGTGCGACCTCCGATCGCCAGCTCCAAAATAAATAGGTGAACAACGATGACAAGCCATCCGAAACGGCCAACGGCCGTCATGCCTTCGTTACTCGCGCTCGGCCTCCTCTTTTTGATCACATTGCTCGCAATCCCGGGCCACGCGGTGGCCCAGGCCAGCGCACGAACTAGCGGAGACTCAGGTGCCACAGCCGCGACCGACGTCGGTCCCAAGAATGCCGGTAACTCGACCAGTCCCGGGCCGGACCAGATTTTGCCCACAGTGGTCGTCACAGGCACGAGCATTCAGTCCGCCAACTCCGGCGCATATCAAAGTGCGCCAGTCAGTGTCATAACGAGCGACGCCATCCAAAACTCCGGGGCGGCCAATCTCGAGGACTTCTTCCAGACCCAACCAGACTTCGTTCTCTCCGGGCAGTCGAGCTATAGCAATACGACCGGAGCCAGTGGCGCCAACGGCACGACCATCGGAGCCACAACACTCAATTTGCGCGGCATCGGTCCTCAATACACGCTGGTACTCCTCAACGGCCGACGGTTCCAGGCGGAGGACCCGGCGAACATCGATCTGATTCCCGTCGATGCCATCGAGCGTGTCGAAGTACTGAAGAGCGGTGCCTCCGCGATCTACGGTTCGGACGCCGTGGCCGGCGTGGTCAACATCATCACGAAGCGAAGCGCGGATGGTTGGGAGTTCGGCGGTTACTTCGGCGAGAGCGGCCAAAGGGACAACGACAACAGCCGCTTCTCCGTGAGTTACGGCCAGTCGAGCGATGTGCTCAACTTCTTCGCCGTGGGCGAGTATTTTGACCGGAACGGGCTGACGCAAGGTCAGCGATCCCTGTCGGCGGACCCCGATCTCAGCCGTTTCAATTCGGGCTTCAATTACCAGACGTTCTCGTACTCCTCGCTGGCGCAGATCATTCTCCCGAACGGGACCGGTCCCCTCGCGCTGAACCAGCAGAAGTTCTCTTGCGGGAGCTACAGCAGGAACCCGGCAGACTACGTGTCCTTCAATCCGCATCTCTATGCCACGAGTTGCGACGCGCAGCTCGATGAGGACAAGCGATCACTGATCAATCCACAACGCAAGGGCACGTTCTTCGCGACGCTCGACTACAAGGTCACGAGCGACATCACCATCTACGGTGACGTGGATGTTGCCCGCAGCCTGGTGACGTCCGTCGGCAATCTGTACGGGGCGGATGGATTCGGCGATGTCAATTCGCCGCTCAACCTCAGCCCGATACCGGCGAGCAACTACTGGAACCCGTTTGGCGTCGCCATCCAGGGTGTCACCTACGGGTTCCCGGAAGGCGGCCCGCAGATAGATGACGTCGACGCAAGCGCCGGACGGCTGAACCTGGGCGTCAAGGGAGCCCTCGGTAAGATTAACTTCGACGTCGGCGGCGCCTACTACTATGAGTATGCCAACGCCCTCGACTACAACATGCCGACCAATCCTGGTCTGTACGCGGCCGAGAACCGCCCGGGGCCGCTGGCGATCAACTTGTTCTGCAACGACTGCAATACGGCGGCACAGATCGCGGGCGTGTTCTCCGGAACGAGCCGGCAGGACTGGGAGGAATCCGCGCTACTCAACGCCCACGCGTACGCTCCGGTCTACACTCTGCCGGGCGGCGACATCAACCTGGCGGGCGGTGTCGAGTATCAGAGGGACGCGTACATCGTCCAACCGTCCGAGGCCATTCTCACCCATTACTTCAGCGACGATACGGAAACCGCGATCAGTGCCGGTCGACGCTATACTGCCATGTACGTCGAGGGGCAATTGCCGGTCTTTGGTAGCAACTTTGTATTTCCAGGCGCCGCGTCGCTGGGCATCGACGCCGCGGCCCGCTACGAGGACATTCAGGACGTCGGCTCGAGGACGGATCCGACGGTTAGCGTTCGCTGGGAGCCGATCGCGAATTCCGTCGCCATCCGCGGTTCGTACGGCACGTCATTTCGCGCGCCCCCGTTGACCGCAATCGATGCGCCCATCTCGAGCGCGGGCGGGTCGGCGCTCATCAATCCTGCCAACGGGCAGTTCCAGGATTACACCGTCGTCACCGGTGGTAACAAGAATCTGAAGCTCGAGACCGCGACCTATACGAACTACGGCATCGTTCTGACGCCGAAATTCGTGCCGGGCCTCACGCTGCAGCTCGACCGCTGGCTCATCAACCAGAAGAACATTGTCATACAGACCTCGCCGCAGCTCGTGCTGGACGGTGTTCAACCCGGGAGTCTCTTTACGGCTGCCAACGGAGTACCAGGGGTCGTCTCGCTGTATATGAATGCGGCCGGACAGCAGGTGAACGGGACGGACCTCGATGTCGACTACCGGTTTCGCACGGAGACCGCCGGGTCATTCGACCTGCGGCTGGCGGGGACCTACCTGAACTCGTTCAAGGTCAACGATGACACGGCGGCCGGCGCCGTGCAGTACGCCGGCGGCACGGTCCTGGCGAGCTCGCTGCCGTCCGTGACGGGTTTGCCGAAGGTCCGCTTTCTCTTTGACGCGAATTGGGTCTACGAGGCATTTCGTACGACTTATCTGCTGCATTACACGGGGTCGTATCAGGACCCGACGATCCCCGGCGGAGTGCAGGTCGACCGGTATGTAACGCACGATATCCAATTCAATCTCGACTGCGGCAAGCTCGTGTCGGCTGGCTCCTGGCTGTCGCCGGTCAAATTGACGCTGGGCGTAAACGACCTGACGTATGGCAAGGTACCGATCTTCTACGCCGGACCTCTGGGTGGCGGCCTGTCGGCGAACGGCTACGACACGTCGATCGTCAATCCCACTGGTCGGTTCTTCTATGCAGAGGTTCACGTCTCGTTTCCTCGACATCGGCAGGATTGAGGGCGCGGGGAAGTGACGGCAGGCGCCGTGACCATCGGGCCGTGCTGCTTATCCGAACGCGCGAGCGGCGTGACCATTGCGCTGGATGTTGGCTGAGCTGGTCCAGGCCGCGGGCGTACGTCCGCGTTGGAGCCCGGGTGCCCTGGCGAACAGGTGACGAGGTAGTAAAGAAAGCCATGACACTACTATGAGGTTCTATATGCATGTGCGTAAGGTGCTGCTGGCGATCGCCGTCGTGGCGTCATATTCCATAATAGCCGACCGCGCCGGGGCGGTAGACTCGGACGGCCGAATCTACGACATTGTCTTTGAGAAAGTGCGTGCTATCGACCCGGAGACTGGACTCGATGCCGTGCGGAACATAGGCATTGTTGGTAACAAGATCGGCGCGATCTCAATCGAGCCGCTGCAGGGCAAGAAGACCATTGACGCGCGTGGGCTGGTGGCCTCGCCGGGCTTTATCGATCTGCACTCCCACGCCTACGGCTACGAGACGGCCACCTATCAGGCGATGGATGGCGTGACCACTCGATTGGAACTCGAACTCGGTGTGTTTCCAGTCAAGCGCTGGTACGACAGGAAAGCCGGCCATGAACTGATCAACTATGGCGCGAGCGTCAATCACGACCGGGTCCGATACTCTCTGCAGGTAGGCGGCGACCTTGCCGATGCCCGGATTCCCGGCGATACGTCGAATGATTTACCCGAGTCCGATGCCAAATTCGAGGAGCTGATCCAACAGCCGATTCCGGCGGAGGCCTATGCTCGCTTCATTCCGATTCTGGAGGCGGGCCTCAAGGATGGAGCGATCGGGATCGGCAGCGGCACCCAGTACGCACCGGGGATCACGCGTCCCGAGATGCTGGATCTGACACGGCTGGCGGCTCAGCGGCACATGTGCGTGTTCACGCACATTCGTTACGGCAGCCTGGTGGAGCCCGGCAGTACGCTCGAAGCGGTGCAGGAGCAAATCGCCAACGCGGCGATCACCGGCGGCTGCGTGCACATCGTTCACATCAACAGCATGGCCATGTCCAGTACCCTGCAAATGATCAGGCTGTTTCACGAGGCCAGGGACCACGGCATCGACGTCTCGACCGAGATCTATCCCTGGGACGCTTCCAGCGATGTGATTCGAAGCGTGATCTTCGACCCGGGCTGGGAGAAGCGTTGGGGTGTTACGGTGGGCGATCTGCAGTCGACGGCAACGGGAAAGCGGCTGACGCAGCAGGACTTCGATAGGCTGCGCTCGGGCACCGAGGATGATGGCGTCCTCATGCACATGAATACGGAAGAGACGATCACCAAAGCGCTCCAGGACCCGCTCGTGCTCGTCGCCAGCGATTCCATGGATATCGCGGATCGCTTCAGTCACCCACGATCGGCAGGATCCTTCGCCCGCGTCCTCGGACAGTATGTGAGGGAGACGGGCGCGCTGAGCCTGACGCAAGCTATCAGAAAGATGAGTCTCATGCCGGCGCAACGCCTGGAGGGCTTCGTCCCGGCTATGAAAAAGAAGGGCCGGCTGCAAACGGGTTCAGACGCGGACCTGATATTTTTCGACCCGGACCAAGTGAGCGAACGTGCCCGCTACCTCGACGCCAAGGAATATTCCAAAGGGATTCTTTACGTCATGGTGAACGGACAACTTGTCGTTCAAAAAGGCGTCATCGTCAAGGGCGTCTTTCCCGGCCAGCCCGTTTATTCCTATTATCGGCAGCCGTGAGGCCGCACCTATCGTATGCGCACATATCACGTTGAATCGACGACGGCATCGTACCTCGTGCAGACGGCTACGCAAGACTGGCGCGCACTTACGCCGCAGTGGCTGCGGGTGCGAGTGGGAACCGCACCTGGACGGTATCAGTACCAAGGCCGCAAGTGGGAAGTGTCGGGCCTCCTTAGCAATCCCGTCGCAGTGTGGTGGGCACTGGGTATGGTTGCTTCGTTGTTCTTCGTTGTTCCAGTGCGCGCCGCGCAGTATGACCCGAACGCCAGGCTGTCGGAGGCATTCACCGCGATTGATGAGGCAGTCGCAGCATCCTCGGTCCCCGGAATGGTGGTGGGGATCACGGATCGGAAGGAGACGCAGAAAGTCATCGTACACGGCTTTTCCGATCTGAAGAGAAAGACGGCCCTCACACCGGATTCCTTATTTGCGATCGGGTCGATTTCGAAGTCCTTCACAGCCATTGCGCTGATGCAGCTGCTCGATGAAGGACGCTTCGATCCTCGGGCGCCGATCACCCGCTATCTGCCGTGGTTCAAAGTCAATTCGACGTTTGCTCCGATCACAGGGCATCATCTGCTGTCGCATACCGCGGGACTACCGAATTATTTTGCGGATCTTGCATCCAGTCGCTTTGCGGCTTACGCGCTGCGCGAGTTCCAACCGTCTTATGCGCCCGGCGCGCACTATTGGTATTCGAATACGGGCTTCCAAATTCTAGGCTACGTATTGGAGAGTGTGGAGCACGCTCCGTACCACACGCTCATCGAGCGCCGAGTTCTGCAGCCGCTCGGCATGACCGCGTCGTTTGCCGTGATCGACGATTCGCAGCGCGCAGCCATGCCCGTGAGCTACGTGCGATGGCCCTACGACGACACGTATGTTGAAGCGCCCTGGTTCGAATACTCGGCGGCGGACGGCAGCATCCTCTCGACTGCGGCGGATATGTGCGCCTATACCCGTTTCATATTGAATCGTGGCACGACTACTCATGGAAGGTTGCTCACCGAAAAGTCATTCGAGCGCCTGACCACGCCGGTTCTCGAGAATTACGCGTATGGCCTGCGCGTGCAGCAGTCGGATGGAGACACTTTCATCGGTCACGGCGGCAGTATTGCAGGGTTCAACAGCTCGATAACAGCCGATATGAACGACGGGTTTGCCGTTGTCTTCTTGAGCAACGGGGGGCTCGACCCGGCTTTGGATCAGTGGGTCGTCAGTGTGCTTAAGGCCGCCTATCGCGGGCAGCCGTTTGGTGACCCGCCACCGCGCCAGCCGGCAACGCAAACACTTACGCTTAGCCAGTATGTCGGTACTTACCGTGCGGCCGACGGTCACGCGATCGAGTTTGTCGCAGCTGGTAGTGGCGTGGCGCTCAGGCAGGGAAACGCCATCGTGCCGTTGACGCCTATGGGCACTGACACATTTCGCACGCCGACAAACGATTCAAATTTATTTCCATTCATCTTCGGGCGCACCGCCGGACACGCCGACGCGAAAGTGGCCGAGGTTTCGCATGGCGCGGAATGGTATGCGAACGATGCCTACGCTGGAGCGAAAAGCAACACGACTCCGCCCGAATATCTGGCCTACGTCGGACACTACGAAAACCACAGTCCTGAAGGTCCGGAGGCGCGCATTTTCGTTCGCAACGGGCGGCTCATGGCGCTTGTGGAGGGCGAGGTCCCCGAGACCAGCAACCACGCGCTTGACCCAGTGCGGCAAGGCGTCTTCCGTCCGGCCGAACCGCGTTACAACCCGGAACGCTACCGGTTCGACACGATCGTTGAGGGTCACGCGCTTCGCCTAATCATTTCTGGTACGCCGTTGTACCGCGTTGAGACGCAGTAGGTATTACCTCATGACAGCCAGACTGACGAAGCAGCCGCCGCTATTAAACGTAACGACATAAATAATGCAGTATAGTGGTATCATCGCTTCGTTCTTTTCTCTGGGAGAAAGGCGATGCGCAAGCTG
>OCZU010001155.1_pt1 | contig 17607 bp, 9 predicted proteins | sample 1539001 | NCBI WGS metagenome assembly OCZU01 (sample SAMEA3539306, study PRJEB22396) | soil metagenome | biome: tundra; feature: field; material: soil | place: USA | collected 2010-05 | depth 0.15 m | reverse complement strand
CGAGCACTTTGCCGCCCAGGTGGCCGCACTTCTTCGCCGACGCAAGCTGGTCCTCGAGGTGAACGCCGGCGGCACCGGCCTCGATCATTTGCAACATCAGTTCATAGGCATTCAGCGCCCCGCCGAAACCCGCCTCGGCGTCGGCCACAATCGGCGCCCACAGGTCGCAGTGGTTTTCATTGTTCATGAGCTGGATTTGGTCCGCCCGTTGCAGCGCCTGGTTGATCCGGCGGACCACTTCTGGAACGCTATTTGAAGGATAAAGGCTCTGGTCGGGATACATGCTCCCGGCGAGGTTGTTGTCCGCGGCCACTTGCCAGCCGCTCAGATAGATCGCCTTCAATCCGGCTTGGACCATTTGTACGGCCTGATTGCCGGTCAGCGCGCCGAGGGCGTTGATGTAGGGCTCGGCGTGCAGCCGGTCCCAGAGCTTGCGCGACATTTTATCGGCGATGGTGTGTTCGATCTTCAACGTGCCGCGCAATCGAAGGACTTTTTCCGCATTGTAATTGCGGGTGACACCGCGCCAGCGCGGATCGTTGCGCCAGCAAGTTTCCAAGGCCTTGACCTCGTCGGTTGAGATGAGGTCGTTTGAAGGTTCCCGGTGATTTCTTTCGGCGGTCCGCACGCCCTCCAGGAGTGGATGTGTGTTTCCGGAATCAGACCTGCCGTTGCTTCCATTGGAGGCACCATTTCGGTGGACGGTTCCGGATCCGTTGTGCTCCGGCGCTCCGTTTCCATTGGATGCGTGGAAGCCGTTGGTGGCCGCCGGGCTGGGTGCGGGCAGCACCGGGTGAATTTCACGCGCCGGCTCTGTGTGAGTTCTGGGATGCAAGGACGGGGGCTCGCGGTGTTCCAACATTTCGTAAGCCTTGAGCGTTAGAAAATCATCCAGCGTATCGCTCGCCACCAGTTCGTCGAAAAGTTGAGCGGCTTCAGCAAAGCGACCGCTCTCGAAACGTTCGCGGCCGCGTTCCTTGCGGATGCGTGCCAGTTCTTCGTTGATGTTTTGCCGAACCAGGTCCAGCGTGACTTTCCGCCCGTCTGCCAGGATGCCGCGGTGATGATGCACCCACTGCCAGACCTGCGTGCGCGAGATTTCAGCCGTGGCGGCATCCTCCATGAGATGGTAAAGCGGCACGCAGCCTTGTCCGTTCAGCCAGGCTTCGAGGTACTGGATCGCAACGCAAATGTTGTTGCGCAGGCCTTCTTCGGTGATCGAACCTTTGGGCGCCTCAAGCAGTTGCTCGGGAGTGGTGCGGACATCCTCACGCAGCCGGTCAATCTGATTCGGCTTCTCGCCGAGCACTTTGTCGAATTCCTCTTTCGCGATCGGCACGAGACCCGGATGCGCCACCCAGGTGCCGTCGTGTCCGTCGGTCGCTTCACGTCGCTTGTCTTCGCGGACTTTTTGCAGGGCCTTTTCATTTGCCGCCAAGTCGCCTTTGATGGGAATGTAAGCTGCCATGCCGCCCATCGCGAAGGTGCCGCGCTGGTGGCACGTCTTGATGCAATTCAGCGTGTAAGCCCGCATGAACGGCGCGGTCATCGTGACCTGCGCGCGGTCGGGCATGATGAGATCCTTTTGCGCCGCGAAAGTTTTGATGAAGCTGAAGATATAATCCCAACGCCCGCAATTCAGGCCGGCGCTGTGATGCCGCAATTCATAAAGAATCTCCTCCATCTGGAAAGCCGCCAGCACGTGCTCGATCAACACGGTTGCCTTGATGGTGCCCAGGGGAATATCGAGCAGTTGCTGCGCCTTGACGAATACGTCATTCCACAGCCGGGCTTCCAGGTGGTGTTCCATCTTGGGAAGATAGAAATAAACACCCGAGTCGTGCTCCAGGCGATGCTGGGCGTTGTGGTAAAAGTACATCGCAAAATCAAACAAACTTGCCGAGGCAAACTCGCCGTTGACGACGATATTCTTCTCCAACAGATGCCAGCCGCGGGGCCGCACCAGCAGCGTGGCCACGTGGTTGTTCAGTCGGTAATTCTTTCCCTCCGGACTGGTATATTCAATCCCGCCGCGCACGGCGTCGCGCAGGTTGATCTGGCCGTCCAGCGTCCCGCTCCAGGTGGGTGAATGCGAGTCTTCAAAGTCGGCCATGTAGCAGTTCGCACCGGAGTTCAGCGCATTGATGACCATTTTACGATCCACGGGTCCGGTGATTTCCACGCGCCGGTCCTGCAAATCGTCCGGCACCGGGACCACCTGCCATTCGCCCGCGCGCACGTATTGTGTTTCGGGCAGGAAGGCCGGCCGTTCACCGAGTTCGAGGGCTTCCTGGCGTTGCTTGCGCAAACGGAGCAGCATGAGCCGGCTCAGATTGAATTCGCGCTGCAACTCGTTGAAGAATTCCAATGCGCCCGGGGTGAGGATCTCGCTTTGCCGGGCCGTAACAGGGCCGAGCACTTCCAGGCCCCGCGGTGTTTGAATCATACTCATAAACTATTTGTTCCTTCTGTTTCGTTGTTGCCCGTGCCAGCCGGCCTTTGTCCGCTGCGAATCGCCGCGAGAACCGCACCACACGGAATTGTGATGAAGTTCTCTAACGCCGATCATTAAAAATCCCTAATCAATAACTTCAATGGAGTGTATTAACCGCGCCTATACCCCTGGGCCGAAATTTTTTCTGCATGAATTGCGCTGGAGCGTATTTGATACTAAAGTGGAGATACGTAAGATTGTTTTATGAATATTTCGGCTTGTCGCTACAAACAAAATCGTTGCCAGCAACTCCGCGGTTTCTGTTATGCCGCGTCCATGGGCAGTATTTCCAAGGCCGCCCAGCGCATCGGCCTCAGCCAGCCCGCCGTCTCCCAGCAGATTCGGAGCCTGGAAAATGAATTGGCGGTCACGCTCTTCGTGCGTCGCGGATCCGGAATTCATCTGACGCCGGACGGCGAGCTGCTGCTAAAGCTGGTGAAACCGCTCGTGGAGAAACTGGAACACCTGGACAAGGAGTTCAGACACCAGCGCGCGGGGGTGGAGGAGGGCTACGTCGAACTGGCGGCGGGTGGTTCGACGATTCTCTACGTGTTGCCAAAGTATGTCGAAGAATTCCGCCGGGCGCATCCGAGGATCGAGGTGCGTCTGCACAGTGTGACCGGGGCGGAAGGTTTGACCCAGCTCCGCACGGGGTTGGTGGATTTCGCCGTCGGCCCGCTGTTGGAGGTGCCCGAGGACATCCTGTTTCATCCCATGCTCTCTTATGAGCCGGTCGTCATCACCTGCCTGGGTCATCCACTGGCGCGAAAGAAAAAGTTGAACCTTCACGATATCAGCCGCTATCCGCTCATTCTTCCGCCGCGCAACCTCAGCACCTGGCGCGTGGTGGACGGCACGTTCAAGCAGCATGGATTGCCCTATCACGTTTCCATGGAAGTCGGCGGCTGGGAGGTGATCAAGAAGTACGTCGAGCTTGGCCTGGGAATTTCGATCATCAGCAGCGTGGGCATCACCGCCCAGGAAAAGCTGGAGGTCATTCCGGCGGGAGAGTTTTTTCCCAAGCGCATGTATGGCGTCGTGCTGCGAAAGGATAGCATTCTCAGTCCGCAAGCCCAGCGCTTCGTCAGCCTGCTCCTCGGGACAAATGACGGGGCCGGTTCGGGTCGCAACCTGCATGGACCGATGCCAAACGGCGCGAGCCCGAAGCCGGCGCCGGGAGGCTTAAGCTCCAATTGATCGCGTCAGGCTCGCGGATGCCAGCCGGCATCGGCCCACAACGATCCGCTCACGGCGGCGTTACTGATCATGAAACAAATGGCGTCGGCGATCTCCTCGGGCTGGATGAGGCGGCGCAGTTGTGTGTTCGGAATGATGGACTCTTGAATCAGTGGCTGGCCCAATGCCTGGACCATCGGCGTGTCGGTGTAGCCGGGGTGAATGATGCCGCAGCGGACGCCGTGAAAAATCGCCTCCATCATCAAGGTCGCCGTCGCGCCTTCGAGCCCGGCTTTCGTGGCCGCGTAGGCGATCTGCCCCTTGTTCCCCAGCGACGACACGGAGCCGATAAAAATTACCGTTCCTTGCAACGGCTCGGCCGGTTCCCAACGCTTGAGGCCCTGTTTTGCGCGATCTTCCGCAATCCCGGCGACCATCTCCAACGCCCAATATATGGGCGCGATCAAATTGATTTCCGTTACCTGGCGGAAGAGTTCGATGGGATAAACTTCAAGCCGGTTGGTTTCCTTGTTCAATTTCACGGCCAATCGATCGCGCGTAATGCCCGCCGCCGGCACACAGATGTTGATCTTCCCGAATTTGACATTCACGTCCGCGTACACGTCAGTTCGAAAACTGGCGTCCGTTACGTCGCCGACGTAGGGTGCGGCGACCTGGCTGCCCGTAAGTTCATTGACGGCATCGACCGCGTCCTGGACTGATTCGCTGTGATCCACCAGCGCCAGGCCACCGACCTGGCGTTTGGCCAGTTCGATGGCGACGGCCCGGCCGATGCCTCCGGCGGCTCCCGTGATCACGGCCACTGCATCTTTGATTATCATAGTAGATATTCCTGTTTTTGGCTTCGTTGATAAATCGGCGCTGTCGTCGGCCGGTTTCACGGACGGGCGACCACGCCCTGTTTCAAGCGGAGCATAACCCCTCCTGACGCAAATGCAATATAAATAATTGTGCAAATGCATAATCACTAGAACCGCCCGGGTGCGCCGGCGGAGCGTCGCGGAGCGGGACGCCGGGAATATTTCCCGTCTGCATTTGATACCCGCGCCGCTGCCGCCGGCGCACAAATTGCCATGGCAAGCCTTTTTATCTTGCTTTGTGCAATTGCGCAAAGTAAGAAATAGATCATGCCTGAAACAAGCGCCGCCACGGCGAAAAAGCTGGAGATAAAAAAGTATCCCAATCGCCGGTATTACGATGCCACTCACAGCCGTCATCTCACGCTGGAAGAAATGCGCACTTTGATCCAGCAGGATTACGACATCGTCGTCACCGACGCCAAAACCGGCGCGGACATCACGGCGCAGGTGCTGACGCAGATCATTCTGGACCTGGAGACGGCCAAGCTCAGTTCGTTTCCAGTGCCGCTGCTGGTGCGTTTGATCCGGATGAATGATCAACTGGTGAAGGATTTCATTGAGAAGTATTTCAACCAGGCGCTGGGATCGTTTTTTAATTATCAACAGCAGGTCGAAGAACAAATTCGACAAAGCCATGGGCTGCCGGCCGCTATTCCTACCGTTGCCGCATGGACCAAAGCCATGCTGGGACCCATGGCCTCGGCTTTTGGAGGCGGAACGGCTGGAACATCCGCCGAAGGGCCGCATCCCGCAGCCGCGAAGGACCAGAGCCAGGAATTGCGTGAGATGATCCAGCGGCTGCAAACGCAAGTGGCCGCCTTGAAGACGACGAAGAAAAAGGGAAAGCCTGCGGGCCGCCGGCGCCGTGGAGCCTCATGACGAGCGGTTCGTCCGGAGGGCGGCACGCCGCGGCGAAAGCTGCTTTCCGAAAGCCGCCCGGCCTCCGGGCGGCATCGTTCACCCCTCACGCTCTTCCAGAAGCTCCAAAACACCAACCGGAAAAATAATTGTGCAAATGCAAAAATAATAGTTGACACGCTTCCCGGTCTGCGCTTAAGTTGTCCCTGGAAAGAGCAATGCTCGGAATGAAGAGCCCTTTCCCCAATGCATGAAAGCCAGTACAAAGAATCAAGGCAGTGCCAGGCCGGCGACGGATCGCTCGGACAGAATTATGCATTTGCAGCACGGTGGCCCGTCGTCATTCAAGACCAGAAATTCACTGCCCCTGATTCCGGTTTCATCGCGCCAGAGAAAAAGCAGCGCGCGGTGTGATCGCCAAACTGAAACACAAACAAAAACTGAAACACAAACAAAGAAAAGGCACACAACTATGACAGACAAAACCAAAAATCCGGCGTCGGAAATGTTCGACCAGGCATTGCAAAACTATGAACAGGCATTGCGGACTGGTCTTCAAGTCCAGGAAGAGGCCGGCAGGTGCTGGACCAAACTGCTGAATCAAGCAGCGTCTCCGCACGACTGGCAGAAACAACTCACGTCCCTGGCCAACGACGTGATTCCGCCCACTCAAAAAACGATGGAAGGATACCTCAATCTTCTGGAGCAGAACAGCCGCGCCAGTGTGGAACTGCTGAAGAAAGGGATCGAGGCTGCGCAGACGAAGGGCTTCGCGGAAGGTCAGGGAAAATTGGTCGAGTTTTGTGAAGGCTCGCTCAAATCACTCAAGGCGAACGCGCAGGCGATCGTTGATCTCAATGGCAAGGCGATTGATTCGTGGGTTAGCGTGGTAAAGAAAACCACGGCCAACGTCGTTGAACTGAAAGCCGGGAAGGCGTGAACCGGAGCAGCCCAACTTCTATCTCCAGACACGCAAGACTATGATCAAAGATGCCTATCTGACGGGAGGCGCGCGCACTGCCATCGGCAGTTTCTGCGGCGCCTTTGAAAACACGCCGGCGCCGGCCCTGGGCAGCGCAGTGGTGAAAGCGGCCCTCGCGCGGGCAGGGATTCAGCCTCGCGACGTTGACGAGGTGATCTTCGGCAACGTGGTCGGCGCCGGCTTGGGGCAGAACGTGGCGCGTCAGGTCAGCATCGGGGCCGGCCTCGGAGCCGACGTGGGCGCGACGACCGTCAGCAAAGTTTGCGGCTCGGGCCTCAAAGCGATCATGTTCGCCGCGCAAGCCATCCAGTGCGGCGACGCTTCCGTGGTCGTGGCGGGAGGAACCGAGAACATGTCGCGGGCGCCGTATCTGCTGGAGAAGGCGCGCAGCGGCTATCGCATGGGCAACGGGGAATTGGTGGACTCGATGATCCGGGATGGTTTATGGGACGTGTATAACAACGTCCACATGGGCATGTGCGGTGATCGTTGCGCGGAGAAGTACGGATTTACGCGCCAGCAGCAGGATGATTTCGCGGTGGCGAGTTTCCAACGCGCAACCAAGGCTGCGAAAGAGAAGAAGTTCGCCGATGAAATTGAACCGGTTCAGGTCAAAGCCGGTCGCGAAATCCTCATGGTAACGGAGGACGAGAACGTAAAAAAGTTCAACGAGGAAAAGTTGCGCAAGCTCCGTCCCGCCTTCGGCGAGAAAGGCACGATCACTGCCGGCAACGCGTCGAGCATCAATGATGGCGCCGCCGCGCTGGTGGTCGTTTCGGGCGAAAAAGTCAAAAGCCTGGGACTGAAACCGCAGGCGAAAATTCTCGGCTACGCCTCGTTTTCCCGCGAGCCGGAATGGTTCACGCTGGCGCCGATTGGCGCGATTAGCAAGCTGCTAAAGAATCTTTCCCTGCAGGTGGGCGACGTTGATCTGTTTGAGATCAACGAAGCTTTCGCCCTCGTGCCGATGGCCGCCATGAAGGAATTGGGCATTCCGCACGAGAAAGTCAACGTGCATGGCGGCGCGGTGGCGCTCGGACATCCCATTGGCGCCAGCGGCGCGCGAACGCTGGTGACGCTGCTCAACGCGATGAAACAATCGGGCGCGCGGATCGGCGTGGATGTCTTATGCATCGGCGGCGGCGAAGCGGTGGCCATGGCGGTCGAGCTTTGCGATGGTCAGCAATAAATCTTAACGATCCACGAGAACTAAACTTGTGCTTCGCCTGGAACGACGGCAGGGTTCAGGCGGGGCTAGATACGAAACTATGAACGATCAAACCGAGAACTACACCGACCAGTCGGCGGCCTTTCAGAAAATTTGGCTCGAATCCATGTCCAAATTGATGCAGACCGCTTTCACCTTCACACCCAATTCTGCTCCGCCGGAATTGTTGCGCCAGATGCGGAGCGGGATTCTTCAGGCGCTCTCTGAGTCCTGGAATGAATTTCTGCGCTCGCCGAAGTTTCAGGAGGGAATGAAGCAATGGATGGACAGCGCGGTCGGCTTTCGCAAGATGAGCAATGACTTCATGGGGAAAGTGCGCAAGGAGATGCAGGCGCCCACCCGCGACGACATTGACGCGGTCATGCTGGCGGTGCGCCACATGGAAACGCGCGTGCTGGATCGCCTGGAGGAGGTGGAGAAGCAGGTCAACGCACTCCACCATCTGCCCCGCAAGACGCAAACCCAAAAAACCAACGTCTCCGCCGCAACCCGCACGCCGAAAAGTCCGGGGCAGCGCGGGCGTGCAAATAAGAAAGCAGGTAAGCTATGAATGATACGAACACTTTCACCAATCCGTGGTTGCAATGGCAACACGCCGCGGTGGACGAAACACTCAACACCGTGGAACGGATGAAGCTTCTTCCGTCGCTATTGGACCGCGCCAAGCGGATCCCCAAAGGCGTCACGCCCTCCGAAGTGGTTTACGAAGAGGACCGGCTCAAGCTCATCCATTACGTGAGCGACAAGCCGCCGCGTTACCGCACGCCGCTGGTTTTCGTTTATGCGCTGGTTAACCGGCCGTACATCCTGGATTTAAAGGCGGGCCGCAGCGTCATCGCCAATTTCGTCGAGCGCGGGTTTGACACGTACCTGGTGGATTGGGGCGTGCCCACGGACGCGGACCGCCACCTGACCCTGGATGATTACATCAATGGTTACCTGGTCAACGTGATGGATCATCTGCGCGAGCGCACCGGAGTGAAGCAATTGAACGTGCTGGGGTATTGCATGGGCGGCACGATGAGCGCGATGTTCACGGCGCTGCATGCGGAGTACGTGAAGAACCTGATCCTGCTGGCGGCGCCGATTGATTTTTCCACACGCGACGGACTGCTCAACGTCTGGACGCAGAGCGAGTATTTCGACGTGGACAAGTTCGTGGATGCCTTCGGCAATTGCCCGGCGGAATTCCTGCAAGCCGGGTTCCTGATGCTTCGGCCCGTGCAAAACCTGCTCCAAAAACCGATGGATTTTTACGAGCACATGCACGAGGAGAAGTATCTCGAGGATTTCCTGACGACCGAGGCATGGTTGCAGGACAACATTCCCGTGCCCGGCGAAGTGTATCGCGAATTCGTCAAATATCTTTACCAACAGAATCTGCTCGCGAAAGGCCGGATGCCGGTCGGCAAACACATTGTCAAACTGGACAACATCACCTGCCCGATCCTCAACCTGATGGCCGGGCAGGACGATTTGGTGCCCTGCGCACAAAGCTCGCCGTTCAACGATTTCGTCGGCTCGAAGGACCGCCAGAGTATCATGCTTCAAGGCAGCGGCCACATCGGCCTGGCCATCGGCGGCCGTGCGCAAAAGGAACTCTGGCCCCAGGCGTGCGACTGGCTGGCACAACGCAATCAATATGCAAACACTCGTAAGACAAAGCAACAAACCCAGCGATGATTACATCGCCAGCGTGACTTACAACTTTTGGGAACGTGCCGGCTGCCCGCTGGGGCAGGAAATGGAGTTTTGGCTGGAAGCCGAGCGCTACATCGTCGCAGCGAGGAATGCGGCCGGCAGCCAACCCGGCGGCAGGCTTCTACACCATCGCGTTCAATAGACCGGGCGATTAATTTCGGCGGCAAATGACTTAATGGATTATGCTGCCGAGCAGCGGCCACATCGGCTTGGCCATCGGCGGTCAGGCTCAGCGAGAACTCTGGCCCCGGGCGTGCGACTGGCTGGCGGAGCGCACGGACTGACCGGCAGTCGCTGGTGTCGGAGTTGTCTTAGCGGGATGGATGGTCGATGATAGGATTCTCCTGCTGCCCAGCAGGTATTAGAGCAGTAGCCTTTGCTTGGTCATAATTCACCCAACTGTGCGCAAGAAGTGGTGAGCTTTTGACAAGGCGGGTGAAGTCGGTCAGGCCATTCCGACGCAATCTTACATCGTGCAATGGACGTTAAAGTCTGACAGTCAAGTCAATGAAGAACATACCGTCAACAAGTCGGCAGAGCGCCTGCGACCGGAAGGTCATGGAATCGTCGGCACGCGAAATCCTCATCGCGGACCTCAGAAGGCATTTCTGCTGCTTAACCCCTGATTCGCCATGCAGATTACAATGACCAACCAACCCGTCTCCCCGGCACATGATATTCTGCACCGGCTCCCGCGTTACCCGCTCGAGGCCATCTTTGCGCCGAAATCCATCGCCGTGATCGGGGCCACCGAAAACCCCGGGAGCGTCGGGCGAACTGTATTTCAAAATCTGGGGCGCGGTGGTTTTGACGGCGTGGTTTATCCGGTCAACCCCAAACGTCCATCCGTGCTGTCCGTCAAAGCGTATCCGAGCATTTCCGCCGTTCCCGAAAAAGTGGATCTCGTCGTCATTTGCACGCCGGCCAAAACCGTGCCGGGAATCATCCAGGAATGCGTCAAGCTGGACGTGCCGGGCGCGGTCATCATTTCCGCCGGCTTCAAGGAAACCGGCCCCGAAGGCGTGGCGCTCGAAAAACAAATTCTTTCCGACGCGCGGCGCGGCGGAATGCGCATCGTCGGCCCGAACTGCCTCGGCGTCATGATGCCGCATCGGGGATTGAACGCGACCTTCGCGACCGCCATCGCCAAGCCGGGGAACGTCGGATTTCTCAGTCAAAGCGGCGCGCTCTGCACCGCGGTGCTGGATTGGAGCTTGAAGGAAAACGTCGGTTTCAGCGCCTTCATTTCCATCGGTTCGATGCTCGATGTCGGCTGGGGCGATCTGATTTATTATCTCGGTGATGATGCCAACACAAAGAGCATCGTCATTTACATGGAGACGATTGGCGACGCGCGGGCGTTTCTGTCCGCCGCCCGTGAAGTCGCGCTCACCAAACCCATCATTGTCATCAAGCCCGGCCGCACCGAAGGCGCGGCCAAAGCCGCGGCTTCGCACACCGGCTCACTCACCGGCAGCGACGACGTGCTGGACGCCGCCTTCAGGCGGTGCGGCGTGCTGCGCGTGAACAACATTTCCGACCTGTTCTACATGTCCGAAGTTTTGGGCCGCCAGCCGCGTCCGAAAGGCAATCGTCTCACGATGATCACCAACGCCGGCGGGCCGGGAGTGCTGGCCACCGATGCGCTCATCACCAGCGGCGGCGTGCTCGCGGAAGTTTCCCCAGGCACCATCGAAGAGTTGAACAAAATTCTCCCCGCCTCGTGGTCGCACAACAACCCGGTGGACGTCCTCGGCGACGCCAGCGCGGAAGTTTATGCCAGGACGTTGGAAATTGCGGGCCGCGATCCCAACAGCGACGGATTGCTCGTGATTCTCACGCCGCAGGCGATGACCGATTGCACCGGCACGGCCGAGAAACTCAAGGCGTTCGGCCATGTGGAAGGCAAGCCGGTGCTCGCCAGCTGGATGGGCGGCACCAACGTGGCCGAGGGCGAACACATCCTCAATGCCGCGGGCATCCCGACGTTTCCGTATCCCGATACGGCGGCGCGCGTGTTCAGCCAGATGTGGCGTTACGCCGACAACCTGCGCGCACTTTACGAAACGCCGGTTCCTTCCGCGGATCCCCACGACCTCGCCTCCGGCCGCGCCAAAGCTCACGCCTTGATTGAATTGGTAAAGAAGACCGGGCGGACAATTTTGACGGAAGCGGAATCCAAGGAACTGCTTGCTTGCTACAACATTCCGACGGTCGTGACGAAAATTGCAAAGACCGATGCCAAAGCAGCCGAACTGGCGAAAGCAATCGGTTTTCCCATCGTGCTGAAACTCTTTTCCGAAACCATCACCCACAAGACCGACGTGGGCGGGGTGCAATTGAATTTGAAGGACGAGGCCGATGTGCGGCGCGCGTTCTTGGCGATCAAAACCGCCTGCACCGAAAACGCCGGCGCGCAGCATTTCCAAGGCGTGACGGTGCAGAAGATGATCAAGCTGAGCGAAGGCTACGAAATCATTCTGGGCAGCAGCATTGATCCGCAGTTTGGGCCGGTGCTGCTGTTCGGCATGGGCGGCCAGCTCGTGGAGATTTTCAAAGACAAAGCCCTGGCGCTGCCGCCGTTGAATACCACGCTCGCCCGTCGCATGATGGAGACCACCAAAATCTATCACGCGCTCAAAGGCGTTCGCGGTCGCAAGTCGGTGGATCTGGCCGCACTGGAACAATTGATGGTCGGCTTCAGCCAGCTCGTCGCCGAGCAGCGCTGGATCAAGGAGATTGACATCAACCCGATGTTCGCCTCCGCCGAGGATCTGGTCGCGCTGGATGCGCGGGTCATCCTGCATGATCCGAAGACGAAGGAAGACGAGCTGCCCAGGCTCGCCATCCGGCCGTATCCGACGCAATACGTCGCGTCCTGGATATTGAAGAACAAAACGCCGGTCATCATCCGGCCGATCCGCCCGGAAGACGAGCCGTTGTTGGTGAAATTTCATGGAACACTTTCCGCGGAGAGCGTGTACAACCGCTATTTCAACCAGATCAAACTCGACCAGCGCGTGGAGCACGAGCGGCTGGTGCAAATTTGCTTCAACGATTACGACCGCGAAATGGCGTTGGTCGCCGAATTCACGGACCCCATCAGCGGCCGGCAGGAAATCCTCGGGGTGGGCCGCCTGAGCAAAGCGCGCGGCTTGAACGAAGCCGAGTTCTCGCTGCTGATCAGCGACAAATGGCAGAAGCAGGGCCTGGGCACGGAACTGCTCAAACGCCTGGTGCATATCGCGCACGATGAAAAGCTCAAGCGCGTCAAGGCCAACATTTTGGCGGATAACCACGCCATGCAAAATGTCAGCCGGAAAGCCGGTTTCAAAGTCCGGCACGATTCCGGCGGCCGTGATTTCATCGCCGAATACACTCTTTAACCACAACCACCATGCAAGACTCCAACGTTCTCCTTTCTGTTCGGCAAAAAAACCTTCATCGCCAACACGTCCGCGTTGTCGAGCCGCCCCAAAAAGCGGTGTTCAAAACCATTGATGGCTGCGAAGCCGCCGCGTACATCGCATACCGGCTCAATGAAGCCATGGCGATTTATCCCATCACGCCCTCGTCGCCCATCGCCGAGTGGTGCGACCAGTGGGCGTCGGAAGGGAAAAAGAATTTGTGGGGCACGATTCCCGCCATCGTGGAAATGCAGAGCGAAGGCGGCGCCGTCGGCGCCGTGCATGGAATGTTGCAGACCGGCTCCATCGCCACGACGTTCACGGCGTCGCAAGGATTGCTGCTGATGATTCCGAACATGTTCAAGTTCGCGGGCGAACTTTTGCCCACCGTTTTTCACGTCACGGCGCGCACGATCGCCACCCACGCGCTTTCGATTTTCGGCGATCACAGCGACATCATGGCCTGCCGTTCGACCGGTTGGGGAATGCTCGGCGCGGCCTCAGTTCAAGAGACGATGGACTTCGCGCTGATTTCGCAGCTCGCGACGTGGCGGTCGCAATTGCCGTTCATTCATTTCTTCGACGGCTTTCGCACGTCGCACGAGGTTTCCAAAATCCAGTTGATCAGCGAACCGGACATCCGGGCGCTCGTGGATGACAAGATCATCGCCCGGCAGCGCGCCCGGGCCATGACGCCGGACAAGCCGGTGCTGCGTGGCACGGCGCAAAATCCGGACGCGTTTTTCCAGGGCCGCGAAGCCGCGAATCAGTATTACGCCGCGTGCCCGGATATCGTGCAGCAGGCCATGGACGATTTTGCCAGACAGGTTGGCCGCCAGTATTCGCTGTTTGATTATGTCGGCTCGCCACATGCGGAGCGCGTCATCGTGCTGATGGGTTCGGGCTGCGAAACCGCGCATGAAACGGTGGATTGTCTCACCGCCAGGGGCGAAAAAGTGGGCCTGCTCAAGGTGCGGCTGTATCGTCCGTTCGACTGCCGGCGCTTCGTGGAATCGTTGCCCGCGACGGTGAAGAGCCTCGCGGTGCTGGATCGCACGAAGGAACCCGGCGCGGCCGGCGAACCGCTGTTCCAGGACTGCCTCTCCGCGTTGTACGAAGGAGTGACTAACAATTGGGGCAGCCTCAAGGCGCTGCCGCGAATTGTTGGCGGACGCTACGGTTTGTCCTCGAAGGAATTCACGCCCGCGATGATCAAGGCGGTGTTTGACAATCTGGCCGCGGACAAGCCGAAGAACCATTTCACCGTCGGCATCAACGACGACGTTTCCAACACGAGCCTGGTGTACGATCCGGATTTCTCCACCGAGTCCGATAAGGTCATTCGTTCCTTATTCTATGGCCTGGGCGCGGACGGGACCGTGGGCGCGAACAAAAATTCCATCAAGATCATCGGCGAGGAAACGGAGAACTACGCGCAAGGCTACTTCGTTTATGACTCGAAGAAATCCGGCAGCATGACCGTGTCGCATTTGCGGTTCGGTCCGGAGCCGATTCGTTCGGCCTACCTGGTCAGCAAGGCGAACTTTGTCGCGTGCCATCAGCCGATGTTCCTGCCGCGGTTTGACATGGTTAAACCGCTGGTGAATGGCGGAACGTTCCTGCTGAACACGCCGTTCTCGAAGGCCGAAATCTGGTCGCATCTGCCGACGCCGACGCAGGAAATTCTCATCGCCAAGAAAGCGAAGCTTTACGTCATTGATGCCAGCAAGGTTGCGCGCGAAAGCGGCATGGGCGGACGCATCAACACGATCATGCAAGTCTGCTTCTTCGCGCTGTCCGGTGTGCTGCCGCGCAACGAAGCAATCGAGGCGATCAAATATTCGATCAAGAAAACCTACGGCAAAAAGGGCGAGGAAATCGTGGCCATGAATCTCAAGGCCGTGGACAGCACGCTGGCCCATCTGCACGAGGTGCCGCTGCCCGACCACACGAACGGCACCGGACCGCTGTTGCCGCCCCTTACGCTCAATGCGCCAAAGTTTGTCAAGGAAGTGCTTGGCAGGATCACGTTTGGCGAGGGCGACGATCTGCCCGTGAGCGCGTTCCCGGTGGACGGCACGTTTCCAACCGCGACGGCGCAATATGAGAAACGCAATCTCGCGACCGACATTCCCGTCTGGGACGAGAAGATCTGCATCCAATGTTTGAAGTGCGTGGCGATTTGTCCGCACGCGACGATTCGCGCCAAAGTCTATGACGTCGCAGCGTTGAACGGTGTGCCTGCTAATTTCAAGAGCACGGAGGCTCGCGTCCCCGAATTCAAGGGAATGAAATTCACATTGCAGGTCGCCGCCGAGGATTGCACCGGTTGCATGCTGTGCGTGGACGTTTGCCCGGTGAAGAACAAAACCGAAGCGAAGCTCAAGGCCATCAACATGCGCCCGCAGGCGCCCTTGCAATTGCAGGAGCGCGAGAACTGGAATTTCTTCCTCGGCCTGCCGGAATTCGACCGGCGCAAACTCAGGTCCGGACAGTTGCGCCAGCAGCAACTGCAGCGGCCGTTGTTTGAGTTCAGCGGTGCCTGCGCGGGTTGCGGCGAGACGCAGTACATTAAAATGCTGACGCAATTGTTCGGTGACCGCGCGGTCATCGCGAACGCCACGGGATGTTCCTCCATCTACGGCGGCAATCTGCCGACCACACCCTATACCGTTGACCAGGTCGGTCGCGGGCCGACGTGGTGCAATTCGCTGTTCGAGGACAACGCGGAGTTCGGCCTCGGCTACCGCGTCTCGATTGACAAGCAGAAAGAATTTGCGGAGGAGTTGGTGAAGAGACTCGCGCCGCAGCTCGGCGACGATTTTGTCACCGCGATCACTCTCGCCGATCAAAGCGATGAAGCGGGAATTTACGAACAACGCGAACGCGTCGAAGCCTTGAAGGAAAAACTGAAGCTGGTTGATTCGCCTGACGCGAAACTCTTGCTGACTCTGGCTGATCAGCTCGTGAAAAAGAGCGTTTGGATCGTGGGCGGCGACGGTTGGGCCTACGACATCGGTTACGGCGGTCTGGATCACGTGCTCGCGAGCGGGCGCAAGGTCAACGTGCTGTTGCTCGACACGGAAGTTTATTCCAACACGGGCGGCCAGATGTCCAAGTCCACGCCGCGCGGTGCGATTGCGAAATTCGCCGCGGGCGGCAAGCCGGCGGGCAAGAAAGACCTCGGCCTCATCGCGATGACTTACGGGAACATTTACGTCGCGAGCGTGGCGATGGGCGCGAAGGACGAACACACGTTGCGCGCGTTTATCGACGCCGAATCCTATCCCGGTCCGTCATTGATCATCGCTTACAGTCATTGCATCGCGCATGGCATCGCGCTGGACCAGGGCGTCGGCGCGCGCCAGCAGAAACTGGCGGTGGACTCGGGCCAATGGCTGTTGTACCGCTACGACCCGCGCCGCGCCGAGGCGGGCGAGAATCCGCTGCAACTGGATTCGCAGGCCGCAAAGGTGAAGCTGCAGGATTATCTAATGTCGGAAAATCGTTTCAAGATGCTGACCAAGAGCAAGCCGGACGATGCGAAAAAACTCTTCGCCCAGGCGCAGGCGGACGCCGACAAGCGCTGGAAGTTTTATCAATTCCTGGCCGGGCAGAATGCCAAACCTGCGAGCCAGCCGGCGGCGAAACCGGCGGCAACGGTGGATCAGCAGCCGTAACGGAAGGGCGAATGATGAACCTGTGCGTGTTATGGAGTGCGGCGGGAGGCGAAGCGCCACGCCGCCTTGGACTATGACGCGCTTTGCATTTGGGTTTGTCACGCGTAGCGCAAAAGCGGTGTCGCCGCTCCGCTCGGCCACCACAGTCCAAAAGTTAATCGTCGCATAAATCATAAATCGAAAATCGTAAATCGAAAATGTTATGGATCTCACAACAAAATATCTGGGTTTGCAACTGAGGACGCCCCTCGTCGTTTCGGCGTCGCCGTTGTCCGAGGAAATTGACGGCATCAAACGCATGGAAGACGCGGGTGCTTCGGCCGTGGTGCTTTATTCGTTGTTCGAGGAGCAACTGCGCCAGGACCGACTCGAACTCAATCAAAATCTGGAACGCGGAACCGGCAGCTTTGCGGAATCACTGACGTATTTCCCGGAGCCGGGGGAATTTCATCTCGGCCCGGAGGAATATCTCAAGCACATCGCCAAGGCCAAGGCGGCAACGCGGATCCCCGTCATCGCGAGCCTGAACGGTTCCTCGGTCGGCGGCTGGACGAAGTACGCGAAGCTGATCCAGCAGGCCGGCGCGGACGCGATCGAGTTGAACATTTATTACATTCCGACCGGACTGGATTTGCCCGGCGCGCAAGTGGAGCAGACGTATCTCGACATTCTCCACGCGGTGAAATCCGAGGTGACGATTCCGGTCGCGGTGAAGCTCAGTCCGTTCTTCAGCAATTTTGCAAACATGGCCCGGCGGTTCGACACGGCGGGCGCGGATGGCCTGGTGATGTTCAACCGCTTTTACCAGCCGGACATTGACCTGGAATCGCTTGAAGTGCGGCCGAACATTTTGCTGAGCACACCCATGGCGATGCGCGTGCCGCTGCGATGGATTGCCATCTTGTACGGCCGGGTGCGCCCGAACCTCGCGGCGACCAGCGGCATCCATCGCGCGACAGACGTTTTGAAAATGCTCATGGCGGGCGCGGACGTGACGATGCTTTGCTCGGTGCTGATCCGGCATGGTGTTCAACAAATCGCTGCGATCGAACGCGACCTGGTCGCGTGGCTGCAGGAGCACGAATATCTCTCGGTCAAACAACTCCGGGGCAGTTTGAGCCAGAAAAATTCCGACAATCCCAGCGCCTTCGAGCGCGCGCAATACATGCGGGCGATTTCAACTTTTCCGATCAAGAGCGC
>OCZU010001152.1_pt1 | contig 17625 bp, 15 predicted proteins | sample 1539001 | NCBI WGS metagenome assembly OCZU01 (sample SAMEA3539306, study PRJEB22396) | soil metagenome | biome: tundra; feature: field; material: soil | place: USA | collected 2010-05 | depth 0.15 m | reverse complement strand
TGAAGCTGTACCGCACCGTCTCATTGCCGGACGTATCGACCTTGAACACCACGCCAGCGCCCGATGCGCCGCCACCGCTGGTAGTCCCGTAGAGGTTGCCGGCCGAATCGAGGATCACACCATTTGGGTAGCCACCATCGTTCCCGCCTGTGAAGCTGTACCGCACCGTCTCATTGCCGGACGTATCGACCTTGAACACCACGCCCACGCCGTTGCCGCCACTCTCGGTAACCCCGTAGAGGTTGCCGGCCGAGTCGAGGGCCAAACTTCCGTAGGGGTTGCCGCCGTCGGCCCCGCCTGTAAAGCTGTACCGCACCGTCTCATTGCCGGACTTATCGACTTTGAACACCACGCCCGCGCCCGATGCGCCACCGTAGGTAGTAGTCCCGTAGAGGTTGTCGGCCGAGTCGAGGATCACACCATTTGGGGAGCTCCCGTCGGCTCCACCGGTGAAGCTATACCGCACCCTCTCATTGCCGGACGTATCGAGTTTGAACACCACGCCCGCGTTATTAGTCCCTCCACCCCCTACGTCTGAGTAGGCACCGTTAGCAGTTCCGTATAGGTTGCCGGCCGAGTCGCGGACCACACCCCAAGCGGGGTATGCCCCGTTCGGCGGACTTGCGAAATTGTGAAGCACGATTTCTGTTTTAGCGTTCGGCACTGGCGCTGCCGCACCAGCCGCTGGCTTTACTTGGCGCGGAACCGCCGGACCAATCAGGTAAGATTGCGGCCACTGCGTCTGTGTCCCATTCCAATTATCCCAAGGCCGGAACGTTTCGAAGCTGGTCAAGCCGTCGTTCTTTGGTGGCCAGTTTGCAAACCCACCATTAATGTGCAATCCGAAGTCACTGGCCGGAACCGGCCCTCCGACTTGGCCGTTAGAGAAGGCGGACAGCAGCCCGAGCACGATCACCGCCATGGTTATTGTCTGCTTGAGGCAAGTGGCACGAAGCTCGGAGGATTTCCAGGCACAATTGGTGACTTGGCGTCTCGCCGTTACGTTTCTCATGGTTGACCTCCTGATTGAGTGGCGTGGACTATAGGCCCGGTTCACAACGGTTTCGCGGTCAGTGAGACTCGCGAGTGCTTGTATCATGGTAGCTGGAGAAATCAACGGAATTCTCAAGTTGAGGTCTCTAACGGAATCTCCTTTTTGGTTCAAAAACGGCACAGATCATACACCCATCCCGCTGTTCGGGAATAGCGTGAAACAATTTCAGCAAAATGACTTTGATAACGGGGCTGACTTCCGCTGCTGACGCTTCGTTACCGTGCAGCCTAATCTCTGGTCCTTACGTCTGTCATCCCCCAAATGGGTGAAGCGGGAACAATTATTTGTTGACCCGAGGTTCGCAGTGGGGGACAATGCTCATGTTTCTGGAGGCCCTCCGTATTACGTTCGGCGCATTTCCTCTAAGCACCCGCTTTCCCTTGCTGAGTCTCAGGAGCGCGGATTGTTTTAGTTGTTCTTGCCGAAGGCGACACCTGAGGAAACGCCCAGAGGATTCAGCGTATTGTGAGGCTCGACCGTGTTGCCCAGTAAGCAAGTTCTCACAAAGCTAATAGGCAGTGTGTACGACGCTGCAGTCGACGCGACTCTTTGGGAGCCATTCCTCGGGGAGCTTTCGCGAAGTTCACGAGCGGATTCGGCCGCCCTGGTCATGCACCATTTGGGTCGCGAGGTGCATACGATCTCAGCCGGCTGGATGGTCGAACCGGATGCCGGCCGTCTGTATCAGCAACACTACGGATCCATCGACGTTTGGGCCATGCGTGGACGTTCGAAACCCGCTGGCTACGTATGTACTTCCGAATCGCTGTGCCTGATGGATGAGCTAGTGACGACTGAGATCTACAACGACTTCCTGGTTCCGTATGGAGTCAAGCGTGGCATGTTTGGAGTGGTCGAGAACAACCCATCTCGCTGGGCTAGTGTCAGCCTTTACCGGGGCCGTCGCTCCAGCGATTTCCGGGTTTCTGATTTAGAAACTCTCAATCTTCTCGTTCCGCACATACAACGCGCCTTCAAGTTGCATTTTCAATTCTCCGAACTCAAGTCACGGACCGAAGGAATCGAGACGGCGCTGAATATGCTAACCACCGGAGTGATCCTTTTGGGAGCCAGAGGCGAAGTTCTTCTGATGAACAACAGAGCCGAACAGGTCTTGAACCGCAGAGACGGATTGTTGCTGGCACATGGGAAATTGGATGCGGCAGTTTACGCGGAATCAACACGATTCCAGGCAATGATTGGCGCAGCAGCGCGGACCGGAAGCGGGGCAGGGCTGAGTGCAGGTGGAACGATTCTGATCTCAAGGGAGAAAGGACGACCGATCTCGGTAACCGTAGCCCCGCTGCACGAATTCGGCAGTGGTCTTTCGCAGCGACCTGCGGTGGTGCTTTTCATCTCCGACCCCGACCAGAATGTGGAACTTCCCGTTGATCTTCTGCGGCGTTGCTACGGGCTGACGCCTGCCGAGGCGCGATTGGCGCTGGTTTTGTTGGAGGGACATTCGTTGAAAGAAGCGGCCGACTCCGGCGGTGTCACGCATAACACGGCCAAGTCACAGTTGAAGAGCGTCTTCTTGAAGACTCAGGTGCAGCGCCAGGGCGGAACTGATCCACCTATTGTTGAACACTGCAGTCTGTCGTACGTCCGCGAATTGGGGCGAGCTAAGCGACCCCCCTCCAGTTTCAAAGGGAGCGGCAGGCTTCGAGATAAACGATGTAGAACTCCACGTCGTTGCCGTCCTTTACTCCAAGCGCCTCCGAAGCGCGGAAGTCGCTCACGGTGTAAAGCTCCGGGAACATCGCAGTCAGGATCGCCGACGCCATTTTGATTCCGACTCCTTTGAGCCGAGTCAGGCACTCGATTGCTTCCCTCGCGGTCCTGGCGGCGATGGCGCTCGTCAGTGCTTGCTCAATCTTGCCGTCTGTATTCTGGACAAACAAGTCCATCCGCCGAGCCGATTTCCATCGATAAACCTTTTCGGCGTTCTCACGGGTGGTCTCCCCGTTGGTGATGCGCCTGCCTGCCGCTTCCATCTCACGATCCTCATCCGCAGCGGTCCTGCCCTTGTAAGGCGTCTCCATGTACTCCCCGGCGAGTGTCCGAATGTCGGCAGGGTCGTACTGGAGTCGGAACCCGGCAATCTGCTTCGTGTGTCGTTTAGTCATGAATATCTTTCCTCCCGCACGTATATACCGATTTGGCTGAGTCATGCCTGGAAAAGTGCGGGTATCAAACAATTTTACTACCTCTCGCTTCATCCGGGGGGAAGCACGCCTGCGCACCGACCGATCTGCCATAATCTTCCCATGTGCGGACGCTATCGACTCTCGCGGAGAAAGCAGCTTGTCGAGGAATATTTCGACAGCGCCGGAGAGGAAGACTGGAGTCCCCGCTACAACGTTGCCCCGACGCAGCCCGTTCCCGTCATCCGTCAGAACCCAAAGGAACCACGGCGGGAGTTGTCGCTGATGCGTTGGGGGCTCATTCCCTGGTGGGCGAAAGACTCGTCCGGTGCAGCCATGATGATTAACGCCAGATCGGAGACAGCGGCGACGAAGCCCGCGTTCCGCGATGCTCTAAAACTCCGCCGATGCCTGATTCCCGCAGATGGGTTTTACGAATGGCAGAAAACGGGCAAGACTAAGCAGCCTTATTGCTTTGAAGTCAACGACGGGCAGTTGTTCGCGTTTGCAGGATTATGGGAGACGTGGAGAGACTCAAGTCGAACGACGATAGAAACGTGCTCGATTCTGACCACGACTCCGAATGCTGTGACCTCAGTCGTGCACGACAGGATGCCCGTCATCCTCGAACCCGATTGTTACGATCTGTGGCTCGATCCGGGGATGCGTGACATGAGAGCGGTGTCTGACATGTTGAAGCCCTTCGACGCTCGGCTAATGCGGAGCTTTCCCGTAAGCGCTCGGGTCAATCAGGTCGCCAATGACGATGCGAAATGCTCAGCGCGCGTGGAATTAGCGCAGGCTCAGACTGGGCTGTTTTTCGGCTGATCCTTACGGCTTCACCAGCGTCCTGTTCCGATTTCGTAACGCGTCCCTCGTCTTTGACTAATCATGGCGTTGCTTGACAATCAAAACCGCCGTCTTCCGTTGAGTGCTGCTAGAAACATCATGATCGCCTCATTCTAGGCTGTTTCCACAACAAAAGGAGTGGTTCGTGCAGGCTTGAAACAGAACACAGCGCGTTACAAAATCAGAACAAGAACATCCGGATTCACTCACTTGTCAACACCTTATCAACTTTTAGCATTGACATTCACAAGTTTGAAGTTCTAGGGTACTTCTCAATCAGCGAGTGGATACGCCAAGGGGGGCGACGGATTCTCAGTTCCGTCTGTGATCCAGATCGCTGCTTCCTCTTTTATTAAGTTGTAACAGCAGGTGCGGGGTTTCTGATTCTGGACGCTGGCGTGTGAATGCATATGTCCGGGAGCGGTTTCCCGGCGAGGCTGTTTTTCAACTCAAACGGAGGAAGGTTATGCGGCGTCTTCGTTACGGATTCGCGTTCGCCCGCAATTTTGCTCTCGCCGCCGTTTCACTTCTGCTGGTCCCTGGGATGCGGGCGCAAATGCCGCCCAGCAGCAGCACTACGTCGACTCCGGTCCCCGGTGCTGGCCACGACTACCTTGGCGAGATCGCCGAAACGGTGAACCCTGCAACTGGGTCCACTAGCATTCGTTTAAGTGCGATGATGCCTCCCGGTCGCGGGCTGACATTGCCATTTTCGTTTGCCTATGACTCAAATGGCGTCAACTATGTCGCCTTGAATTCAGGGGGAGTGTTGTGGTGGCAAACGCCTTCGAACACGCTCGTATCCTCAGGTGGCTGGAGCAACAGCGCCCCGATCGTGAGCTTCAATGAGATCAATTGGACAGCATACGCGGATCAAGGCAGCAAACCTACCGCGTGTTTTGGCTTCGTCAATTACGTCTACCAGGATGCGCACGCCGATCGCCATAACCTCAACCTAACCACCTACAACCAAGCTGGCACAGACGGGGCATGCACCTACTACAGCCCCGCTCCACCTGGTTTCGGCTACGCAGTCGTCACCGAGAGCGGCGAGGAAGGTTCCAGTTCTCATCCGGGTCAGATTGCTGCATCGTTGCCCAGCAACGCGAGCACCAGCCCCGGCCCGGTCACAGTCGTAGATGCTGACGGAACCGTTCTGTATTTTCCCCTTTCGTCTTCGGATACCCTTGGCTCTATGGCAACCTCGGTCGAAGACCGAAACGGGAACGTCGTCACAATCAATCCGCCTGGAGGCCAGGGGAAACCCTATAGCTACATGGACACCGCCGGGCGCACAGTGCTCCAAGACTCGGGTTTTGCCGTAAGCCCTGAGACTGTAACAGTCGCCGGTCTTAAGGCATCCTACACGCTGCACTGGACGACCCTGTCCACGCCGTCCTTCAGCGTTCCGGTGGTGACGCTTTCGGGAAGCGCCTGCAATTTTGGCGGAACTCACGCACCTTGGGACTACGGGCAATATACCGTTATGTACGGGATTTCCAGCCTGACACTACCGAACGGCAAGAGCTTCACGTTCACATACGACCCGACCTATCAAGTAATCAACAAGATGACGTATCCCAACGGCGGATACATTCGTTACGTCTGGGGAATTAATGCCGCCGCCGAGTTGGGGGTAAACGTCAATTCCAACCCAGAGGATCAGTGCACAGCAGAATACGGAGTTCCTGTCATCACTGACCGCTACGTTAGTTTTAACGGCAGCGCCGAGGTACTGCACCAGCACTTCGCTTATTCAACTACATGGCACACTGGCGCCCCCACCTCTTGGACGAGCAAGCAGACCATCGTCACTACCACGGACCAGGTCCGCAACACGAGCTATAACACCATCTACACTTACATCCCGTTCGGAACAGTCAAGGCTCCAAATACTACGGGGACGCCGACGGCCTGGGATCCAGTCGAGTCCAGCATCGCTTACGACGACACTAGTGGCAACCTGCTTAAAACTGTGTACAAGACTTGGGCAAACCAATGGCTTCTACAGGCCCAGGAAACGCAGTATCCGAGCAGGCTAACCAATGAAACGACTTGGACCTACAACACCAGAGACCAGCAAATCAGTCAGGCTGACTATGATTTTGGCGTCACCACGACTCCCCCTCCGACGACCCCCTTCTCGACACTACTCCGAAAAGTCGTTACCAACTACCAGCAGTTCAACCTTAATTTGTATCCGAACTTGCAAAATATCGCCGACCGACCCTGCCAGATCATTACGTATGACAGCACCGGCACAAATCGCGTTGCTGAAACCGACTACTTCTACGATAACGGTGCCACTACCACCCCATGTGGCACAGCAGGAACTCCGTCGCTAACCGGGGCGGGCGGAAGTGGTCTGACCGGCCACGACGAAACCAACTACTCTGCGAGCTCGAAGACTCCAAGAGGTAATCTAACGCAGAAAACCCAGTGGCTCAACACGGGCACTTCGCCCTTCACAACCTACGCATACGATGAGACCGGACAGATCCTGTCCATGATCGATCCGAAACTGAATCAAACGAAGTACTCGTACGCAGATAGCTTCCTAAGTACGAATTCCAGTGGTTTTACGACAACGGCAGGCACCCCGCCGAGTGGCACCTTAACAAACGCGTTTCTTACGCAGATCACCTATCCGCCCACAAGCGGCGTTACTCACATTCAAAAGTACTCCTACGGGTACAACGACGGAGAATTGACGCAATCCACCGATCAAAACTCCCCCCCCAATTGACAACGTACAAATACAACGACTCATTGGGCCGGCTCACGGAAACCGACTACCCAGATACGGGCCAGACTACACTTAGCTACAACGACAGCACGCCGAGCGTCACGACTACCAAGCTGATCAGCACCAGCCCGAGCGTGAGTCTTACGACCACAGCCACCATGGACGGCCTGGCACATGTGACCCAGACGCTGCTTTCGACCGATCCGGACGGGCCCACGTACACAGCTACCGCCTATGATGGCAACGGCAGGAGCTACCAAGTCTACAACCCCACACGCTGCTCGACACCTACCACGAATTGCGGGACCGAGACAACCTGGGGGTTTTCGACATCCACCTACGACGGTTTGGGCCGGATCACGAACGTCGCTGAGCCTGACGGGTCCGCCGTCGCGACTTCGTATTCCGCCAACTGCACGACCGTCACCGACGAAGTGCGCAACGCTCGTGAGTCGTGTGTGGACGGGCTGGGACGAATGACCAGCGTTGTGGAAGCGCCAAATAACCCAAGCTACGAGTTTCTGACCACATACGTCTATGATCCGCTCGGCGACCTCACCAGCGTCACGCAGAACGGAAACAACTCGTCGAATGCTCGCATCCGTACTTTCGTATACGATTCCCTGACCCGCCTTACCTCGGCCTCGAACCCAGAGTCGGGGGCGATTACATACGGCTATGACGCTAACGGGAACTTACAAACAAGAACCGCCCCGTCGCCAAATCAAGTTTCGACCGGAACCTACACCGTTGCCACTTCCTACGCCTATGACGCCTTGAACCGGATTACCGGCAAGAGCTACAACGATAGCGACACCAGCAATCCTCAGACCGTGGCCTCGAACTTCGGTTACGATGCCGTAGCTCCCAGCAGCTGTGCCACAAATCCCCCAACTCTCACTGACACTTACCCCAAAGGGCGGCGGACCGCCATGTGCGACGGCTCCGGTGCGACCTCGTGGAGCCACGACAAGATGGGACGGGCACTCAGCGAGAAACGCGACACAGACGGAGTGACCCAGACCACTTCCAACACCTACAACCTCGATGGCTCTTTATCGACGCTCACCTATCCCAGCACTGGCGAGGTGATCACCTACGCGCCAGGAGGAGCTGGACGCCCCACGGCCGCTCAAGACCTTACCAACAGCATAAATTATGTTGAGAGCGCTACCTATGCCCCATCAGGCGGGTTGACGAGCATGGTTAACGGCAAGACCGCAAGCTTGGCAGGCATCACCACTACAAACGCCTATAACGACCGTCTGCAACCGATTTTGCTGTCGGCTGTAAGCCCATCAGGAACTGTCTTTAGCTTGTGTTACGACTTCCACTTAGGCGTTCCGGTGACTACACCCTCGCCTTGTTCGTTCTCAGCCAGTACGCTGGGCGACAATGGCAATGTCTACCAGGTCCTGAACAACCGGACCGGTGATAGCGGTCGAACGGGACAATACACCTATGACGCGCTGAACCGAATCGCCAGCGGACAGTCCACTGGGACGCAGTGGGGTGAGACATTCACGATTGACCCCTGGGGCAACCTGACCAACGAGACGGGAATAGCGGGAAAGACTTACAATGAAGGGCTTAACACCACAGCGGGTACGAACAATCAACTCGCCGGTTTCGGCTACGATGCCGCAGGCAACATGAGCACGAACAGCCCCTCGACCTACAAGTATGACGCCGAGAACCGGCTGGTGACGACCGGTGGCTACACGTACTACTACGACGGCGATGGCAATCGCGTGGCGAAGATAAACGGCTCAATCAGCACGGTGTACTGGCGGGGACTCGACGGCAACACCCTTCTGGAAAGCAGTCTAACGGGCACAAATCAGGAAGCGTATGTTTTCTTTAATGGTTCTCGCGTAGCCCGGCTGGATGTTGCAGGCAGCGTTGCGCATTATTATTTTTCGGATTACCTCGGATCGAGTAGCGTCGTGGAGAACGCCACCGGCAGTGCCTGCGAGCAGGACATCGACTACTATCCCTACGGCGGCGTGATGCATGATTATTGCCCAACCGTGACCCAGCATTACAGGTTCACCGGCAAAGAACGCGATTCCGAAAGCGGCCTGGATTACTTCGGGTTTAGGTATAACGCTTCGAGCATGGGGCGCTTCATGTCGCCTGATCCCTCGAGGTTGAGCGTGTTCTTCACCAATCCTCAGAGCTGGAACAGGTACTCGTATGTGTACAACAATCCCCCTCGGCTCACGGACGACAATGGGAAGTGGCCGACCGACATCCACAACCAGATCATCGATAACTCGTTCTCTAATTTAACCGCAGCACAGCGGCAGATTCTGAAGAACGTCAGCGCTCAGCAGGACAGCATCTTGGGGGGCGGGCAGGCAAACAGCGCCTCTTTCGAGCACGCAATGCGAGGTCCGGATCAGACTGTCGAACAGGCACAAGGTCAGTTTAATGACTTTGTATCTGGCACGGAAACGAGCGCCCAAACGGCGGAGTGGACGTTCTGGCTGAACGATCCTGACAATGAGGGGTCGATGAGCGATGAGGCTCTGGCCCGTTTCGGGGAGGCGTTGCACGCGATCCTGGATTCAACGTCTCCGGCCCATGCAGGTTTCCAAAAATGGGACTGGAGGAATCCTGCTCTTGTCATCGCGCACCACAATGCTGAAAAGACAATCAATCCTCAGCAAATGCAGAATGCGATCAATGCAGCTAGGAGCGCCTTTAACTCGACGTTTGGAATGTTCGGTTTCACTATAGCGACAGAACCGAAGGCAACTGTGACCGTAACGGTAACGAACTGTGTGACAGACTCGAACGGAAAGAAAACCTGCGACACGCAATGAGTTGCACCAAACATTGGAATGTTCGGTTTCACTGTAGCGCCCGCCGGGCAGACGGAACCGAAGGAGCATGTGACGCACAAAATCTGCTATACGGACGACAAGGGCAAGCAGGCTTGCCAGGGGGGTTATGTGGTAAGCCACACGCTGAAGCCACATCTCCGCAGGTTCGCATGGTCATTCGTGTTTGCGCTCGTCCTGACCATACTCGTGGGCGCGATTGCCAGTTTGCCCAGGTGCTCCGCTGTCGGAGTGCTGTTAGCGCCGGGGATGCTGGCCGCAGCGATTGTTTTTCCTGAGGGCATCAACTCGAACTGGGGGAAAACATATCTAGTGCTCGCAGCTTTGATGAATGCCTTTTTGCTGGCCTGGCCGGTGTTGTGGTTCTGGACGTGGATCGGACACTCTCGGCGGCGGGGCTGATTTACGTGCGGAGGGAGAATCTATGAACCATTGCTTGCGCCTGGTGTTGGCTGTTTCGTTTGTTGCTCTCTTTACGGGTGAGCTGTGCTCCGCGCAGGGTTCGGAGTCGAAAGAGAAGCTGCTGGAGCAAGCGCGGCAGGAATATATTGCGGGGAAGTTTGCCGACGCGGAACGTGACTTTCGAGAGTTAGTGAAACGCGACCCAGCGGACATCGATGCTCAGGCGTACCTTGGACATGCTCTGTTTAGGCAGCAGAAATATGCAGACGCCGTGGTTCCCTATGAAAAGGCACGTGAGTTGGAAGCCAGCGGCAGCAAGCTCCCGTCGGATCAGCACCGTGTCCTCATAGACCAGTTGGCAATGGCTTATGGGATTAGCGGCGATCTAAAAAAGACGCATGCTCTCTTGGAGAGTGCGATTCGAGATGATCCCGAGTATCCTCTGAACTATTACGACCTGGCCTGCGCTTACGCTGAGGAGGGTGACAAGGGCAAAGCGCTCACAAATCTCTCTCTAGCCTTTCAGCACAAAGAGCACGTTCTGAGAGGTGAACAGATGCCTGATCCCCGCACCGATTCCTCCTTCCAGAAGTACGTTCGAGACGATGACTTTATCGTGCTCATGAAGAAACTAGGCTACCAGTAACATGGGCGCGGCCCTTTCGGTTTCCCCCTGCCGATCCGCGCCCTAATCCCGGCCGGATGGCCCTCCAATCGGCGAAGAATTTAATTCAGGAAAACAGTACCGATCGCCGACCTCTTGCTGGCTTTTCAGGCCGGTTGTCAAATGCGGAAATGACAACCTCTGGCCTATCCATCGTCTTATCAATGGCTTGAATGTGGTCGACCTGTCTACGTCGTACATTTTGCCTCGAGAGATAAGCGAAAGTTGCAGATCTTGGGTCGTGGTGCTGTATCTCATTAAAAATAGGGTGGTTACATCATCCACCGACGTGGAGGGGTGCTTGAGTCTGCCTAAGCGTGCACCATTTTAGCTGCTCGGCTCAGCCAAACTCCATCCTCTAACCGGTTGCGATTCATTGGGTTAGGCCGCATCCGCGTATTACAAACGGACAAGGTCGTCAGTTGAATGGGTCTGGAAGCGCACGCAAGCCGCACGCCGCCCCTTGTTCGCCCCTCGTTAGAATGCCTCAAAAACGGGGTTTGGCTCAAGACACGAAACGGGCTAGGGTCCCCTAAATAGGGTGTCAATGGAGATCCTAAGCGATGGCGGCATGCGGTTACCCCAACCGTGGTCTGACCAGAGGTGGTCGAATCTCCCCGGCCCGAAACAACAACGATAGACCAACAGAGCCTTGCTGACAGGTTAGAGTTTTCCTTGTGGGCAGTTGGCCTTGTGAGGGAATGGTGGGCCGAGTTCGACTGGAAATGGATTTCCAACTTCTCCGCAAACACCGCAACGCGCTGTATCAGTAGTTGCGTAGTTGCATCCACGGCATAACTGGAATCGTCTAGAGATTCCAGATATTTGTCCACTGGCAACTCCGTTTTCGCGAAGAGTACCTTGATCGCCCCACCCGGATAAATGCAGACTCGACCATACATCGGGTGATCGTAATACACGTCACCTGGATAGGATGTTTGATGGAACCCTTTTCTGTGAAGAATTTCCTTACGGGCACCGATAGCTGGAATTGAGTTCTGCGGGGGTGCAGACACAAAGGGCGCACCGTTGCAATTGTGCCCGACTTCCAAAGGTTGGCCGCAATGTTCGCACTGGTAGTGAGGCATGACGCCCTATCGTCGCTGGCAGACTTTGCACGACCTGTAGCCGCCCGTACTCGCCCGCAAAGTACCCGGTCAAGCGCCCTAGTTCTGCGGTACGCTCTGCGTCTGGTCCTGCTGCATTGCGGCGTGCTTTGCTTTCGCAATTCGGGCAGCATCCGCTAGCGAATTAGTCGGTCCGGTAGTTGACGAGACTGTCTCGCCCACTTCAGTCTTTACCAGTGTAGCTGCAAGATTCACCTTCCCGGCAGATGTGTGTATAGTTCGATCCCACGACTGGTATCCAGCCATTCTGATCGAAATCGTATGGTCCCCGGCAGCCACGTTGACGCTCGAAGGAGTGTTTCCTACGAAGTTTCCGTCGATGCTGATTTCTGCTTGGGCTGGCGTGGACGAGAGATTCAGTTCGGTAGCTCCCGAGGCGGCAGAAGTAGGTGCAACTCCTGTTGGACCTTGAAACCTAGCCATGTCGAGCGGCATATCTCCGCTTACGAACGCCGCAACCTCTGTACCCTTTGGAATCGTAATGTCTTTCCCCTTCATAAAGAGGAACAGCGGTGCAGCCGGAAAAAAGACTAAGCTAGTCGCCACCATTGCACCGGTCATCGCACCAGCGTGCCCGCCGCCTTTCCCATCTTTAACCGCTCGCAGGGCTGCTTTCTCACCGTCCGAGAGCTTGATATAGTCGATGTTGATGTCGAGTTTGCCGCCTCTGCCCATGTTTCGCTTGGACTGCGCTGCGGTCACCGTTCCCATGGCGATTCCACCCTTCGGGATGACTACGATGTTCCCGACCCTCACCTCTTCCAAAACTTCGAGAGCAACCGAATCACCAACGTGCGCGTCGGCTGACGACACGGTCTGTTCCATGCGAAGTTTCACAGGCGTTCCATCTTCCAGCGCCGGGCCAATAGGAGCACTAGCTGCGACAGCAGGGTCAGTCGCCGCTGGCTGGGCAGACTGAACTTGAGCAGAAGAACTGAGCAACAGCGTCCAGACGATGAATGTGATGAGCACAGGATTTTTCGACATAAGCCCCCCAACAAGCTGCTCAAGTCTGCACGGAAAGATTAGCGATGGAAAGTTACGGGGGTAGTGCAGCTTTCGCCCGCCGTGGCCAAGGTGTATGTCCGGGCGGGCGAACAAGAACCAAGGTCACTGGCAGCGTGCGGCATCGGGCAATGCGATGAGGGCAAGGCCGTACCCGACTATCCCCGACTATGATTGCACCGAATGAAAACGGAGTCGGTTTACTTGTCTTCGACGGCTATTTCACTTCGACCAACGTCGTTATCTGTGCTGATGAATCTTCAAACAGTCATCGCCAATATTCCGTCATCGTGTGTTCCATTGCAGCCCACGAGCGAACCCTCTTACAACGTCACACTAACAAAGCAGTGAACAACTAAGAGTGCGGCACGCTGAAGCAAGCCAAGCGGTAGAAAGGTGATGATGACAATGAGCCAGATCGATTTCGTTGCCATAGCAACCCCTCTGGTTGAGCGAGGGTTTCGTATCACACCCGTCCATCCCGAGACGAAGATGGGAGTGATGAAAAACTGGCAGAAGTTCCAGCTAACAACAGTCGATGATGTGCGGAAGTACGCAGAATATTTTCCGCACTACAACGTGGGCGTCGTTGGCAAGCGTAGCGTCGGTCGTCACTGTTTTCTTGATGTCGATGCACCGGGCGTGGTTGAGCGGATTGAGAACGAGACAAAGCAGACAATGCCGAAGGGCTATAGGGTGAAGTCCAGCCCAACGTTAAAGCCGTATAAGACGCACTTTTATTTCACGCAAACGCCGTATTCGTTTATTCGTTTGCGAAGTTCGGTGGATGGAAAGCGGTGAACTCAAACGTCAAAGACATGACGACGCTTGACGAAGAGGGCAAGCACCCTACGCTGTACGACCTGAAAGGCGTTGGCGGCGGCTCACTCGTTGTTGGGGCTGGCTCTGTCAAACAGACTGGTGAAGTGTACACCTGTGTCGATGACGGCCCGGTGCCGGAGATTCCGAACTGGCTGGTCGATTGGCTCGTGAAGGACATCGATAAGTATTGGGACGCCGTGGACGCAGAGAAGGCGGCGAAGCTGGCACTGAAGGAAGCGGAGCAAGAGAAGTACACTCCGAGCCAGCGTGCGGCGATGCGGAGAAAGAATCTGCCGGAAGGTTTCGATATTACGTCGAAGATCGCTACGCCTATCTCTGCTGGCGGACGTTCCAGTTGTCGAGTATGGGCCTACGGGAAGAGTCACTCGAAGTTGCCTTGACGAATTTGTTGGAAAACGACGTGGTCGGAGGAAAAGAGTACGCCCAGACTGACAAGGGCAAATCGTTGATCCGCAAACTCGCAAATAACCCAAGCCTTAAACCGGGAAATGGGAGCTGGTTCTATAAGACGAAGGAGAAACGACCGAAACGGACGCCGACCGTGAGCACTCTGTCCAACCGCAGGCCGATAATTATAAAAGGCAAGCCGCAGACCCGACGAGGGGCGATGGTCAAAATCATCGAGGGCTTCCCGAAGCGCCTGCATCGCACAGAGGCATACGACAGGATTGAGGCTAGGCTAGCAGGTCGCTTCACGTTCAACAGGACGGATAACACATGCCGAAAAGACATCAACCGCGCGCGGGGGGATGCAGGCTTTAGTTTAGACGGGCATTGGTGGGTAAGGCAGAGGTAGGCAGGGTCGGGCAAAACAGGTTGGGTAGCCTTCTCTCTCTTTTCTTCTTACACATATACCCATCTGTCACGTAATTCAAAGTGTCACGTAGAGTGTACGTCGTACCGATGGATGGACTTGTAGGAGCGGCTCCCAGAGCGGCTAGTGAAGCGTATAGACATCCACGCTGAAAAGTAAACCCGGACTCGGGTCAACATGGTGCAGGTGCTATTGCAGGAAGTATTGGACAGGCGGACAGGCGAAACAAGGAGAAATAGGAACGTCAGATTTGAAGCCCCCAAGCCTTTGGCTAGGCATCGCTTTTGCGGTCGAGGAGCAGTTCGTCTAGCCCCCAATGTCGTCGCGATCCGGGCGGGACGACGCCGACCGCATCCGAGGCACTGGGTCTCCCATGACGATCAAGAACACGCTGGCCGAGCGCAGCAGACCATACCGTCAGAACCAAGATACTAGACTGGCCAAACTTAGTCGGACGCGATTCGTATACAATTGCGTCGTCTCTGGGATTAAGAAGACAATTCGGTTGAAATCGCCTATGGCCCGCCTTTGTCTGGTGCCGCTACTGCTCGTCTCAGGCCTTCTCTTTGCGCAGGACACCGTCTCCGTGGATGCCATTTCGGCGATGCATGTGTGCAGCGATAAGAACGCGTCCCTTGGTCCTTGCGCGGCACCACCTCGTCCCCTGAGTAAGATAAGCCCGACCTATCCCGAGAAAGCCCGTCAGTCGTACAGCGAAGGCACGGTCGTTCTTGGTGTGATCATCGGGAAAGATGGCTCTACTCATGACGTACACGTAGTCAAAGGACTGGACGACGACCTGAACCAGGCAGCGATCGCCGCTGTCGGGCAGTGGAAGTTCGAGCCTGCAACTTACAAAGGCGCTCCAGTTACCGTCGAAATGAACGTCGAAGTAAATTTTCGACTGGACCGAAATACTTCCTCAGTAGAAGGGGTTACGCATGGGACAGCAGCCAATTCGGAGCAGATTGGCAATCTGTTCACTGACGGAAGCGCGGCTTACTCCCATCACGACTACCAAGCGGCTTCAAACTTGGCCCGCCGCATCATCGCGCTCGCACCGCAGCACCATGCCGCATGGAACCTGCTGGGACTATCCCTCCTCGCGCTGAATCAGCCCGATGCCGCCGCCACGGCCATCGAGAAGCAGATCGAGATCGATCCCGCGAGTCCCTTCGCCTACAACAATCTGGGGCTTGTCTATTGGCGGCAGCGCAAATACCAAGAGGCGGTGTCACAATTCCGCAAACAGATCGTTATCAACCCCAATGATCATTATGCCCACGCCAATTTGGGCATGGTGCTGCGCGATCAAAAGAAATGCAGCGAGTCCATACCCGAACTAGAAAAGGCCCTGGCCATTACACCGAACCACGCGGACGTCTTGCTCGCCCAGGGTGAATGCGATATCGACCTTGGCAACCGGGCCAAAGGTATTTCGGAGTTTGAGCAAGCAATTAGCGCGTCGTCCGCATCCGGCATCTGGAACGGCGCAGCTTACGCTCTGGCGGAACGCAATATCGAGCTGGATCGGGCGGAAAAATGGTCGGAAACGGCGCTCATCATTGAGTCAGCCCGGCTGCGCAGCGTTTCCCTCGAACGCTTGACTCCGGAACAACTTACTTACGTGTCCTCTATCGCCAATTATTGGGACACGCTTGGCTGGATCTATTTTTTGCGCGGCGATAACGCTAACGCCCAGAGTTATGTCGCGATAGCATGGTGGTTGCTTCCGCTACCCCTAATCGGCGATCACCTAGGACAGATCTACGAGAAAACCGGGCAGAGAGAGAACGCGATCCACACCTATGCGATGGCAGTTGCTGCAGCCGACAGGCCGACTCGGTGTTGCGTCGATCCCACCGACGTTGCGGATGCGAAGCAAAGGCTTACGAAACTCGCAGGCGATGGCGCCAATGTTGCCAGCCTGGTCGAACATGGTCGCTCGGATCTTGCGGCGATGGGCGCAATCTCAATCGCCAACCCGGCGAGGAGCAGCGGCTCGGCGGATTTCACCATCCTGGCGGCCGCCGGGGAAAAGCCTCTGCAGGTGCGCCAGATCTCCGGCAGTGCTTCCCTGGGAAAGCTTGCCGACTCGCTGCGGGCGGCCCAGCTTCCTATCCGGATTCCAGAAGCCGCGCCGGTTGAAATTCCGCTTCGTGGTACGTTAACCTGCAAGGCCGAAGAAGCTCAATGCAGCCTCGCATTGCTCAACTCCGAGGCGGCTTTCGATCTAGCAATCAAAGAAGCGGCAGGCGATAGTATATCTCTCCCGGAAACGCCCGCAGTCGATCCTCACATTTATGACAATCCGGCGATTGGTATGCGCATTACATTGCCCGACGATTGGAAACTCTTCAATGAGCAACCCGGATCTTTTAGCTCGCCGCAGCACAACGTCATGTTCAATAAGCCGGGGACTGTGGCGTGGTTTATGTTGACACGCGAGCACTTGGAAGGGACGCCCGATCTATACAAGAAGATGATCGAGTCCTACCTCTCGCAGCGCACAGAGTTCAAACGCAACACGGAAGAGTCCGTTACGCGAGATCGCCTGAGTGGCACGCGCTGGAGCACCACTTGGGGCGAAAACGGAGGAGTTGTTTATTTTTCCATCATGGAATTCTTCACCGTGGGTGACGACCATTATCGTCTGACTGCGACGGCACCCAAGGAGGTTTACGATCGCTACGCGGAGACCTTCGAGAACATGTTCCGATCATTACAGTTCCCAATGCTGCATACCGATCCACGGGTGCTAGAGAACATAAAGTGAGGCGGCAAGTCTATCCCAGAACTTAGAGACGTTGGAATTTCAGGCACGCCCTGCCCCTGTTTACTGGTTCGTTACTATGGAGACCGGTTTCGAAACCTCCTACCTCCTATCCCCCTTCCGGTTTGACCCTCCCCAGAGGAGTCCTTACACTTACGCCCCCATGTGAAGCTGGCTCCAGCCGCTCAGGGAACGGAGTCGATCAATTACAATCCTTTGCCGAGGGAGAATTCATGGCAAATCTCAAGGGACTGGCGTCCATCGTCTCGGAGTTGCGGGTAGAGAGAACGAATCTGGCAAGTCAGCTTAGACATGTTGATGCGGCTCTTTCAGTTCTTGGAAAGTCGAACGGTGGGAG
>OCZU010001151.1_pt1 | contig 17636 bp, 17 predicted proteins | sample 1539001 | NCBI WGS metagenome assembly OCZU01 (sample SAMEA3539306, study PRJEB22396) | soil metagenome | biome: tundra; feature: field; material: soil | place: USA | collected 2010-05 | depth 0.15 m | reverse complement strand
ATTGCGGCGTCTATCTGAATCCGTAGGCCAGAAACAGAATAATTGTAGGGTGTAAACTCGATTCGGGAAACAATGCCTTTTGTAATCGAAAGGCTGTTGCCACCTTCGGGATAACCATACGCCATAACCGTGTCCTTGATTTCCGGCAACGTGTCCGCGCGCGGCAACGGAGGATGCGAATCGAAAAATGTTTCGTCATCCAGCTTCAACACCGCCAGGTCAATGCCCGGCGCAATCGCTTCTACGGTCGCAGATATCTTATCCCCCGCCTGATTGGCCTGTACCTGCACTTGACTGGCGTAATTGACGACATGGGCATTAGAGAGAATGCGTTTGCCTTCGACGATCACACCACTGCCGGTCATCTCGGTCGGGGGGCTTTTGGCCCAAGGTTTGTAGAGGTCTGGGGAGCGCGCGGTGGAGAAAACTTTGACCACGGAATTCTCAATCGCGTTGGTTTTCGTCTCAATGGCTGCAGACGATACCGCTGTAAAGACGGCTGCGAAAACAGATACCAAGAATGGCCCGGCGACGAAGCGCGCACAACATGAGCGAAAATGCATAGCACCCCGATGCTAGGCAAATGAGGCGCGCAAGCAATTAAAAATGCGGGGTCCGCCTCGCTCGCACTGACGATAAATCTCAAACTGGTGGAATGGCGTCCGCGTGAAAACTGGAACGGCCATGGCGGACCTCTGCGCGCAACCTCGACCGGTCGCAACCCAACCGCAACCCAACCGGAAACAGTTCAACCTATTTCGCAACCCTGCGGGTCCGGAATTTCGCCACACCCAGGCCGGCCAATCCCATCGCCATCAGCGCCGAGCTCGATCCGGCATCGGGAACATGCACCAACACCAGTTGATTCTGGTGAGCATTGCCCGCATCATCCCACAGTTGCAGAATTTGGACGACGGATGAACCATTGTCAGCCGCCATAACGTTGGCAGCGCCCAAATTGGCGACGGCCAGATCATAGAACGAGTTTCCGGTTCCACCAGTGGGGAAACTGCCTCCGCCCGATTGGTTGCCTTGAAGGTTCCAGATCGCGGATTGAAGCTGGCCGGCGTCAATCTGCCGGTTGGCGGCATTATTGTAATCGTATCCCGAAAGGATGCCCGTGGCGAACTCGTAATACAGAAAAGCTGCGCCTTTGGTAAGAGCGCGGCCCTGACTGTCCATATTGCTCAGGGTGTAACTGTAGGTGGTGCCGGGCACAAAGGTCACGCTGGCTTCGACGCAGAAAGTTTGAAACCCCCCGTTGACCATCGTTGACGGAACGTACGCGCCGAGGAAATCCTGGGGCGAAGTGTGAGCGGTGAACTCGCCACCGTCCGCATAGGAATAAGCGGTCTGGGTCAGAACAATGGAATTCGCCATCACCGCAGGTGCCGCACCAATTGCGCCCAGCACAACTACCGCCCCGATCAAACATTTTGTATTCATTAGTATTTCAAAGTTTATTGTTGCAGACTGCATTTTCTCGTGCCGTTATCCTCGCACTTCAGGAGAGAAAATGGCAGCGGAAGCAATACGTAAAATGGGGGCTGGGCAGTACGGACGCAGATCCAAGGCGTAGTCCCTGCCCGGCAAGAGTTCGGATCAAGATGCGAGGCGCGTCAGTCCAAGGGCATCAGTCGTGTCCATGGGCAGCCGGGGCTTCCACCCGCTCTCATGCAAATGCAATGAGGCACCGGTGAGATTCGATGGGGAATTTGAAGTCGTGCCCACGACACGACTTGAACCTGTTTTAATGGGGTTCCCCTCGTTGCCCGTAGCTGCCTCTTGTGTTGTCTTCATGCCTCTACAGATACGCTATGCAATCAATGTTTGCAGGCTATTTATTGCATCCACAGGCTGCAGGAGGAAAGAAAATCTGTGCGATACTGTGCGGGCTTGCGGAGGTTGTGCGGAACTGTGCGGAACCCAAAATCTGTGCAAATCTGTGCGGACGGCGAAGGCCCTTTGGAAATACTTTTCCCGCGCTAACCCATCCGGCTGCCTGCAACTTTTCGTGCGGATTTTCGACGAGTGACGCCCTGTTCCTTTTTTCTCCATTGCTACCGAATCCCTGCCGAGTCTTTTTAAGTGGTGTTAGTCGCACGAGTCCTGCATGGCGAACACGCGATGCACGGCGGCGAGGCGAGAACCATTCCTGGCTGTTTGTGCTTTTCGGATCTGTCTTGAGAGATTGAGTTTTTCCCTGGGCTGCATTCCTTCCCAGTCGGCCAACCTTCGGGGTTCAAAATGTGACGGCTCCCTAAATGGCTCAATTGAATCGTCGATTGCCTGCTTGTTGCATGGCTGCTCGAAACGAATTTGCGCATTGGCAAGTGTCAGACCTTGCATGAGACCGCGCTCAAGCTGCCAGCCTGATTTTGGTTCACGGCGTCAACCCTTCCTAATTTCAAAAAAAGCCGCCCGCCGCCGCGCATCTGTTCGCCTGATCAAGAAAGCCGCCACTTGCTCACGACTGTCCTCCCCGCTGCCAGCGCAGGAGCGCGGCCTGCACACTCGCCCAGTCGTACAGGCAACGTCGGCCGATCTTGATATAGGGAAGGATTCCGTTCGCTTTCCAATTGCCCAGAGTGCGACGGCTGATTGGCAATTTCGTCAGCAGTTGTTGTTCGTCAATAAAACCGCCCTCGTTTCCCACGCCGTTTTCTCGCACGTCAAAACTGGCCCGCGGCGTTCGGCTGACGCTCGAAAAATCATTCCGTTCACTATTCATGCGACGGAGACTTTATGCGAACCACGGCAGGCGCGGGTGTAGCACATACACATTTTGACTACGGGTGATGCGATCAAGCGGATACCGAAAGTGTCGACTCCATCTGTCCTGTCGCATCCGCGCCGCGCACTATTTGGCTCTGAATCAATCCGCAGCGGACTGGCATTCGCACGAGTTCAACCTACCGGTTCTTAAGGAGGGACGCCCCTCGTCAAAACGAGGATTCTGTGTCCGCGACACGGTCGCGGAGAAATCGCAAACTGTCCGGGCAAATGGCCGCTCCAACTTCCGCAGCCACGGCCAGTCCGTGTCCGATCCAGGGGCGTGTCCAGTCCGCGACCGCGGCCATGTCCACGGCCTGTCCGTGTCGCATCCGCGTCCGATCTGTGACCGCATCCGCGTCCGCATCTTGACTGGGGACAGTTCGCGCTCCAACCGTGAACCAACCGTGTCCCAATGCTTGGACTGGCCGGGGAACGTCCGCGCTGCGGCCTCGTCATTTCCCGTGTGATGTCTCCAGCCCCTGTACAAGCGGTGCGAAGAGCTGCATAAAGCTGGCGATTACCTACACAAGAGTATTGATCGGCGAATACCGCACCCGCCGGCTGGTGCTGGAGGCGTGGGACAGGCTGGGGTGAAGACGTGGAGAGGGGAGACACGGAGACAGAGAACTTGCTTAAATTGGCCGGTTTGACCGCGTGGTCAAGTTCGGCTGAATCGGGCTTTACCCGCCTGCCGGGCTTGTGATATTACGCAACTTGCGTAACGCAACTTGCGTAATATGAGAAACCCATTCGAGTATGGCGGCGTGGTCAGCGGCGAAGCCTTCTGCAACCGTGAGAAGCAGACGAGCGACCTGGTGCGGGCAATGGAGAACGGGGAGAAGCTGTTCGTGTTCTCGGAAAGGCGCTACGGAAAGACTTCGCTGGTGCGCGCCGCGCTCGGCAAGCTGCCGCGCAAGGGGTACGTGTGTGCTTACGTGGATTTATGGCCGACGGACAGCGAGGCGACGTTCGTCACCACCGTTGCCAAGGCGATCACCGAATCCATGAGCACGTCGGTGGGCAAGGTGTTGGAGACGGCAAAGAAGTTCTTCGGCAGCCTGTCGCCGAGTGTGACGATGGATGAGGAAGGCAAACCGGCATTGACGTTTGGTCTGGGCAAGCACGCCAGGGTCGGCCCGGCACTGGATGAGGTTTTGGTGACCCCGGCGCGGATCGCGGCGAAGGGCGGGCCACGCGTCGTTGTAGTGTTTGATGAGTTTCAGCAGATTCTGGAGTATGGCAACGACCACGTGGAGCGGAAGCTGCGGAGCGTGATTCAGAATCATCGGCACGTCAGTTATCTCTTCCTTGGCAGCCGCAAACATTTGATCCAGAAAATGGTGCTGGATCGGAATCGTCCTTTGTATCGGGCCGGGGGACACTATCCGCTCGGGCCGATTGCCGAAAAACATTGGCAGCCGTTCGTCCGCCAGCGCTTTGCGGATGCGGACAAGGGCATTGACCAGGAACACATCCACGAGGTTTGCGAACTGACGCAGGGACATCCGTTTTACACGCAGCACGTCTGTCATGTGCTCTGGGAGTTGTGCGAGCCGAAAGCCGGGTGTGAACACAGAAATGCTCCGGGCGGCGGTGAGGGTGCTGTTGGACCGGGAAAGCTATGCCTACACGACGTTGTGGGAGTCTCTGGCCCTTTCCCAGAAGCGGTTCTTGAAGGGGTTGGCGGCGGAGGCCTCCGGAGTGAAGGTGTTTGCCGGTGAATTCGTGAGCCGGCATGGGCTCAGTTCCGCCTCCAACGCCCAACGCGCCGTTCAGGCGCTGCTAGGAGCGCTCAGTGGCGACCGTTGGTTAGCTAACAAAACGCAAATGAAAAATTTTACGACGGTTCCGAGCAAGGCCGGGGATTGCAGCAGCGTCCATATAGAGTTCGCCCGGACAAAGGACGTAGAGCGCGTTCACGGCATCAAACGTGGGACACTTTACAACCTGCTTGCGCAAAATAAAATTCGAGGCTGCTTGCTGCGCGTAAAGGGCCAGAAATCCGGGGTGCGCCTTTGGGAAATGGCGAGTATCCGGGAACTCATAACTTCTCAATTAACCGGCCCGCGCACCCTGGTAGGCCCTCCCAGATTGGCTGGTTTCCCGCCACCCGGACCACTCCCACCATTGCCTGATCTCCCACCGGCTGCGGCCCTGCCGCGCATTGCGGGAAGGCCACCGGCGGGTGCGCCCCCGAAGCAGGGGCCAGCGACTCCAAACACGTCATCTGCGCTTCATCATGGAGACTGAAAAATGCGCAGTGACATCCGGCGATATTGGCGGCGATGTGACGGTGCGACGGCCAGAGCATGGGGCAACTACGGCTCCGGCCTCGTTTACAGGAACCACTACTATGTTTGATCCTAACAGCAATCTCGAACTGAGCCAACGGCTTCCGTACTTCCTTATATGGCCGCTGTGGTAGGCGGCTGTGATTGAAACAATGGTAGAGCTGAGTTACATTTATTTTGCGCCGGAGCAGTTGGCAGTGGGTTTCCTGCCAAAGGGGACTTTTGACCGAAGCTTTACCACCACAGCCAGCGACTACCACCCGGCGCAATTCTTTTCCAAGACCACCCGCCCATCTCTACTTCGACAGCGACCGATTCATTTCTGGCGTGCGGCACAGACCCACGCCGGGAGATGTATCCGGGATGGTGCGCCCGTCCTTTTTTGATTTACCATGAACTCTTACCTCGTCTTCAACCGATTCCTGCCCAACCAGAAAAAACAGCAGCGCGTTGCCGAGAAGGGCCTTGAGAACGAGGCCCCGGCGATGCTCCCGCTCGTCGGGATTCGCCGGGACGAAAGAGTGGTGGCCCGGCTGCTGCCCCCCGTTTTTGCCGACTTGCAGCCTGGATGGGACTTCGGGCTGTTGCTTTCCGAACACAAATGGGGATTGTGGCCCAGCCAGGCGAGAGCGGCTTGCCCGCTTGAAACTCACCCGCCGCTGCTCCAACGCGCCAAAATGAAAATCAAGAAATGCCCAGCGTGCGAGGCGGTCGTGCTCCTGAATTCAAACCTGGTGGTACACGCGGCTTTAAATGATAAAAGAGGCGGGGTTGCCCTCAAGTTGGATTTGCGAGACCACGAAACTATCACGAGGATCATCGAAGATGGGTGCCTTGGATTCAAGGATGGATGCCTCGTGGAATTATGGCGTGAGGGATGGGAACTGCACTACGAAGCTCTGAAAGATGACCCGGTCGATGAGGAGGAATTTCGACCATGGCTCGCAGGCGTCGGCATCGACATTCGCCCCTACCCAATCAAGGCTGAGACGCTGCAATTCATGGCGGATGCGGTCGCCGGGTGGCAGCAAGCCGGTGAGCCGCAGCCACAACCGGGACAGCATCAGGAGCTGGCCCGGCTGATGCCCCAAGCGACGTTGCTTGATATTCCGTTTGGCTTTAAAGCCCCCCAGAGATTTCGCTGGAACGAAACACCGCGTTCGCTCATGACCGACCCCGATTATCTGCACTCGCTCGACCTCGGCAATATTGGGCTGCTGTGCGGCAAGGTCCAGGAATTCACATATCAGCCAACTGTCAAAGTCATCGTGGGATTGGACGCCGACACCGATGATTTTGCCGCCGAACTGGAGGTGCTGAACACCTGGTTGAACTCCACCTTCAGCGTCAGAGGAGCGCGTGGCCGAAAATGGTTTTTCCTGATCGAAGGCAGGCCGAGAGTCGCCGAGGCTTGCGCCCATTCCACCAAGATTAAGCGTGGCGACAAAGACGTGGGCGACTGGTTGGGCAACGGCAAGCAAGGCGTCGTGCTCGGCCTGCATCCTTCAGGCTGTTTCTACGAGCATAACGGTCTGCCACTGGCGACGATTGCGCCAGCCGAATTTGCATTGCCTGGTGACTGTCGGTTTGCCCGCACGGGTGCAACTCAGCCGGTGTTCAAGGGTGGCGGCTGGATGAGCAGACGAGCCAATAGACCAGTAGGTTCGCTTCGGGTCATCCGATCCGCACTAAATTGCATCCCTCCGCATGAGCGTGATGTGTGGTTCACCATCGGCTGTGCGCTCAAGACGTGGGGCATTGAGACCGGTGATGATGATGTGGCACGGCAACTCTTTGATGAGTGGTCAGCGCAATCCTCAAAGTTTGACGTGGCTGGGCAGGAAAAACTCTGGGGCAGCCTGTCGAGCAGGAGCAACGGCGTGATTACTTTGGGAAGCCTTTTCTTTTTAGCCCACAACAACGGATGGAGGACCAACGATGACGACGGCAAAAGCTAATAATCCACTCTCCAGCTTGACCGAACAGCCCAAAGCAGCGGTCACGCCGAACGACCTCTTGGATAAAATGTACCCGGGACTCTCAGGAAGGCACGGCTCTGCCTTCAATTTTGAGATCAGGGAAAAAACCCGCGTCACCGAGAACGGTGAGAAAATAAAAACGCAGGTGTGGGTGCCAGCGGAAATCAACGAACGGTTTTTTGCCGCTCTGCTCACTCAGGAAGCGAACCAGGAAGACCCGGCTGTGTTCGATCAGGATGAAAACTGGTGGTATAGGTTCCAGCCCCGGCTCGGATTCTACAGTGCCGTCAAAGGCGAAGCCCGGCAAGAAAAACCGTCGAGCATGCTGTTTGACATCGCCAAGAAATGCCGGGAGCTGGCCGCGCCGGTCGACGTGTCTCCGCTGGAGTTCAAGTTTCGCAAGACCAGCGTGCTGGCTCCGGTGGTCACCAAGGCCATTGGCATTGCGGCAGTCAAAGGTGATTACTGGGAGCGCCCGATGCTGATGGTGCCTGTGCGAAACGGAGTGTATAGCATCGAAGATGGCGTATTGCACCCGCACTCTGCTGACTGGCATTATCGCGGCGTGATCGGAGCTGATTATGAACCGACAGCCAAATGCCCGCGATGGATTGAATTTGTAAATGGAGCATTGGACAACGTTGATGACCGTGAGCTTCTGCAAAGAATTTTTGGCCTGCTTATGGTTGGCGTCAACTTTCTTCAAATCATGGTTTTGATGTACGGCGAGGCGCAGTCCGGCAAAGGCACGATAGCCCGCGTCATGGCGAGCCTCGTGGGCAAAGAAAACACCGCCACGCTGCGAACTGACAAGCTGAGCGAACGGTTTGAACTCGGCAGGCTCAGGCACAAGCTGCTGCTTTATGGGCCGGACGTGAGCCAGGATTTTCTGAATGTGTCCGGCGCTTATCTTCTCAAATGCATCACCGGTGAAGACCCGATCTCCCCCGAGTACAAAAATTCCAATGCGGTGCCAGCCGCGCAGGCGGTTCACGGTTTGCCTGTCGTCACACCCAACAGCCGGTTGAGGGTCAGGTTTGAAGGTGACAAAACAGCCTGGAAGCGTCGCCTGGTGGCTCTGAATTTCGGCAAAGCCGTCAGCGATATTGATCGCATAAACTCCCTCTCCGAAATTCTCATGGACAGCGAAGCCAGTGGAATTCTCAACTATGCCCTTGATGGCGTCAGGCTGCTCGCCAAGGACGGTTGCAGGCTCGGCCTGACTGACCGTCAAAAGCAGGTGCGTGATTCGCTTCTGGATGAGTCTAAGAGTTACGTTGCCTTCGCCCGCGAGGGCGTCTTCGAGGATGAAATGGGTCAATTGACAGCGGACCAAGCCTGGCGGGGCTACGTCAACTTCTTTACAGCCCGTGGGTGGTCTCCGGCGATACCGCAAGTTTTCGGGACAGGGTTCAAACAAGTGGTCGTGGACCTTTTCGGCATCACGCAGTCTCACGATCTCGAAGATGCGGTCCGCAAGACCTGCCGTGGTTGGCACGGACTGAAACTTTCAAGCCGAAATAGGACACGAATTTATGCTGACCGAGACTTCACCTGCTGACTAAGGTGTTTACGGACGACCCGGACGCCCTTTTTAAACTCTTAGCGTATGGCAAAAGGGTATTCTTCTTCTTTTTACCGACCAAATCGGCAGAATGCTGGAAAGGCTTACCATGAAACGCCTTGATGATTACTTTTGCGCCGTTACTGGTGTCCGCTTTGGGCACCTTCCCAGTCATCGCTGGTTGATCGGCAATCTTGAGACAGTTCTTTTCCGTCCCAATGCCGCAGCGTCGGGTGGCCGTTGGAATAGAAAATCCACAGATCGTATTTGAAATGCCAACAATCATTACCATTGGGATGAATTTCGAGATGTACGGAACCCTTCGATACCTGGGACAAGGGTAAGGAGTTCTTCAAATCGAATGCAACGAGGTAACTTGTCTTCTCCGCCCAGTGTCCCGCGAGGCCCGATTTTTCCGCAAACAATATGCCTTCCTCGTTGCATATCCTAATGTCCAGGGAAGTATCATGGTCTTTGTCTTTCGCCTTTGTGTGGAATCGCATCGAAACACCGATGACGTAATCATCGTCGTTCCAAGGTATCCGCGAAACGTTAATGCCTGTATATGCTGCTGCCATGGGTCTGTCTTTTCTTTGTGTTTCGGTGATGTTCTTCAAAATTCAGCCCGCTCGTGCCCAAGTTTGTACGCGCTGCACGCACTCCGGCATATCGTCGCGCAACTGGTAAACCCAAAACCGCATAACGTCCCACCCAAGTTCGATCAGGCGCATGTTGCGGAGTTGGTCACGCCGGAGCAGTTCACCATTCCAGTCGCGGTGATACCGCTCCCCGTCCACTTCGATATTCAGCCGCTTGCCCTCCGCGAACAGTGCGAAGTCCAGAAAAAACTTCTCCTCGGCAAACTGCGGGACGGGGCGCAACCCCACGTTCCACAAATGTCTATAAAAGAGGCGCTCCCAGTCAGAGACCAGTTCCGGCTTTGCGACCTTGGGGTAATCAGGGCTGGAATGGGTTCCGGTTTGACTGCCGGGATGTGGATGTGGGTTTTGTCCGAGGTTCTCAACGTATTTGGCGAACTCAGCCAGATAAGTGATACCAGTGTTCTTTGCTGCTATTGGATCGCCAACGACAATCAGCGCGGCTCTGGCGCGTGTTATCGCCACGTTGAACAGGTTGTCCGTTTTTTTAAGGAAACCCACAGCACCATCGGCGATGCCTTTGGAAACCACCGGCGAAAAGATCATCACATCGCGTTCGTCGCCTTGGAACTTGTGGACGGTGTCAATCAGCAGCTCCAATTTGTTTAGCAGGATGCTGGCATGTGGATGCGCGTTGACTAGATCACGTATTCGGTTTGCTTGGGCGCGGAATGGTGTGACCACACCCACGGTGCCGTTGTAGCCCTGCTGGATAGCAAGTCGTTCCAACTCCTTGACCACAGCTCTGGCCTCGATCTCATTGAGTGCGCCTGTTCCTGGACGAACCACCACGCCTTGCACAGGCACCCATCGCACTGTCGGGGCGTCGGGCGCAGGTCGGCGCAGGCGGTCGTACTCGGTCGCAATCCTAAGTTGCCCTTCGTAGAAGTGTTGGTTGGAAAACTCTATGATGTCCGCGTGGGAGCGGTGGTGGTCGCGCAACATGATGATGTCGTCCTGTCCGGCCAGAGGGCAGGCAAGATCGAACAGCGAATTTTCTGAATAAGCCCACTTCGCGTATCCCTCAGCCAAGCCGTGCTTGTGCAGAAGCTCACGGTCGCGGCGCGGAGGAATGGCGCTGATGTGCCGTAATTGTTTCGGGTCGCCAATGATGACCGCCGCCTTTGCGCGGAACAGCAATGGTAACGCAGAAGCAATATCGCATTGGCTGGCCTCGTCTATCACGACCAAGTCGAAGAAGCCGGGTTCCAACGGCACTCGCCCTCTAGTCGAAAGCGACGTTACTGCCCAACACGACAGCACGTTCACCAACGACGGAAAAAGCTTATGGTATTGGGAAAAGACCTGTCGCCCCGCCCTCTGATTGGCCTCGTCACTCTGAACCAGAAGCCGCAGCACGGCGGCGAACTCGCCTAGCAGGTGCCGGTCATGGGCTGACAACCGGGCGGGAGCCACGCGCAGCCAGTATTCCCAAAGCCGGACCGAATCCTTGGCCAGTTTGTCGCGCTGTTGGGCGATGCTCTGCCAGATGTCCTCCAGCTTGGGAGCAGCCGATAATCCCGTGAGCTTGCGGGAGTAATCACCAATCTGCCTGGCGGCTTGAATGCGGTGCTCGACCTTGGACAAGAAATCACGCCAGGTCGCGATCTCTGAGTCCAGGACTGGCAAGCCTGGCGACGACAGACTGAGTGTTTTGAGGACTGGCTGGAGCGTGCCAATGGTCACGCCCAATTGCTGGAATCGTTTAGAACGATGCGCGAACCAGAATAGCCGGATGAAAAACTCCTGCTGGCTGCGAGTGGCGGCGTTGACAACTGATCTCAGTTTCTTCAGGCACTTCTGGGCAGGTTCAATATCCACGGCGCGGAAAGACTGAAAAAGCGTTTCACCCAACTGGCTCCGCAGCGGTTCCACCTTCTGTTCCAGTACGTCCAGATCGTTTCGCAGCTTCATCGTCGCTTGTGCGTTGTTTTGCAGTTCCGTGATCCGCGCTAGGGTGTGGCCGAAGTCTTTTTCCGCCTCGTCGTGATTGTAGCGATCCTCCGCTGTCGCCCGGCTGGCCAGGAGGGCGGTCAGGTATTCCGTGAGCTTCGACTGATATTCGCCCGGGCCCAGGCGCAGAAGAATCGGGCGCGGCCCCAGGTTGTTTACCCTGGCTTCCACGACATCGACCGCTTTGTTGTTTTTGCTCGCAAACAGCACCCGCTTCCCTAATTTGGCCGCATTGATGAGCAGGCAGGACACTACCTGCGACTTGCCGGTCCCCGGAGGCCCCGTTATCACGGTTAGTGGCCGCGTGAGCGCGTGGTCGATTGCCTCCCGCTGTTCGCTATTCAATGGCAGCGGCTCCAAGAGTGTGATGACTTCGGCAGCAGAAGCCGGTTGCGACTGAACTTTGCGATCCAGCCACATCCCCAAGGCGGTTGCCTTGTATCGGTCTTCGGACGCCTCCTGAAGCTTGGTCAACTCCTGTTCGAGACCCTTGGTGTAGGGTGATCGTTCGTGACCGAAAACGATACAGCGATTATAGATGCCTTCGACCTCCAACTTGGACAGAGCCTCACCGCTGGACAGTTGGCGCGGATTGATCGGTTCCTTCCAGTCCCATTCCTCCCGAATTTTAGTAAGCCGCTCGACCACTTCATCGAAATCCGGTGCTTCGGGTTCACCGAGGCCAAGTTCCTCCGCCAGCTTGGCAGCTTCCTCCATCACAAAAGAGTCGTTGCCGATGGCGAGGCTCTTGATCACCGCAAAGTTTATGGCAGGCGTCTCCTCCGACAAAACCGGCATCTGGCCTGGCCGCAGGGCCTCGTCGTTGAATCCGAACAGGAAAACCGGCTCCAAGAAGAATCCCTCCCACCCATTGGCCTCCCTGTGCTTCCTGAGCCTGACAGGGTAGCCGATGTAGGGCACCTTCCGCTCCCGGTCACTGCGTAGTCGGTGAAAGAGATTGTCCACCCCGTGAAAAGCCGTGACGGGCTGGTCGGTAACGATGCCCGGAATCTCCGGCAGCGCGACGTAATCTAGTGCGAATTGAGAACGCGCAAAGATTTTCACCCCGGCTTCATCATCAAGACTGAGGCATTCCAAATAATACCGGCATAGGCGACCCAGTGTCGTTAGTTGTTTTGGAGGCTGCTGAGACTGCGTGGGAGTTGACACAGACTTCTCGACGAGGAACCATCGGTAGGCATTGTCTTGGCGCGTCAGCCCTTGATTTCGGAGTTTCCAGAGAATCGAATAGACCTCGCTTTTGTCAGCTTTGAGCTGACTCGCAATTTCACGCCCTTTGAGACCGGGTTGGCTTTTCAAAGCGTTCAGTATGTCGCCTTCAGATGGCATATTTCTCTATTCAGCGTCGCATTACAGGAGCCAGAACCCGCTGGCCCTCGAACTTAGAAAAGTCGTTAATTTGAATCGTGACTGACTTCACTTCCACGATTATGCACAAAACAGGCCCGATGCGAAAGAGATCAAAAACGGGCAGTGTGAATCGAATCGCCGGAACGCCTCGTGTTCGACATAATTCGGCAGGCATGGAAGGTGACATCATCTTCTACCAATTCAGCCGCTCGAAGGTGGAGCGGTGTGATTTCAGCCATTTCCTTAGCTTGTATGCGCCGGACAAACTGCCCACCGGCAGGCGGCTTCGGGAAATGATGAACGTGATGATGTTCGGCATCGAGGGCTACGATGACGATCCGCGTGAAGTACACAGCATCCCGGAGGTTCGCCGGTTCTATACGGCTTTTCACGAGGCGTGGCCCTACTGGTTTTATTTCTGCAATTTGGATACCGAGGCGCTGAAGATGATGGTGCTTTGCTGCCTGCCTTCGATTGAAGCGATCAAGGTGGACGGCAGAGCGAGCGTCGCCGTGAACTACGACCGGCTCGAACTGCTTCAATTCATCGGCAACGATTTCGGCGCGATGAACCAAATGTGTGAAAGGGCGCAGTTGTTTGAGCGCCTGATTTATGACCGGTCGAAGGCGGTGTTCGGATATTTTAACTTGCCGTTCGACGCCGAGCCGCCGCCTTGAATTGAGGCAACTGCCAAATTGCGGAGTACTTTGTTTAAAATCACTTGAAAGTGTGATAACATGAAACAGGTGGCATATGCGCTTTCATTGGGGAGCGGTACCGAAGTCGCCGGATTTTACGCCTGACGAGGCGTGGAAGCCGCTGAAGCAGCTTTCGCCATGGCTGGCGCAACTGGCGAGCCTTCCTATCGGTCTCGCAGCCGCAGCAGGCGTCGTAGTGCTCTGGTTCACGATCACGCCGCTTAAAGCCGCTGCACTGATCTTTTCCATGCCGGATTTCCTGGTTGCGTCCATCGGTTTTGTGATCGTTCACGAATTGATCCACGCCGCTGCCCATCCGTTGGCCGGGCGGTCCTCCCGGTCGCTTCTTGGTATTTGGCCGTCCCGTCTGATCGCCTATGCCTATTACGACGGGGAGCTGACCCGGAACCGCTTGGTGACAATTCTACTGATGCCATTTCTGGTGATTACTTTTGCGCCCTTGCTGTTCTCCGTTATCACCCGCAGCGTGTCAGTGTGGGTGGCATTCGTCTCCGTCTTGAACGCCTTGGGCAGCTCGGTTGATATTCTGTTTGCCGCCATGCTCCTGGTCCAGGTTCCTCCGGCCGGTGTCGTCCGCAACCAGGGATGGTGGTCGTACTGGAGAGTCACTCCGGCAGCGGGAGGTCCGTGATGAAGCGCCGAACGCTCAAAAAGTTTCAATCAAAACGGCAGCCGGAGCAGCACCACAATGTGTATGTCGTGCTGCTCGATCCAGCCGTGGGCAGAATCCGAAAGGTCCGCGCCGAGAATCCGAATCGCAATCCGAGGAAGTCATGCCTGTACGTGGGCATGACGGGTCTGACGCCGAAGGACCGCTTTGCGAACCACAAGGCAGGAATCAAAGCGGCATCAGTGGTAAAACGGTACGGAGTCCGCCTGCTGCCGGAATTTTACGAGCATTTGAATCCGATGCCATTCGAGGCGGCGGCACAGATGGAGAAAGATTTGGCGGAAGATTTGCGCCGGGCCGGGTACACAGTCACCGGCGGCCACTGAATGAAGCTGCGACGGGCGATGGACTGGCTTCGACTATTACACAGGCATCGTGAACTGGCATTTCCATTTCCCATACGCCGAGCAGCCCCAGAACTGACGGCCAGCACCCACACCTTTCTTCGCCGTGCGCAGGACCATTTGGCTCTCGCACTTCGGACAGAATTTCCGTGTGTCGGTCAAAAACGACAGTACATCTGGATCGAACCGAGCGCCGATGTCTTCAAGCATTTTCGCCAAGCCAACTTCGTTGATGATCTCGATGCCGTGCTTCTCTGCCAATTGTTTTGCCTCGCCGGTGTAGCCACCAAGTGTGATAAAAATGCCCTTCTGAATTTTGGCAGCGGTCAACGCACCCAGAAACTCCCGCACCGGCTTCACCCCGACCTGGCGTGTTTTCCATTGCTTGCACTGTACGGCCGAGCATTGGCAATCCTTCTGGATCACGAGATCAATGCCACCGTCTGGATTTGCACCGCCACGGCGAGTGACGGCGTAGCCGAGTTTGCGGTAAAACAGGGCGACCAATTTTTCAAATTGAAACCAGTCAATAGCCCGCAATTGCTCTATTAGATCAGTGGTGGTCTCCGGCTGCTCCTGCTCGCCCTTCAAATCCACTTCCGATGCCACTGGATAATTTCGCTCCACGGCCTCGGCCCATTTCGACCGGATGATAATTCTGTAAACACCAAACCCGACCAATCCGACGACGACGAGACCCAATAAGCAGATGGCGAGAAATCCGATGGCGGTGATTGCCTGCCGCACCTGCGGGGAGATCAGACTGAGTATCACAACCATGCCAGCCAATTGGGCAACCAGCCCAATCCAATCGTCATTTTTTCTGCGTCTTGCCATATTACGACGCAAATGCCGCTTGGATGATGCCAACGCCTGCATTGTGAACGGGCATTTCCGTCACGACTTCAGGTGTCTCGGCAAACGGAGGATTTCTGAACACGTAGCCGGGCGGCACTGGCCCATGCGGAGATGCTGCCTTCGCGGCGTTCGCTGGAGCGCACTTGAACCCACCCGCAGCGAGCCGAACCAGGCGGGCAACTTGAGCTACCTGAGACTAAGCAAGATCACTGGCGGCTCACGAAGTGCCCGTCTCCAGACCTAAATAAAATTCTTTTACAATTGCCTCAATAAATAATTAAGAGTGTCTTTGCCGTGACCTTGACAAGGAATTTTATTTGGCATATTCACGAAGCCAAGAACGGGAAATCGTTCGCAAGAAAAGCGAGCGACTGGAAAATGACTTTTGGGGCGGGAGAAGGGCGCTCGGCGGTTGCACCATCGGCAATCGTTGCCTTCTCCCTACCCCGTTTCAATTTGTTTAAGTTTTTAATCGAAAGCAAGTCTGCCTTTGCAGACTTGCCACAGCCAACCGGAATTTATCGAATCTGTACGAAAGGCCGCGTGAACCACGAATGCGCCGGAAGTGCAAGCGTCTTTTTTTGGCAACCACGCACCTTCCCATTGCGCAAGAAGGCATTGCCGCGTCCCATGGTGGTTTTCTGGCGGAAAACTCATTTCGAGGCCAGCATGTTTAGGTTACGCTGTCGCTTGTTCATCCTTGCCGAAGCAGTTACAACGCGCACCGGCCGTACCTGACCACGAAATCTCCAGGAATGGCTGCCGGATCACCTGACCTCGTAAGTAACTGTATGATCGTAATCGAGCCGCCCAGGTTGTTTTTTGATCGCGCCCACGCACGACAGCACCAACTCGAATGCGATCAGCACGGGTTCCAACACCACGTCGCCAATCCTCACGAACATCTTGACGGATGGGACCAGGCAATCATGAATTTCTTCATCGGCCAACCTGGGGCAGTGGTGTTGTTCATGCGTGCTGTAAACACCCTGGCTAGACATTGCCGCGCTGGATGCAAGCGGGACCGGGAAAGGGCCAAAATCATCATCATCCGCGCAATGGGTCGGCTCGTTCGGGAGGGTCGTTTGAAAAGGGTTCGGCGGCGATATGTCAGGGTCAACGCAGCCGAAGTTCGGCCCAGGCCGATCATCCCCCGAGGCGTTCCATTACCTGACGCGCACGCGCTTCGGGCGGGCTCTTCTGCGGGGAGTACAACCACCCTCGCATGATTCAACTTGCCGTTTTTGTATGACAACCCCCTCTTGCACATGAACTTGCCAGATCAACCCGATGTCCGGTCATAAAATGGCCTGTCGAGGTGCTGCCAACAATTGTTGGATTCTTTTTTTGATCCTCCGGCTCACAACCCTGCAACCCCCAAAGAAGTCTCCCAATTAGGAAGTCATTTTGCACTCAATTTGAACTCTGATCACGGGGACTGGCGAACATTTTTCACGTAAGTCTGCGGTGGAATGGAGATGCAATGACTCGCTTGAACAACTCTGAACAAGGGTGGAAAACCTTTGCCGTGTTATGCCGGAGTGTTATGCCGAGCACCGCCTAAAAAACATAACATGCAAGAAACCATTGCATTCATTGGCGATTTGTGAAGATGGTGCCCACGACAGGACTTGAACCTGTATGATGTTACTCACTAGAACCTGAATCTAGCGCGTCTGCCAATTCCGCCACGTGGGCTTTATAACCAACAACTTATGAACACACAACGGACACATTTAACGTTTGTATCCCGCCTTTGTATCCCGCACTCGGGATTGGAGTCAAAAGGCAGAGTAAACATGCCCAACAAAATGCCAATGGCAAGCTGATTTTTTGAACGCGGCAATGGCTCCGCTAGATCAAAATCTAGTGGCCTTATCGTATTTGGTTTTATCAGCTAGTTCGCCCGATCACAGGGCGGGCGCCTCCTATTTCTGGAACAATTACCAGCGGCACGACGTGGAGCGTATCCGTGTATCTCAAAAGGATTTCGGGAACGTTGATCGGGCCAGAATGTTGGCGGCACAGGATTGGTGACACGCTCAAGAGTAATCGAAATTGCACTCGGTCGGCCGACTTAGCCCAGGGCGGCGGAGCGACCTTGTAAAGAAGCGGGCGAGCAAGCCGCCCGCTGGTGGCAAAGACAACCGCCCCATCAGCGCCGGGTTCCGCCCCGTCTGGGTAAAACACCCCATAGCTTATCCAGAGTTGCCAGCATATGTTTCTCCTGTAATGAAAGGTTTCCAAAACCTGCCGGTGCGCGAATCCGACCATAAATATCGCGAGGTATTTGAAAGTTTCGGTGATGCGGTGTTTTTGGCCGACGAGGACAGCGGCGAAATCATTGACACCAACCGCCGCGCCGAAAAGTTGCTGGGTTGCGCGAGATCGGAGATCCTAGCCTAAGTTCCCCGAAGGATTGAAAAAAACCCGGCAAAGTGGGGGTTTTGCCA
>OCZU010001149.1_pt1 | contig 17645 bp, 12 predicted proteins | sample 1539001 | NCBI WGS metagenome assembly OCZU01 (sample SAMEA3539306, study PRJEB22396) | soil metagenome | biome: tundra; feature: field; material: soil | place: USA | collected 2010-05 | depth 0.15 m | reverse complement strand
CTTTCCCTACACGACGCTCTTCCGATCTATAGTAGTAGTTGGCGAAACACCTTATGCCGAAATGAAGGGCGATCGCGGCGACTTGCGCCTTTCAAAAAATGACGCCGCCGTGATCGAAACAGCCAAAAGCGCCGGAGTGCCGGTAATCACTGTGCTGCTTTCCGGCCGACCGCTGATTCTTGGCTCCGCGTTGGATGCCAGTGATGCCTTCGTAGCCGCGTGGTTGCCGGGCACGGAAGGACAGGGCGTCGCTGATGTTTTGTTCGGTGACTACAAGCCAACCGGCAAGCTGTCTCGCACCTGGCCCCTCAACAATGAACAATTAACGGGCAAGGCAAGCGCCGAAGACAAACCACTTTTCCCATACGGTTTTGGCCTGTCTTATCAAGCGCAGCACGTGAAACGCGATGGTGCGAATTACTGACTCCTGGAGGTGCCGGACTACAAGTGAATGATCCCGCGTTGAATGGCCGCGGTGACGGCTTCCGTTCGATCGGCGACATGGAGCTTTCCCAGGATGCTCTTCAAATGATCTTTGACGGTATGTTCGGTGATGCTCAGCACGTCGCCGATTTGTTTGTTCGCCAGACCTTTGGCGAGCAGTTGCAGAACCTGCAATTCGCGAGACGTCAGTTCTTCAAATAGCTTTCGCGACGCCAGCCGGCTCGCGACTTCGGTCGGAATCCAGCGCTGGCCGGCGATTACGGCCCGCATTGCGGGGATTAACTTTTCCCCGGTGGAGTTCTTGAGGACATATCCTTGGGCTCCGGCCTGCAAAGCCTTGTGAATGTCTGTGTCGCCATCAAAAGTGGTCAGCACTAAAACACGCGCATCAGGATGCTGGCTGCGAATTTCCGTTGTTGCCTGGATGCCATCCTTGACCGGCATTCGCAAATCCATCAATACGAGGTCGGGTTTGCATTTGCCGAACAAATCCACGACTTGGGCCCCGTCGGCTGCTTCGGCCACCACCTCCATGTCGGATTCCGTGCTGATCAGTGAAACCAAACCCATCCGAACTATAAAATGGTCGTCCGCCACGAGGATGCGGATTTTCACTTCTTTTTTCATGCCTGGAGCTGGGTGTCCGCGAAGTCGGGCAGATGAGATTCCCGCTCGATTGGAATTTGAACGCGCACGATAGTTCCCGCATCCGGCGCACTCGAGAAGGACACCTCGCCTTGGAGCCGTTTGGTCCGCTCGGAAATGCCCAGGAGGCCAAAGTGGCCGTCGCGCGGTCCCACACAATTATCCACCGCAAATCCGTTCCCATTATCTTTGACCTGCAAGACAATGTTCTGCGGGCCATAATCCAGTTCTATTTCCGTCAGCGTCGCCCCGGAATGTTTGACTGCGTTGGTCAGTGCCTCTTGGGCGATTCGCAACAGGTTCTCCTCAAGGATTTCCGGCAAGGGTCTTACCCTGCCTTTGGCTTTCATTTCGAAGCGGACGTTTGAGCCCTCAGTAATCTGCTTGCAGCTGGTCATCAGGGCAGCGGGCAGGTCAAATCCCTCAAGCGCCCTGCATCTCAAATTCCAGACCGTCCGGCGCACCTCCATTTGGCTCTGGGCGATCATATTCCTCGCCAGGTCAAGGTGTTGGTTTGCGCCAGCAGGTTCCTTCTTGAACAGTTTTGAGGTCGTGTCCAGTTGCAGCGCGACGCCGGTGAGGGTTTGCGCCAGGGTATCGTGAAGCTCCTGGGCCAACCGCGTTCTTTCGGCCAAAGTGGCCTTGGATTGAAGCTCTGATTCGTTGCGGGCCGTGATTTGAAACTTCAGTTGCGCCGTCCGTTCCTTGACTTTCTCATCAAGCTGATCGTGGGCCTGCTGCAGTTCCAGCCGGGCGGTTTCCTTGTCTTGGACTAATATCTTCAAGGTGGAATTCTTTTTCGAAACCATGACCGTCCAACTCACCGCCACAATTGAAACGGCCAGCAAGATGGCCAGGCCGATCAGAAGCCGTTTCGGCGTCAGCCAGCTTGGTTTGGCCAGGATCTTGACGCTTTTTAAAGTGGGAAGAAAAAGCTGGAAGGATTTGATCGTCCCGTCCTCTTCACCTTCCGTAAGGCAAACTCCGCTGACTTCAATCGTGCTGCCGAGGGGTATGGACGCCAGTTCAGCAATTTCCGCCGGCGCTTCCGCCTCGGCGGTGAACATTGAGTTTTCGCTTTGTATCATTAAAACCGTTTTAATGCGCGTGGTTGGCTGGCGTTCGCGTCTGATGATGCGGTCAAGCAGTCTGCCCTTGAGAATCACGAAATCGGCATGATGCAAACCCGCTTGCACCCCTTTGATGGTTGCGGCTTTGGGTGCCATGGTCATCCTGGGTTCGGACGTCTTTCGGAAAGTGGCGTCCTGCAGCACGGGGAGAAAGTGATCGAAATCTGGAAAGCCAACAGCCTCTACGACGTCACCGACGGACAGTGCTTCCAGTTGGCGGCTTTGAACATGGAGACTTCCGCTCGCATCCTCGAGGAACAAATCCTCTCCCGGTCTCTGGTAGGTCACGATGCCTTTGACATGAACCCGTTTGCCGGGCGCATTGTCCCTTCGATATTGTGCGATACTGTCGAGACGAAGCAGCGGTTGGTTGAAGGGATTGATTGACTCACTGCTTTCCACCACAAAATCGGTCGGGACAGGGACAAAAATCTTGGTGGTAACCAGCCGCCGCAAAGTCGCATTGAAGGAGGCCGCCGCCGTCCCTCTCACACGAACCCTGGCGCCCACGAAAGCTTGTGGATCAATCTCCGGCGGGATTTCCAACAAAGCGCGAAATCGGTAGCCTCCTGAGATGATCTCACAGGAGAGCAAACCCTCATCCAGTTTGGCGCTCTTGTCGGTGATGGTTACGGCCCGAACGATGCCCGAGGTTTCGATACGCTGGCCGTCTTCGGCCCCCGACATGAGTTGTTCAATGGTCACGGGCCTGGCGGGGGGCAACGGGGCTGTCCCCAATTTTTTCCACCTCGGGTTGCTGATGATGGGAGCATAAGCTCCTGGCTGGCTTGTTCCCGTCACTTCGACCACATCCCCAGGAACAGGCTGATGATCGCTGGCATCCACAAAGATGCCACCCGTCGAATCCTGAACAAAAAATCGTCCATGCCAGTGAGGCTCCGCCGCAGTGACGATGCCCCGGACTAAAACGGGGATGCCGCTGGCCGCCCGGTTCGCTGCCAGCGCAAGGACATCAGACGCGTTTGTCAAAAGCTCGCTTGCTTCCTGGGCCAAAACACAATCCAAAGCGGCCAGCCACGCCAGCACCAGCAGGCACCGCGCGGCAATGCGAAGCCGGGAAACCGGGCGTTTCTCAGCTTTGGGTTTGCAAAACATCCCTTAATTCAAGAAGCCTGATCATGCAATGTCGAGCTAATTCCCGTGGCCACGCGCGCATCCCGCATCCCTCCAAAGAGGGATGGAGCATGCTTCGAAGAATGGTAGTGTTGAAGCATGTTCAGTCATGGCGACTAATTGAAAAGACTCAAAACCCATCAACAATTCCAAGTATGTTCAACAAAGTGATTACAACTCAAACTCGACGGGAAAACCTCCGTCTCTCGCTCACGGCTAAACTGAGCCTGTTTGCCGGCATCCTGCTGGCCAGCAACATCGCGTCCGCCCAGACGCTTCAAGTGAGATTTCTTTTCGATGATGCAGGTCCGGGCACGACCACCACCAGTGATGCGAGCGGGGCCTTGGGAACGGGCGTAACCTTGTTTATGGAAACGTCGGTTGCGGGAACAACCACCAATCTTCATGGTGCGGCAAATTCAGGAGTTCAGGGTCAAGGCAGAGGGCTTGATTTTTCCTCCAACCCGGTGGCCGGCAATACTGTGGGAAACATTGCTTTCACGAACAATTGCACCGCTCTGGGAGCCTTGGGGACGGTGAGCAACTTCACCGCGACGATTTGGTTTAAAACGGCTGTAGATCCCAATAACACGGTAAACAATGGCCCGCGACTCTTTATTTTGGCTACCAATAATGTGACGGATTCTGGGGTTGCCGACAGTATCGCCATTCTCTTCAACACCGGAGTCGGGACCCTGACAAACGCACTCGCGGCGCGCATCAACACCACTCAGTTGGCGTTGCCAATTTATAGTTCCATCCAAACCAACGTTTGGCAGTTTATTGCGCTTGTTTACGACGCTGGAACTTCCAATGCCTTGATGTACTACGGCACGGAGGCCAGCCCAGCCAAGCTATTGCTCGCTAATAACATTGGCGCACAGACGGTAAACTTCGGGACCAGTGGCACCCTCCAGGTGGGAAATCGGCTTAATGGCAGAACTCGTCCGCTTAAAGGTTGGGTTGACGATTTCCGTTTCTACACCGGCGTGGGCGACGCGACTTTTGTGGAAAACATTCGGCAGGCGTCAACGCCAGTCGTAGTCTCTAGTCTTTATCCGGATGGCTCGACTTTGCTTCAGGGCACCAATGTCCTTGCATTCACCGCCAGTTCGGCCAGTGGCATTGATCCGACGGGCATCAAAGTCGCTGTCAACGGAACCGACGTTTCCGGAAGCTTGGTTATCGGCGGCACTTCCACGAGCCGCACGGTCAGCTACACGGGCCTGCCGGTGGATGCAACTCTCGTCAACAACTCGCATCTCAATAACGTAGATATCACTATTCAGGTGACGGACCTCGCTGGCATTGCCACCGGCAACACGGTGTCTTACGACTCTTTCAGCCCCAATCATTTTACCTGGGAAGCGGAAGACTATGACTTCGGCGGCGGCCTGTATATTGACAATCCGCGTTATGCGTTTGAAAACACAATCGGCACCACCGAGGACACCTATTGGCAACGGGCCGGCATACCGCCGATTGATTATTCTGACGGAAACGCCAATGGAACTCATGTCTTTCGCGATCCCACAGACCTGATGGCTACGGAATTTAGTGTTAGCGGAGGCGCAAACGGCGGTATTTCCCAAGGCGAACTCATGAGGAAAAAGGTGCTGGATTCGTATGCCACCAACAGCAGCGTCCGTGACGTAGACATTGGTAACTTCGATACTGGAAACTGGGTTAATTTCACTCGAACCTATCCGGCGGGTCTGTTCAATGTTTATGCCCGGGCGGCGTTTGGGGGCGGTGCTGGCGTGGCGCAGCTTAGTATCGTCACCAATGGAGTAGGAACTGCCGTTCAACTGACCAACAATCTCGGAACCTTCTCACTTCCGAACACCGACGGCTGGGAATCTTTTCGCTGGGTGCCCTTGCGGGACGCCCAAGGCAATCTGGCGCGTGTGAGTTTGGGTGGCGTCAGCACCTTGCAATGCTATGCCGGCGCCGGTGGTGGCGGAAATCATAACTTTTACATGCTGGTTACGGCCAATACCAACGTGCCAGTAATCTCTGGAGCTTTTCCGAACGGATCGTTCCAACCTACCCCGACTTTCTCTTTTACGGTCAGTTCGCCGGTGGGTGTGACAATCAATGCCAACAGCATCAAGGTGACATTGAGTGGAAATTCCGTTCTGGGCTCAAGTTTCACGACGAATCTCACGAGCGCCAACGGACTGGTGGTTACCGGATCGGCCACAAATCGAAGTGTAGTTTATACCGGGCTGCAAACGAATGTGAGCTATACTGCGGTTATCAATGTGACCGATGCCAATGGCGGTCCCGCCAGTTCCACGGTGAATTTTGACACGCTTAGCCTCAGTTATACGTGGGAAGCGGAAGACTATAACTTTGGCAACGGACAGACTGTCGCCGAGCCGCAAACCAATGGTTATGCAAACCAGGTGGGAACAGCCGAAGTTGATTACCATGATGGATCTGCCACCATTGGATCGCAACTTTACCGTCCCAGCGATACGGCGGGCACCGAGGTTAACGGCGATACTTTGTTGCGACCGGCTTACAACGGCACTGGCTTCCTGGATTATGACGTGGGCTGGTATGATAACGGTGATTGGAATAATTACACGAGAACGTTCCCGGCCGGCCTGTATAACGTTGCTCTTCGGGCAGCTAACGGCGGTACCGGTGCTGGCAGCCTGACGCTCGCCAGAGTTACGAGCGACCCGACAACGTCTCCTCAGACAACGACCAATCTTGGCACCTTCGCCATTCCTCCGACAGGTGGCTGGCAAGCCTACACCTGGATACCGTTGAGAGACTCGGGTGGGAATCTGGTCCAGTTCTCCGGTGGCAGTCTGAAAACCCTGCGGGCGACCAGCGCTGGCGGGTTGAATGCGAATTTTTACGCCCTGGTACCTGCCAACACCAATCTTCCGACGATCAACAATATCTATCCGAACGGGACGAGCCTTTTCCAAGCGACCAACAAGTTGACCTTCGTGGCGGGTTCGTCGGCTGGAATCGCCACCGGGAATATCGTGGTGACGTTAAATGGCGTTGATATTTCATCAAGCCTGGTTTTCACCGGATCCTCCAGCAGCCGGTCGGTTTCTTATACCGGTCTGCCGGCGAATGCGAGTCTTACGGCGACGATTAAGGTGACGGATGCCAACGGCAATATTGCCTCGACAACTGTCAACTTTGATACGTTCAAGTCGAGTTACTTCACTTGGGAAGCGGAGGATTACGATTATGACGGCGGCCAGTTCTTCGACAATCCGCAGGTTGATAGCTATACCAATCTGAATGCGACTGCGGATGTTGATTTCCATGATTCCAATACGGGTGGCACTTATCTTTACCGGCCAACCGGCACGGCGACAGAGATCACGGCCGATGCTGTCAGAACGCAATTCGCAGGAGGGTTCGATTACGACATTGGGTTCTTCGGCGCCAGCGAATGGGGTAATTACACCCGCCATTATCCGGCGGGCTCCTATAATGTCTGGGGGCGATTCGCCTGCGGTGATGCGAACCAATCTCAGGCGCTCCTATCCGTCGTGACGGACGGGTGGGGTACTACTGTGCAAACGACCAACTTCCTCGGAACATTCGCGGTTCCGACAACGGGTTGGGCGTCTTTCGGCTGGGTGCCGTTGCGGGACGCGGAGGGAAATCTGAAGACCCTTACGTTCAACGGTTCCACCAACACGCTCAAATTGACCCGCGATCCAACGGCTCCGTTTGCGGATGTCAACGTAAACTTTTTGATGCTGGTACCGCTGGCGTCGCCGGTATCCCTCACGGCTTCGATCAGTGGCGGTAACATTCACATATCCTTCCTGAGTCAATCTGGATCGAGTTACCAGGTGCAATACAAGAATAACCTGACGGACGTCAGTTGGACGCCGCTGGGCAGTCTCATAGTTGGCGATGGTACGACCAAGTCGGTCAATGATCCAGCCACTGGAAGTGGGCGATTCTATCGAGTGAGCATTCAATAGAGTAGTCATACACGCACCGGCAGCGGGAGTTCCGCTGCCGGTGCATTATCAAAAATGCTCTAATTGTGCCTAATTGCTGTTTGAAAAATAAAACCATGCACTCAATGAGAATATCTTCGGCCCCCAATCAAGCAAGCGCGCGACGATCCGGGTTTACCCTGATCGAGCTGTTGGTCGTGATTGCCATTATTGCAATCCTTGCCGCCATGCTCTTGCCGGCTCTCGGCAAAGCCAAATCCAAGGCGCAGGGTATTCAATGCATGAGTAATCTCAAACAACTGGAACTAGGCTGGTTCATGTACAGCGGGGATAACAGTGATCGGATTGTTCCGACCACCGGGGAAAATTCTCCGTTGGGATCGATGCAGGTCACCTTTTTGCCCGATCCAAAAACTGATGCTGGCAACATAGCCAATCAGTGGATCTACGGCAGAATCGACATACCATTATCCAGCATAAACGCTAATTTGCTGAAAGTGGGACTGATGTTCCCCTACGTTCCGAATGTCGCAACCTTCAAGTGTCCCGCCGACCAAAGGACGCAGAATTTTCCGGGAGGAGGGCCGCCTACAGTTCGAAGCATGTCCATGAACGCCTATATGAATCCGATCGGCGGCATGCAAGGCCCTCTCAATACAGCCTATCGGATTTTCAAAAAGCAAGGTGATCTTGCAACCATTGGCCCCGTGAATACATGGGTTTTGATCGACGAAAATCCATACAGCATCAACGATGGCTGGTTTTGCGTGGATGCCAGCCCCACCGCTCCCAGCTGGATAGATTATCCTGCCACCTACCACAACAACGCGGGAGGACTTTCGTTTGCAGATGGTCATGCTGAAATTAAAAAGTGGAGAGATCAGAATATGATAAGGTACAATATTCCGCCTCCCGGCAACTCAACACCATTTCAGCCTGGTACAGACGACCTGCATTGGCTCGGGCAAAGAACTTCAATCAAGTAGCTCACTGCCTGATTTTGTCTGTTCCTGTATCATTGCGTTGAGAAACTGTTTCTCTGCCCGGGCGTACCCTGTTTCAAAACATTGCTTGGAGCTGACCGGTCGAGTATCCACCGTGTTTCCATCCAGAAAGCCGACGGCATGAGTCTGAGTCACAATCAGGACACAAGCCGATCCCGGCGCCGGTCTTTTGTGTTCAGGAAGGAACTAGCTGATCCGCGTCTATCTTGACCGCCGCCGCCTGGTTGATGAAGTTCAGGCGCAGCAAGACGGTGGTGGTGCCGTATCGCCGCTCGACCCATCCTTCAAGGCCTTGCAGCGGCCCCGACTTGATGCGCACCCGCATGCCCTCGCCAATACTGGGGGCCAGGCGCACTTCCAAATCCGTCTCCAAGGCCAGGAGAATATCCTCCAACTGGCGGCGAAACGTTTCCTGATCGAACACGTCCAGAAGATTGGCGACATGCTCGTTTTGGCGCACCGAATCCTTTTGTCCGGGTGCCAGTTGAAGAAAAACATAGCCGGGGAACAGCGGCTTGCGGAACACCACGGTCTTGCCGCGATATTTGTGCGCGGAATTATAGCAGGGAAGTGTCGCCGCGATGCCTTGCCGGACGCAATGCTCCACGATCTTTTTCTCCCTTCGCGGTCGGGCATGAGCTACGAACCAAAGCAATTCTGACACGAGCGAAGAATTCGAGAGACCCGCTTCATTGTCAATCCGATGTTCGCCGTTCTTGTTCCGAGAAAAGGCTCGCGCTGCTTGATGCCGTGCAGCCATTGGCCACGCACCCAATAAAATACTGGCGATGGCTGTCGAATCGTGACGAAGTGAAAGGGGTGGCAAGCCGGCTCAGGTGAACTGGCTTGAATTCCATTCGAAACATTTTAGATTTGCGTCCTTGCCTTCGAAGACGAGCGCTGCGGAATAATCGGGTGGTATGTCCAATGACAGCATTTTCCATCGGTCCACAGCGCCGGGATCATCCTCCACGCGCAAGAGGGCTGCGGGCTGATCCGGCGCCAGCGAGACGGCCAAGCGGTGAAGTGGAAATGACAACCCCAGGCCGATCGCTTTGACGAAGGCTTCTTTGCGCGTCCAACAGTCGAAGAAGCTCCTCGCTTTCAGCGCGGGCGGCACTCCCTTCAATTCGGCAATTTCGCAGGGCGAGAAGATTGTGTTGATCAAGTCCCCGGCATCGGCCAGCGGACGGTGTTGCTCCAGATCCACCCCGAGTTCGCGCCCGCGCGCGATGGCGACCAGGCCCAAGTCGGCCGAGTGGCTGCAACTGAATCGGAGACCGGCAGGACCATCCTGACCGAGGATCGCGGGCTTGTCATAAGGTCCGGGAAAAAGCCGGACCGCATCCCGACTCACGCCGAGGTGCGCCGCCAGCAGATGCCGCAAGACCGCGCGCCGGATTACGAATCGTCTCCGGTCATGAGCGAAATGAAAGCGCCCGGCCCGTTCGCGCTCCTCTGCTGACAGACAAGCTTTCAGCCGGTCTTCCCCGGCGGTCTCCTGGGCCAGGTTGATTCGCCAGACCTGAATTTCAGCCTGACCCAGCGTGGGGACTTCCGCCGCTTTGATTTTTAAAAACAAACTACGCTTTCCAGATCATGTCCGCCACCGTTTTGCCCGCCGGAATGAACGGCAAGACGTGCGTGGAGTAAGGCGTGATGACGTCGAGGACGTAAGGTTCGTCAGCATCGAGCATCCGCTGGATGGCGGCGCGCAAATCTTTCTTATACATCACGCGTTCGCATTTCACGTTGAACGAATTGCAGACGCGCACGTAGTCAGGATAAATCTCCGCCCGATGGCCGGGATCGCCGAGATAGGTGTGGCCGCGATTGCCGGCGAAAAAATTGTCCTCCCATTGCACGACCATGCCGAGGTGTTGATTGTTCAGGATGATGGCCTTCGCGGCGATTTTCTCAACGTGCGCCGTGGCCAGTTCCTGAATGTTCATCAGAAACGAACCGTCGCCATCAATGTCAATCACCTGCTTGTCGGGCAGGGCCACTTTCGCACCGAGCGCGGCGGGATAGCCGTAACCCATCGAACCGAGTCCGGCGCTGGTGATGAACTGGCGCGGGTATTTGTATTTATACCACTGAGCGGCCCACATCTGGTGCTGGCCGACGCCGGTGGTGATGTAGGCCTCGCCCTTGGTGAGTTCATAAAGCATCTCCACCACCATCTGCTGCAAAATGACTTCGTTCTCCTGGCCTTGGAGATGGTCAATCATGTGATCGCTGTTGGCGATTTCCGGCGTGATACGGTAGGCGAACGGCGCTTTCTGTTTCCACTCTTCGATCTGGGCCAGCCACGCGGTGTGCTTGTTGTTCAGCGGACGTTTCGCCATCATCTTGTTCAAACGCGTCAAAGCGTCCTTGATGTCGCCGACCACGGGCAGATGCGCCTTCCGGTTCTTGTTCAGCTCGGAGGCGTCAATGTCCACGTGAACAATCGTGCCGTGTTTGCAGAATTCCTCAAACTTGCCGGTCACCCGATCATCGAACCGCACGCCGAACGCGAGCAGCAAATCCGCGCCGTCCTTGAGCTTCACCATCGGGTCGTTGAAGTCTTTGCGGTGGGCGTATTCGCCGTTCACCGCCCAGTTCGCAAACGCCGCGCCGTGCATCCCGAGCCAGCGGAGCGAAAGCGGATGCGTTTCGGGAAACCCGCCGACGCCCATGAGGGTGGTGGTGACGGGAATCTGCAAAGCCTCGGCGAACTTCTTCAATTCCGCCGCCGCGCCGCTCGTGATGATGCCGCCGCCGCAGTAAAGCACGGGACGTTCGGCTTTTTCGATCAGGCCGACGATTTCATTCAAGGCCAGTTCATCCGCGCGCAAACCGGGTTGCGTATAGCCGCGCAAACCCTTTTTGATTTGATCGAGTGTGGGCCACACGGGCTGCGTTTTTTGCTGCTGGATGTTTTTCGGAAAGTCAATCACCACCGGGCCCGGCCGGCCGGATTGCGCAATGTAGAAGGCTTCCTTCACGACGCGTGGAATGTCGTTGATGTCCGTGATCAGGTAGGAATGTTTCACGATCGGCAGCGTGACGCCGATGATGTCGGTTTCCTGAAACGCGCCGCGACCGATCATCGCCTGGCTCACCTGGCCGGTGATGGCGATCAGCGGACAGGAATCCATGTAAGCATCCGCGATGGCGGTGACCAGATTCGTCGCGCCCGGACCGCTCGTGCCCATGCACACGCCCGCCCTGCCCGTGACGCGGGCGTAGCCTTCCGCGGCGAAACTGCCACCCTGCTCGTGGCGCGGGAGAATGGTGCGAATCTTCGATTTCGTGAGCGACTGATGGATTTCCATGCTCGCGCCGCCGGGATAGGCGAACATGACTTCGACGCCTTCGCGTTCAAGCGCTTCGACGAAAATGTCGCGACCGAACATGGCCGCGCCGACTTCTGCGCGCCGCCGGGCTTTCACCTGGCTGGGTTTCGTTTTTGCAATTTCAGTTGTTTTGCTCATGTGTTCTTTCAATTGTGGCTGGCGCCGCAGGGATAATAAAAAAACCCACGACTGTTTCCAGCCGTGGGTTTTTGTCGAAAATTTGCTTAACGACAAGCGCCAACGGCGTCGTTTCTTACGACGACGACTACCAGTGTGACTTGTCGAAAATTTCTAAACATCGCTTGAAGGTAATCAAACTCCTGACTTTGGGTCAAGCCCCGATTCAGTTGAAAAAAATTGTGGCAATGGGCCCGATTTGGAAGGTGAAACTTTTGTTTCGAAATGAATCCGCCGAACGAAGGCTCCGGCTTGGCACGAACTGTTCCGAATCAAGCCACAGGTTGCGGTCTTGCTGGAGTGACGCCCATGAGCTTTTGAATCGTGGCGACCAGTTCGTCGTTGTTGACCGGCTTTTGAAAGAAAGCCGCCGCGCCCTCTTTCATCGCCCGCTCTTTATACTTAGCCGCTTCGCCGCCGGTGATGACGATGAAGGGCACGTTTTTCGCCTCTTCAACCCGCTTAAGCCATTGCATGATGCGAAACCCATCCCAGTCAACATTGCCAAATGTCGGCGGAAAACTGATGTCGAGTACGATCGCGTCCGGCTTCTCCCGCCGCACCGCGCCGACCGCCACCGATCCGTCCAGCGCCGTGACGACATCAAAGTCATGTTGCGTCAACGCGAGCGACAACGCTTTCAAAATGACTGCATTGTCGTCCACGATTAATATTTTCTTGCGATTCATAAATGTAACGAGCGGGTCGCCAACACTAATATAACGACACCTTTCAGCAAAATATAAGCCAGAAATCTCACTTAAATGAGATGGAGGGTTGCAGCTGGATTTTATTGAACTAGTGTACCAAATTGAGTCGCCCATCCAGCAGATTTGCCACACAATCATCCGCAACCAGCATATTCTGGCTGTATCTTTTCATGATGGCAAACACATTTTATAACCCGGGCAGTGAGCGGGCGGCGCGGGTCAACGACCTTTTCGCCGGTATCGCGCTGCGTTACGACTTGATCAATGACCTGCAAAGTTTCGGCCTGCACCGTCTTTGGAAACGGCGTCTGGTGCGGCTGGCAAATCCGAAAGTCGGGGAGCGCGCGCTTGATTTGTGTTGCGGCACAGGCGACATCGCGCTGGCGCTGGCGCGGCACGGCGCGGAAGTCGCCGGGCTGGATTTTAGCGAGCCGATGCTCGAAATCGCGCGCCGAAAGACTTCGCACTCCGCACTCCGCACTCCGCACTTCATCCAGGGTGACGCGCAGCAAATTCCGTTTCCGGACAACTCATTTGAAATCGTGACCGTCGGGTACGGCCTCAGAAATCTGGCCAACTTTGAAACCGGCCTGCGCGAAATGCAACGCGTCGCCAGACCCGGCGGGCGCCTGCTGGTGCTCGATTTCGGAAAGCCGGACAACCCCCTCTGGCGCTCGATGTACTTTGGTTACTTGAAATTTTTCGTGCCGGTGCTGGGCCGGATTTTCTGCGGCAGCTTTGCGGCGTACGCCTACATTCTCGAATCGCTCCAGCACTATCCCGCGCAGCGCGGTGTCGCGGAAAAAATGCGCGAACTGGGTCTGAAAAACGTGCGCATCGTCAACTTCCTCGGCGGCGTGATGAGCATCAACTACGCGGAAAAAGCGTGAAGAAGTCGTTGCCAAGCCGGAAACAGTTCGAACAGAATGCGTCGATGGATTTCCGGAAAAAAATCATTCCGTGGGAACAGCTTTCCGAATGGCGCGCCGCCTTTCGCGCGACCGGCAAAAAACTCGTTGCCACCAACGGTTGCTTCGATCTGCTCCACCTCGGCCATGTGACCTATCTCGAGAACGCGCGCAATCACGGTGACGCGTTGCTCGTCGGTGTGAACAGCGACGCTTCGGTCGGGCAGTTGAAAGGTCCCGGGCGGCCGGTCAATTCGGAATCGGATCGCGCCGCCGTGCTCGCCGCGCTCGAGAGCGTCGGAGCTGTCTGCATTTTCTCCGACCGGACTGCGGCGCGATTTCTTGCCGCAGCCCAACCTGATATTTACATCAAAGGCGGCGACTACACGCTTGAAACGGTGATCCAGGAGGAGCGGCAGGCCGTTGAGCAGACCGGCGGAAAAATGTTCATTGTCCCATTCGTGCCGGGCAAATCCACAACTTCATTGTTGAAAAAAATTTCCCGGCTCTAGACGTGTTGCGCCAACATTCCAGCGTGAGCGGAGCGCGGCTGTCCTCTACCGCAGTGCGTTGGATGGGTCAGCGGACTTCCAACCTTCGCGGCACTCACCTCAGTTTCGGGGCAGTTGCGGGCGAGCACACCCGCGCTCCGAAATTTGCGCCATGAAGCTGCTCGTCATTTCGCTGGCCGGCATCGGCGACACGTTGCTGTCCACGCCGCTCATTCATGAACTGCGGCTGAATTTCCCCGGCGCACAGATTGACACTTTCGTGCGTTGGGCCGGCTCGAAGGATTTGCTCGAAGGCAATCCGCACCTCAACGCCGTTCACCAAAAGGATCTTATCACCAGCGGCAAGCTGGAAGCGCTCAAATTTCTTTGGTCACTGCGGCGGCAGAACTATGACGTGTCCATTAACACGCATCCGCAGAGCCGGATTCATTACCGCTACATCGCGCGAATCATCGGCGCCCGCGAGCGCATCAGCCACCTTTATGACTGTTCCGGCCCGCTCGATCGCCTGCTGGTGAATCAAACCCTCGCCCAGGATTACGAGCGCCACACCATCGAGCAAAATCTCGACGTGCTGTCGTTGCTGGGCGTGAAGCCGAAGCTGCCGCCCCACGAAATGGAAATCTATCTGTCGGATGCCGAGCTGGCCTGGGCCGATTCCTTCGTGGTGGTCCATCAACTCGCCGGCCGCAAACTGCTGGGCGTCCACGTCGGCTCCGGCGACACAAAAAATCTCGCCCTGAAACGCTGGCCGCTGGAAAATTATCTGGCGCTTGTCAGAAGACTCAAGGTGTCGCGCCCCGATTTGACGTTGCTGTTTTTTGGCGGACCGAAAGAGGAGGCGGATTTGCAAAAACTTCTCGCCGAGGCGGGGGCTCCCTTCCTCGTTCGCGCAACCACAAAAAACCTTCGTCAGGCCGCCGCGCTGATGAAGAAATGCGCGGGGTTTCTGAGCGTGGACACGGCGTTGATGCACCTGGCCGCCGCGATGAAAGTGCCGGAGCAGATCGTCATCGAGGCGCCGACCCTCAACAAAACCAACCTGCCGCACGGAAATCGTTTCACGCTCGTGCGCAATCCCGCCGTCGCCGGACGGAATCTGGATTACTACCGCTACGACGGCGCGGGCATCAAAGGCACGCGCGAGGCGCTGATCCGCTGCATGGATTCCGTGACCGTTGCGGATGTATTTGCCGCCGTGCAATCCCGCCCGGGTTTGTGAAAGGCGGCTGAAATCATTTCGTTTGGCAGTGGAACAGGCTTTTCGTAAAATCTGTCTCACCAAAATTGCAAAAAACTTTCGCGGATTGCGACCGTTGTCCGCATCCGCCAGGAAATTCTCCCGCTGGTTTTGTTTTCCCTTTGCGCGCTGGCCTTGCCGCTGTGCGCGCAGAAGGTTCCCGTCGTGGAAAAAACGCTGACGAACGGCATGCACCTGCTGCTCGTGGAGCGGCATGACGAACCGGCCATTGCCGGCGGCTGGGTCGCGCACGTGGGCAGCTCGAACGAGAAGTCTGGCAGCACGGGCATCGCGCATCTGTTCGAGCACATGATGTTCAAAGGTACGAAGACCATCGGCACGAAGGATTACGCGCAGGATTTGGAAATCATCAACGAACAGGAACGCGTGCGCGAGGAGATGCGCGCCGAGGAAGTCAAACTTCGCGCGGCGTGGCGTCGCGGCGAGATTGACGACTGGCAGAAGCCGGAGAACAAGACACCCCGTTGGCGCGAATTGGAAAAGCAGTTCAACGAGCTCGTCGCACGGCAGCACACGGTGCAGGTGAAGAACGAATTCGATAAAGTTTATTCCGCCAACGGCGCGTCCGGCATGAACGCGTTCACGTCCGAGGACATGACGGTTTATTTCTGCAACGTCCCCGCGAATAAAATCGAACTCTGGATGTGGCTGGAGTCCGACCGCTTGCTCAATCCCGTCCGTCGCGAGTTTTATTCCGAGCGCGATGTGGTGTTCGAGGAACGCCGCATGAGAACGGATTCGCCCCCACTCGGTTTGTTGAACGAAGCCTTCATCGCGATGTTCTGGGAATCACATCCGTATCACTGGCCGACGGTGGGCTGGCCGACGGATATTCCTTCGATCTCCAAAGTGCAGGCGGATGAATTTTATGCGACGTATTATGCGCCGCAAAATCTCACCGTCTGCCTCGTCGGTGATTTCAAAACCGACCAGGCCCTCGCGCTCGCCGAGAAATATCTGGGCCGCATTCCGCGCGGGACGAATCCGATTCCCGACGTCGTGACGCTGGAAATGAAACAGCCCGCTGAGAAGCGTCTGAACGGCGAGGCCGATGCGAATCCGCAGGTGGACATCCTGTGGCACACCGTTCCGTTCCAGCACAAGGATTCGTACGCGTTGAAAATTCTCGGCGAGCTGCTTTCGAACAACACGGGCCGGCTTTATAAAGGTCTGGTGCTGGGCAGCGGCGTCGCCAACGACACCAGCGCCGGACAAATTTCGCAGAAATGGGCGGGCTACTTTGACATCAGCGGCGAGGCCAGGGACGGACACACACCCGCCGAGGTGGAGCAGGGGATTTACGCTGAACTCGACAAGCTCAAGCAGACCGAAGTGCCCGCCGAGGAATTGCAAAAGGTAAAAAATAATTTTGCCGCCGGCGAATATCGCAAGCTGGAATCCAACATGGGCATCATGATGGGCCTGGTGCAGAGCGACGGCAACGGCGACTGGCATGAGTTCGACAACTTTGCCGGAAAAATCCAGGCCGTCACCGCCGCCGACGTCAAGCGCGTGGCCAACCAATACTTCCCCAAAGAAAATCGCGCCGTGGCGACTTACACGCGCAAACCGGGTGCGGCAACACCCGAGGCGGCAAAGGAATAAATTTCATCCGGTCATGCATCCAATTCCTCTGACAATCATTCCCCTGCCAAATCCGGATTTTAGGCAGGGGAATGTTCGGCCGGGGAATGAAACACAGACCGCAAAATTTTGAACTCATATCCCATGAAACATTTTCAAAAACTCCTCCCGGCTGTCGTGGTCTTGATGCTGGGCAGCAATAGGGTTGCGCCGGCTCAGGTTCTCGCGGCAAACGTCGTCGGAGGCGGGAGTCGTCAGAGCTTTTCGCTTTTAACGAATGATTCTGTTTCCATCCCCGACCGTCCGGAGAAACTTTCCTTTCCGCCGTTGAACTACGAGCCGCCGAACGCGGGGGATTATCGCGTCCAACTCAAGTCCGGGCCGGTGGCCTATGTCGTTCCGGATCGCACGTTGCCATTGGTCAACATCGCGGTCTATGTCCGCACCGGCCAATACCTCGAGCCTGCCGGCAAGGAGGGTGTCGGTGCACTCACTGGCTGGCTGCTCGCGCATGGTGGCGCGGGCACGAACACCGCCGAACAATTGGAGGAACGCCTCGCGTTCCTGGCGGCGGATCTGCGTGCCGACATCGGCGACACGCAAGGGAGCGTAAGTTTGAATCTGCTTTCCAAGGACGCGGATGAAGGTTTTGGAATTCTACGCGAGGTGCTGTTCGCGCCGCGTTTTCAATCCGACAAAATTATTTTGCGCAAAGAGCAGTTGCTTCAGGAAATGAAACAGCGCAACGACGATTCCGCCGCCATTGAAGGACGCGAGAAGATGATTCTCGCTCTCGGTGAAAATTTTTGGATGAACCGGTATCCCACCGCTGCGTCCGTTGAATC
>OCZU010001148.1_pt1 | contig 17649 bp, 15 predicted proteins | sample 1539001 | NCBI WGS metagenome assembly OCZU01 (sample SAMEA3539306, study PRJEB22396) | soil metagenome | biome: tundra; feature: field; material: soil | place: USA | collected 2010-05 | depth 0.15 m | reverse complement strand
AGCTGTTGTCGAGGGCGAGGATGAGCTTGCCGGTGTTCTGGCCGGCGAAGAGCATCATCAGGGCAGCTGGGAAGTCGCTGACGCCACCATGCACGATGTGCTCGCGCGAGACGAGCTGGCCGGCGCCGAGCCATCGCGCCAGCTCCGTCATGGCCTCGGGGTACCGGTCGGCGTAGTCGAATACCAGCATGCCGGTCATCGACGCTCGTGCCACTAGGAGCTGCAGGTAGTTGGCCGGGCCCTGCACCTTCGCGGAGTTGTACTGGGAGACGGCGCCGCAGATGATGATCCTGGCTCCCCGTGCCAGGCGGGTCAGAACCGCGTCGAGCACGTCTCCGCCGACGTTGTCGAAGTAGACGTCGACGCGATCTGGTGCGTGCTGGCGCAGCGCAGCCCGCAGGTCGTCGCTCTTGTAGTCGATCGCGGCGTCGAAGCCGAACTCCTCGACCAGTGCGGCGCACTTGTCCCGGCCGCCGGCGATGCCGATGACGCGGCAGCCCTTGATCTTCGCGATCTGGCCGGCCACGCTGCCCACGGCGCCAGCCGCGGCGGAGACGACGACGGTGTCACCCTCGCGGATCCGCCCGACGTCGAGCAGGGCGAAGTAAGCGGTCAGCCCGGTCATCCCGAGCGCACCAAGGTAGGCCGTCGGCGCTGCCACCGCGGTATCTATCTTGATCACGCCGCTGCCATCGGTGCAGGCATGCTCCTGGACGCCGAATCCGCCGTAGACGTACTCGCCAGGAGTAAAGCCGGGATGCTCTGACGCCGTGACCTGCCCGATCGCGCCAGCGCGCATGACCGCGCCGATCTCCACGGGCGCGATGTAGGAAGCGCCGGCGTTCATCCAGCCGCGCATCGCGGGGTCGATGGACAGATGCGAGACCGCCACCACGAATTCACCGGGGCCAGGGGCCGGCACCGGAGAAGTCGTGATTTCCCAGTCGGATGCCTGCGGCAGCCCTGACGGGCGGGCGGCAAGCCGGACCTGGTGGTTGATCGCGTTCATGCTGCGGCTCCCATCGATGAGGTCAGGAACAGCGGTCGGAAGCTGACCCTGCTGAACGTACTAGGCTCACGCGTATGCAGGAGAACCGGGCGCGACGGGTCACTGACGCACTGCGGGAGCGCGGCATCGACGCGCATCTGCAGAACGCGGGTGTGGACATCTACGGGGTACGGATCGTGCTTGGTGACCGGCGGGAGGCGATCTGGGGCAACGAGGGCACCGCATCTCTGGAAGCCGAGGTGCTGCTCGACGGGGATCTTGTCGGCTTTGTTCCGAAGATCCCCGGCTCGGACATGTTCGACGAGGCTCAGATCGTGGACGCGATCGCGCGCACCGACTACACCGAGCCAGTCGCGAAGGAACGCCCGGTCGCACCGCCGCCAGCCCCCTCCCTGACTCCTGAGGGGGGGCTATTCCGCCGCTTCCTCGGAGGTTTCAGGGAGTAGCGCATCGCGCCATTCTCAGCATATTCCCAGCCGAACGGCGCCTGATGAGTCTGGAATGCCGCTCGGGTGCTGGCATAGCATTCCGACGCGCCGACGAGCGAGCCGTTTCGCCGGAAATTCCGGGCGCTTGGTTGGCGCGGCTCGAAGGGAAGGTTGCGATGTATAGGAAAACCGCAGGGAACCACGGCGCGGGTGTTCTCCGCAGCTGGGGTGGTCGTAATGGCGGTGGCCGGTGTCGCCGCGAGCGTGACCGCCGCGTCGGGTGCGCAGACGGCGACGAAGGTGCCGGCGCTCAGCCACCAGCTGTGCTACTCGGCCGCGGCTAAGGGCTTCAAGATCCCCCGCGAGGTGGTGCTCAGGAACCAGTTCAGCCCTCGTGGGTTCCGGCCAAGGATCGGCGCTCTGACCCTGCACTGCAATCCGGTCCAGAAGACCGTGCTGACGACCAAGAAGGTCTTCCCTATCACCTACCCCGTCGGGCACCTGGCCTGCTTCAGCATCACCGAGTCCAGGCAGCCGACGCCAGCTATCTCGCTGATCAACCAGTTCGGCACCGGGACCGTCGTGCCCGGCCAGCCCAGCCTGCTCTGCCTGCCATCCTGGAAGAGCCTCACCGGCCCGCCGCGACGCAAGCCGGTGGCGCCACCAGGACTGGACCACTTCACCTGCTATCCAGTGATCAAGGCCGCGTCCCACTTCAGCGCCCGCCGCTGCTGCTTAAGGACGAGTTCACCATCCGGCAGGTCAAGGCCAAGGTCAAGCCGGTGCCCGTGCTGCTCTGCCTGCCTACCCGCAAGACTGTGGCCGGCCGGGTGTTCAAGATCGTCCATCCGGGGATGTACCTGCTCTGCTTCGCGGTCACCCCGACCCCGATCAAGCCCTTCGTGTTCGACCAGAATCAGTTCGGCACCGCTAGGGTAGTTATCCGCCAGACCAGGCTGCTCTGCCTGCCCTCCGCCCGTCGAGCCGCGGTCGGCTAGACCGAGCCGGCGCGATCTCCGCAGGAGCAACCGGTCACGCGTGCTGTGACCGGTTGTCCTCGAAGGCCCGGCTGCGGGACCGGTGCGGCTGTGCCGGGCATGCACGCAAGGGCGAGTGATGGAGGGCCGATGGCCACCGACGTTTCGGGCGCAGCGAGAGGCCGGCGCTTCCCCGATGGCTTCTTGTGGGGAGTGGCCACGGCCGCCTACCAGGTCGAGGGCGCGGCACGGGAGGGCGGGCGCGGGCTGTCGATCTGGGACACGTTCAGCCACACGCCAGGAAAGGTGCGGCACGGCGATACCGGTGATATCGCGTGCGACGCCTACCACCGGCTCGGCTCGGACCTGGAACTGCTGAGCGACCTCGGTGTGCGCGCCTACCGGTTCTCGGTTGCCTGGCCACGGATTCAGCCGGCCGGCCGCGGGCCTGTGAACACCGAAGGACTCGACCACTACCGGCGCCTGGTCGACGGCCTGACCGACCGCGGGATCGAGCCGGTGGTCACGCTCTATCACTGGGATCTGCCGCAGCCGCTTGAGGACGCAGGAGGATGGCCCAGGCGGGAGACCGCCGAGCGCTTCGCCGAGTACGCCGGGATCCTCGCTCAGGCTCTCGGCGACAGCGTGACGCGCTGGATCACGATCAACGAGCCATGGGTAGTCGCCCAGCTCGGCTACCGGCTCGGCACGCACGCGCCGGGGCGGGCAGACCCGGGTGCCGCCGCAGCGGCGACGCACCACCTGCTCCTCGGGCACGGCCTTGCCGTCAGCGCGCTCCGGGCCGGACTGCCTGCCGACCGTCAGGTCGGCATCACGCTCAACCTGACCGTCGTGCGCCCTGCCAGCGACGCGGCGAAGGCCGCTGCCGAGAAGTTCGAGGCCGAGCAGAACCGGCTGTTCCTCGATCCGGTGATCGGCGGCGCCTACCCGGCCGGCCTGGTCCGGGACCTGCTGGTGCCGGCGCCCGAACTGGTCCGCGACGGAGATCTGGCGACGATCAGCGCGCCAATCGACTTCCTCGGCGTGAACTACTACGCGCCGGCCACCGTCGGCCTGCGCGGCGAGGACGAGGAGCTTCGTCGCGGTGAGGAGCGGATCGACGGTCATCCGGGGGTGGTGAGCATCACCCCTACCGATCGAGCTGCCCGCACCGCGATGGGCTGGCAGATCGACGCCGGCGGCCTGCACGAGCTGCTCGTCCTGCTGCACGTACGGGCGCCGCGGCTGCCCCTGTACATCACGGAAAACGGGATGGCCGCCGAGGATTACGTGGACCCGGAAGGCAGCGTCGACGACGACGAGCGGATCGAGTACCTGCGCGATCATCTGGACGCTGCGGCACGCGCGATCGAAGGCGGCGTCGATCTGCGCGGCTATTTCTGCTGGTCGTTCCTCGACAACTTCGAGTGGGCAGAGGGCTACCAGAAGCGGTTCGGGCTGGTCTTCGTCGACTTTGGTACGCAGCGCCGGATCCCGAAGGCGAGCGCAGCCTTCTACTCGCGCGTGATCCGCGCCAACGCGCTGCCGGCGCCGGCCGGGTAGCCGGCCCGGCCAGGGAACCGGCCGGCCCGGGCCGGGCCTGCTAAGGCCCTGGCGGGACGAGCCTGGCGGGACGAGCCCGCGGTTAGCTGTCCCTCAGCGGATCTCTTCCAGCGCGTCGGTGTCGAAGGCCAGTCCGTGTCCCGGCTCCGTCTGCGCTCGCAGGCTGTCGCCAGTGATCACGACACCGCTAGGCCGGGCGAGCGCGCCAAGCGCGGCAAAGGATCCCTCGTCGATGTCCTCGACCATCGCGGCCAGCGGCAGGCACAACGCTAGCTGCCCCGATATGTCGGGCAGCAGGTGCGGCATTACCGGGGTGTCAAACAGCCGTGCCAGCCTGGCGATTCGCAGGAACGGGGTGATCCCGCCGACCCGGCAGACGTTCGGCTGGACGAAGTCCACGGCGCCTGCCAGCATCAGGTCCCGGAACTGAGCTTCGGTGTACAGGCTTTCTCCGGCCGCGACCGGAATATCGATCGCGGCCCGCAGCCGGGCGTAGGCCTGGAAGTCCTCGGCCGGGAGCGGTTCCTCCAGCCAGAAGATGTCGAACGCTGACATAGCTCGTGCCGCCCGCCGGGCGGCCGGCAGATCCCACATCTGGTTGGCGTCGATCATGAGCAACCGGCCTGGTCCGATGATCCGCCGGACCGCTGCCACCCGCTGGACGTCGTCGTCCAGGCTGGGCAGGCCGACCTTGATCTTGACTCTGCTGTGCCCGGCCGCGACCCAGCGGCTCACCTGCTCTTCGAGCTCGTCAAGTGTCAGGTGGCGGTTGACGCCACTGGCGTAGACGCCGGCCTGGTCGCGCTGCCGGCCGAGCAGGTCGACCAGGCTTAGCCCGGCCGCTTTGGCCCGCAGATCCCACAGTCCGATATCGATCGCGGCCATCGCGAGCGTGGTGATGCCGCCGCCGGCCTCGCGCAGGTGCCACCACAGCCGGTCCCAGGCCGCGGCCGGCGCCACCGGGCCGCCCTCAGCGACCGGGCGGCAGTCCGCCTCGACCATCGCCTGGATCGCCTGCGCCCCGGCCCGCACCGCCCAGCTGAAACCCTGCCCGCAACCGCCATCGCTAGTTCGCACTGTCGTGGCGATCAGGTACTGGCAGGTCACGTCCTGGCCCCACGGCCTGGGCATCGGCAGCCGGTAGGTCTTGGCAGTCACCTCGGTGACATGGGCGGTCACGACAGGTTTCCGGCATCCAGATCAGGCAGGCAGAACTCGCCGCCAAGATGGGCCAGCACGGGATCGTCCGGATCGGGGTCGCCATGCCCGGCGAGCACGTCCGGGGCGAAGCGCTCAGCGTCGTCGCACGGCTCGTAGCCAAGGGCGCGCGCCTCAGCCAGGCTGACCCAGCCGCCCCTGGTGTTGCGGGAAACCCCGTAGATGACCCTGAAGCCCGGCCGGTCCGCGGTCAGGCACGCCTCGAACAGCCGTCCGGCGTCGTCGGGAGACAGCCACGTGGATAGCGCCCTGACAGTGTGCGGACGGTCGGCACAGGTGAGGATCCGCAGGCAGATCGTGTCCATCCGGTACCTGTGGTGATACAGCGCCGCGAGCGCCTCGCCCGCCACCTTAGATACGCCGTAGTAGGTGTCGGGCGCAGGGAATGCGTAGTCAGGCGCGGGAAAATCGGCGGCGGCGGTGAAGCCAACCGCGTGGTTCGATGACGCGTACAGCACCCGGCTGACACCAGCCCGGCGCGCTGCCTCGAAGACGACGTAGCTGCCGTGGATGTTGACCTCGGCGATCCGGTCCCATGGTGCCTCGCCCGCCAGGCCGGCCAGGTGGATCACAGCGTCCGCGCCGGCACACGCGCGGGTCATCGCGGCCAGGTCGGTGACAGATGCGTGGATCGCTTCCTCGCCGGCTCCTGCGGTCAGCGGCGCCACGTCGAGGAGCCGCAGCGTCCGGTCGGGACCGGCGAGCCTGGTCCGCAGCATCGCGCCGATCCGCCCGGCTGCTCCGGTGATGAGGATGGTGGGCATGGAATGCGTGACCTCCGTGCTTAGCCGATCAGCGGCAGCCTATTGTCGCCGGACTCGGCCCGGCCGGATGCGGCCAGGATCCAGTTAAGGTCGTCGGCGAGCTCAGCTGGCCTGCCCGCGATGGTCCTGCGCGCCAGCAGATCGTCCAGGATCGCGGCGGTCAGCGTGATCCCGTCCGGCGTCGCGATGGTCTCGCGGCCGAGCGCCTGGGTCAGGTCGATGCCGTGCACGACTGCCTCGACGATGCGGCTGGCCACGAACTCATCCACTCGCATCGGCGCGAAGAATCCTGGTCCCACCATGTCGGCGGGGACTGCCCGGGCCGCATCCAGCGTCGCGGTGAAGGTCTCGTGCAGGACTCCCGGCATGTCGCTCGGCGTCTTGCCGTCCACCATCTGATAGGCGTAGTCGTAGACCACGGGGGCCGTCTCCGAGCGCGGGTTGATGAAGAAACTGGTCCGGTCGCGAGCTGGCTGGTCATCGCCGCGCCCGTCGATCAGCATCCGGGTCAGGCCGATCGAGATGTCGAAGTGCCCGGCGAGTTCGAAGACCGTCCACCTGGGCAGTTCCGGGTCGACCGGCACGAGCTTCGTCGACAGTTGCCACTGCGGATCTGACAGGTCGGCGAATGTCTGCTGCACTGCCGCGAGCTCAGCGGTGAGCGTTGCGATGGTCTCCTCGTATGACGCCATGCCTGGCCTCCAGCTTCGCTATCTCGGACACCTGCGCTTACCCCGGGCCGACCACCGTCAGCTGACGGTCAGAGTGAACGACTGGCTGGCACTGCACACGGCATTGGTGGCCGTGAACGTGAGCGGGTAGCTGCCGCTAGCCGCGCGGGCGCGGGTGTGCCCGATAGCGTAGCGGTGCCGCCGCCAAGGTCGGTGAACTGCACGCCGGCCGGGAGCGCGCCACTCAGGGTGATCGACAGTGCGCCGGGCGCGGTGATGGTACATACGTTCGCCGCGAAGGCGGCCTGGCCGTTGCTGGTGAACGCGGGTGCCGAGGAGGATGCCGGTCCGCAGCGTCGGGCTGCCCGACGCCGTGACCGACTGGGTGCGGTTTATCTGGACGATCTTTGTTCAGGGTTGTCCGATTCCTGGCTAAACCGGGCTGCCGTGACAGGGTGAATCAGGCCCGATCCTCGGGCATGTCGCCGCGGGTCAGTGGCCTGAGGATGGCCTCGACCTCGCGGTGTCCCGGGCTGTTCTCTTGCTGGCTTTCCTCCAGCGGCGTGGTGTTGTGCTTGGGGTCGCGGAGGTTGGGGTCGGCACCGTGGGCGAGCAGCCGCCGGACGCTTGCTGGCCTGCCGTTGCCCGCTGCGGTGTGCAGGGGCAGCCGTCCCCATTCGGCCTCGGCTTCGTTGACCGGGGTTCCGGCCTCCACGAGCTGATCGATCACGTTCAGCCGCTGGTGGTCGGCCGCGAAGACCAGCGCGCGGATCCGGCTCTGGATGGTGAACCGGCCCAGCGGCCAGGCGCTGACGTCTCCCGCGGCAGCGGCCATCTCCAGGCTGTCGATGCGGGCTCCGGCAGCCACCAGGACATCGATGACCTCGGTCATCCCGAACACCGCGGCGTGGCCCAGCGCGGTGCTGCGGGGTGCTCCGCCGGAGTCGGGTGCGGAGATGGCTTCGATGTCGGCCCCGGCCTCGATCAGCACCCTGGCGACGTCGGCGTCGCCGGAGCTGGCCGCGGTGATCAGCGGTGTCTCCTTGTCCCCGGGATGCCCGTTGACCGGGGCGCCCGCGTCGATGAGGGCCCTGGCGATGGCGCCGGTGCCGGGAAGCTCGCGGGGCAGGCCGAGCCGGTCGTGGTTGAAGCGCATCATCGTGATGTAGCCGAGCGGCTCGCCGTGCTGCCGGTCGGCCCAGTGTTCCATCGGCCTCGTGGCCAGTTCGGGGTGCTCGGCCAGCAGCCTGGTCAGGCGGGACAGGTTGCGGCTGTTGAGGATGTCGCGTCGTTCGACTTCCAGCTTGAGCTTGGCCCAGCTTGCGAACCCGTACTCGCGGGCCAGCGCCAGCTGTGCCGAGGACAGGATGAGCCGCCGGGACACCGTCCCGATCCGCGCCGTGGCGCCGGGATCGCCGCGCTGGGCGGCGTGCAGCAGGTCCTTGGCCTGGTGGCGGAGCTGGTCCAGGTCGGGCCGGGCAGGCAGGTCAGGCATGACGTCTCCCTCGCCACCCCGTGGTCCGCAGCATGTACCGGTCGGCCCCGCTGCCGTCCCGCTCTACTATGTCGCCCTGACCGGCGCGGTGCTCGCCCGCTTCACGGCCAGCGCGGCAGAGGTGCGGACGACCTCCACCGGGGCCGCGATCGCGACGATCCGCCCGCCCAAGCCCTATGCAACATGGATCGGCGTGACAGGGGCGGCCGATGATCGGACGTTCGTGCTCGCCGCGCAGGAACGCCATGTGGCGTTGTCGAAGCAGCGGGTCCTGTGGCTGGCCGACCATGACCCCGGCCAGCTGGCACGGGATGAGTCACCGGCGGCGAGATTTTTTGTCCTGCATATTGACCCGGCCAGCCGCACGGCCAGTGGCCTGGCCCAGCTGGTGGAGCTGCCGATCTCCTACGTCCCTGACGGCCTGGAGGTGTCGGCGATGGCCTTGTCACCAGACGGGACCTCGCTGGCCGCGATCATCGGCGACAACGTGGACATCGAATCCAGGCTCTACGTGTTCGACCTCGCGACGGGGACTCAGCGATCCTGGGGCAGCCTTGCGGGGGGGCTGCACCCGAGCTGCGACTGCCCTGGGTCCATCGGGCCCGGCTTCGGCGGCGTCAATGTCGGCACGCTGTCCTGGACGGCGGACGGGCGCACGATATCGCTCATCTGGGGCGGGAACGGAGCAGGCGTCTGGCTCCTTGACACCGCTGATCCCCGCACCAACCTGCTGAAGGACAGCCGGCTCGCGGTTGCCACGCCCGAAGGCCCTGGCCCCTACTGGCGCACTGCCATCGTGACGCCGGACGGGCGGACCATCGTAGCCGTCCGGCAGCTCCGGGATCCGCAGCCGACCGGGAGTCAGGAACTTGTGACGTTCTCGGCGGCGACCGGGAAGGTGGCATTGATCATTGACCACGTGACCGACGCGAGGCCTGACCAGCAGGTTTTGTGGGCGAGCTCTTCTGGGAGCGAGCTGGTCATCACTGGCTATCGTCTCGGCGCCAGCGCTGGTGTTCTCCGCGGCAGGCAGTACACGCCGATTCCATGGTCCGCAGGCATCCTCACCGCCGCTTGGTAGTCCGCGCCGGCAGCCGCCGGACAGAACGAGCTTTTAGAATCGTGTTCTATTACACTGACCGGGACGGCGCTCGGTCGCCGGCGCGAGATGACGCTCTGGGAGGACGCTGTGGCTTGGGACTTCTCGACCGAGCCCGAATTCCAGGCGCAGCTCGACTGGGTGCAGGAGTTCTGCCGTACCGAGGTCGAGCCGCTCGACCTGGTCTTCCCTGGCGCGGCGTACTCGCGCGACCCGAAGGCGCGGGCGCTAGCCGACCCGCTCAGGCAGCAGGTCAAGGACCGCGGTCTGTGGGCGCTGTTCCTCGACCGCGATCTGGGCGGCCCTGGATTCGGCCAGCTCAAGCTGGCACTGCTGAACGAGATCCTCGGCCGGTACCGCACCGCACCGGTGATCTTCGGCACGGCGGCGCCCGATACCGGCAACATGGAGATGCTCGCCGCCTACGGCACCGATGAGCAGAAACGCCGCTGGCTGTACCCGCTGATGAACCAGGAGATTTTCTCCGCGTACTCGATGACCGAGCCGCAGGGCGGCTCCGACCCGAGCCTGTTCCGTACCCACGCCACCCGCGATGGCGATGAGTGGGTGATCAGCGGCGAGAAGTGGTTTACCAGCGCGGGGGCCAGGGCCGACATCATCTTCGTGATGTGCACGAACGGCATGTTCGTCGTGCCGCGCGAGTCGCCTGGGGTCCAGATCATGGAGTACCCCTCCCTGCACAATCACATTCGCTATAACGATGTCCGCGTCCCAGTCGACCACCTGCTCGGGCCCGAGGACGGGGCCAGAGTGCTCGCGCAACGACGCCTGGGCGGAGGCCGCATCCATCACGCGATGCGCACCGTGGCTCAGGTCAAGCTGGCCTTCGACATGATGTGCGAGCGGGTGCTCAGCCGCGAGTCGCATGGCAAGGTGATCGCCGAGCACCAGATGGTGCAGGAAGCGATCGCTGACTCCTATGCCGAGATCAACATGCTGCGCCTGCTGGTGCTGTGGACGGCGTGGACGATCGACAACTCCAGCACCCGCGAGGCTCGGACCCAGATCTCGGCGTGCAAGTACACCTGCGCCAAGGTACTGCGCGATGTGTCGTACCGGGCGCTGCACATCATGGGCTCGCTCGGCACTACCGACCTGACGCCGCTGCAGGCGATGTGGGCGGCCGCGCCCACGATGGCGATCGCGGACGGGGTCGATGAGGTGCACAAGGTGACCGTCGCCAGGAATGTGCTGAAGGGCTACCAGCCGCACCCTGGCCTGTGGCCAACCGAGTACATCCCGGCCAAGCGCGAGCAGGCGAGGAAGAAGTACGCCACCCTGCTCGCCGCCAACCCCGATCTCACAGCCTGGGCCGACGGGGCCGCCCGTACTGCGGCACGCCGGTCCTGACCATGCACATCGAGCAGCGGGTCGCTGTCGTCACCGGCGGCGCGAGCGGGATCGGCCGGTCGCTGTGCCTCGCCTTCGCCGAGCAGGGTGCACGCGCTGTTGTCGTCTGCGATATCGATGCCGGGGGAGCGGCGGCGGTGGCAGCGGAGATCGAGTCCGCCGGCCATCGGGCACTGGCGGTGACGGCCGACATGGCCAGCCCGGCTGACGTCGCGGCCCTGGTCGCCCGCGCACGGGACACGTTCGGGCAGATCGACCTCTTCTGCTCCAATGCCGGCATCATCGTCGGCGGCGGCGTGGAGCTCGAGGACGAGGCATGGTCTCGCATGTGGGCGGTCAATGTGCAGAGCCATGTTTACGCCGCGCGAGCCGTCATCCCCGACATGCTGGCTCGGGGCGATGGCTACCTGGTGTTCACAGCCTCCGCGGCCGGCCTGCTCACCCAGCTCGGCTCCGCTCCGTACGCGGTCACCAAGCATGCGCTGGTCGCCCTCGCCGAGTGGCTGTCCATTACCTATGGCGACCGGGGTATCGGCGTGTCCTGCCTGTGCCCGCAGGCAGTGACCACCAACCTGCTCGCCACGAGCCAGCGCCAGGTTCCGGTCGCGCCGCAGGCCGGTCCCACGTCCACCGGGTCGGCACAGGCGGCGGTGGACGGCATGCTGACCCCCGACCAGGTGGCGTCGTGCGTGATCGAGGCAGTCTCGGCAGAGCACTTCCTGATCCTGCCGCATCCGGAGGTCGCGACCTATGAGCGCCGCCGGGCCGACGACCGAGAGCGGTGGCTGCGTGGCATGCGCCGGATGCAGGCGCAGCTCGGCGGGGAGCGCTGAGCCGGTGACGGCCGGCATCGACGCCGCAGCTGTGACCGCGTGGCTGGTCAGCAATGTCGAGGGCACCACGGTGCCGTTCACGTTCGAGCTGATCGCCGGCGGTCGTTCCAACCTGACCTTCGTGGTGACCGACGCGACCGGCCGCCGGATCGTACTGCGCCGCCCGCCGATGAGCCACGTCCTGTCGACCGCCCACGACATGGGACGAGAGCACCGCATCATCTCGGCCCTGCGCGGGACGCCGGTTCCCGTCCCCGCCGCGCTCGGTTACTGCGGCGACGAGACCGTCAACGGGCGGCCGTTTTATGTGATGAATTTCGTTGACGGTCACGTGTTTCGCACGGCGGCGGGAACCGGCGCCGTCCTGGACGAGGGGACCAGGAAGGCGGCGGCCGAGGAACTCATCGACGTCCTGGTCGCTATCCACGAGGTCGACGTCGACGCTGTCGGGCTCGGCACCCTGGCGCGGCGGGACGGCTATATCGAGCGGCAGCTGCGCCGGTGGCACGGGCAGTTCGAGCAGTCGCAGCGCCAGGCGCGCGAGGTCGGCGTGTACCGCGCCGTTCCGCTCGTCGACGAGGTACACCGGCTGCTTGCCGACGAGGTGCCGGACCAGATCGGCACCTCGATCGTGCACGGTGACTACCGGATCGACAACACCGTCCTGTCCGCCGACGGGCGGATCCTGGCCGTGCTGGACTGGGAGCTCTGCACCCTGGGTGATCCGCTGGCCGACGTGGGCACGCTGCTGGCTTACTGGGCCGGCGATCCGGCCGCGCCGTCGTCGACGTCGGCGACGGCGCAGCTCGCGGTGACCGCGCTGCCTGGGTTTCCTTCTCGCGCCGAGCTGGCCGACCGGTACGCCATTCGCTCCGGGCGCGACCTCACCGACCTGCGCTTCTACCTCGCCTTCGCCTACTGGAAGCTGGCCTGCATTCTGGAGGGCGTCTACGTCCGCTACGCGGCCAGCGCCATGGGCACCGGCCGTGGTGACGCCGATCTGCTCGGACCAGGCGTCCAGGATCGTGCACGACTGGCCATGGAAGCCCTGCGGGGCTGAGCAAGGCCCTCCGCCATCGTCCTTGGTACTCGTCGGCATGTGCCGCTTCGCGGCGGATTTACGGCTTTCGTCCGACGCCGACCAGGCCCCACAGCTTGCTGGGGTCGCTGGGGACGTCGCCGGGGGAGTCCGGCCGCCACTGGGGGATGTAGACCAGTCCGGGTTCGACAAGATCGAAGCCGTCGAAGAAGCGCAGGATCTGCGCGCGCGAGCGCATGTGCACCTCGGTGGCGACGCTGCGGTTGTACACCTTCTCGGTGGCCTCCGCTACCGCGGGCCTGCTCTCGTTGGCGCCGTGGCAGAGCACGAGGTAGCTGCCGGGCGCGAGCGCGTCGCGCAGCGTCGCCACGATCCGCCAGGGATCCTCCGCGTTGCTGATGAAGTGCAGGACGGCGACGAGCAGCAGACCAGCGGGCTCGCTGAAGTCGATCAGATGCCCGGCGGCCTGGCTGGTCAGGATCTTCTCCGGCTCGCGCAGGTCGGCGTCGATGATCACGGCGTTCTGGTTCCCGGCCAGGATGACCTTGCTGTGCGCTATGGCGACCGGGTCGACGTCGGCATAGACCACGCGGGCGTCCGGGTCAAGGCGCTGGACGACCTCGTGCACATTGCCCTGCGTCGGTATGCCGGATCCGATGTCGAGGAACTGACGGATACCAGCCTGCGACAGGAGTCGCACTGCCCGGCCCAGGAAATCGCGGTTGGCGCGGGCACCGATCCGGATGTTGGGCTCGACCGCCGCGATCGCCCGGCCCAGGTCCTGGTCGGCCAGGAAGTTGTGGCTTCCGCCCAGCCAGTAGTCATACACCCGGGCGACGTTCGCACGCTTGATGTCGATTCCTGGCGGTACCCAGTCCGGCTCCTCAGCCATCGACTCTCCTGTCCAGATGCGCGCAGGCTCTTCCGGTGCGGGCGCACCGGTGCCTATCGCTGGCAGGCTCATGGATAGCGGATCCCCGGCACGAGGCGCAAGTTCTGTCTCGACGCGTACGATGCGGTACATTTCGTCTTTGCACGAAATCTCAGGGTACCGGAATGGTTGCGCCCGGTGCTGGGCGCCGCCGGGCAACTGGCTCGCGGCTCCTGCCCGTGCAGGCTGACGATCCCGCGGGCGTACAGAGTGTTCAAGGTTGGTGCGGATTGCCGGTGGAGGCGCAGATAGCCAGGGACGGCGAGCCGGAGGTGCCGCGATGGCGCGAGCCGGAGGTGCCGCGATGGCGCGAGCCGGGGCTGGTCGGCGTAGCCACGTTCACCCTGGACCTCCAGGGCGCGGTGACATCGTGGTCGGCGGCTGCGGCCAGGCTGTTCGGGCGTCCGGCACAGGCGGTTGTCCAGCGGCACGTGTGCGACGTGCTGATGACTGAGCTGGGTCAGCGGAAGCTGATCGCCGAGGCGCTGGCCGAGGTCGCGGCGGGAGGAGTCTGGACCGCGACGCTGGCCGGAGGACAGCTGGGTGCGGGCCGGTTCGCTGTCCGCTGCGAGCCGCTGAACAGCGGCGCACTGGTGATCGCCCAGCGTGCCTGGCGACAGCCCGGGCCGCGCTGGCTGAGCGAGGCAGCGGCCAGGATCGGCAGCACGCTTGACCTCACCAAGACCGCGTCCGAGGTCGTCGATGTCGCTGTGCCCGGATTCGCTGACGCGGCCGTTGTCTACGTGGCCGAGCGCCTGCTCGTGGCCGATGAGGCGGCCATTTCGCCCAGCGCCGGGCAAGGTGCCGTGGTGCGCCGGCTGGCAGCACGGCTGGCCGACCAGGACGTGACCGTGACCGACAGCGTGTTTCGGCCCGGTGAGGCGGTCGTTTTCGGCGCCGACACTCCGTACCTGCGGGCGATGACGACCGGCGGCCCGGTTCTGTTCGATCACCTCGACGGCGAGACCGCCGAGCGGATCGCCCGCCGCCCTGGCGGCCGCGCGATCACATCCGCCTACACCTCCTTCCTCGCGGTACCTCTCGTCGCCGGTCAGGTGCTAGTGGGCTGCGCGACGTTCGGCCGGATGGCGGCCGCCCCGCCGTTCAGCTCCGGTGATATCGCGTCGGCCGTCGAGCTTGCCTCACGCGCCGCAGTGTGCATCGACAACGCCCGGATGTATCACCGGGAGCGGCGGACCGCGCTGGCCCTGCAGCGCGGCCTGCTTCCCGGCCGGCCTGACGTGCCGGCCGGCCTGGAGGTGGCGCACCGCTACCTGCCGGTCGGCGCCAGCGTGGTGGGCGGTGACTGGCACGACATCGTTCCATTGCCCGGCGGCCGGGCGGCGCTCATCGTCGGGGACGCGATGGGGCACGGACCGGAGGCGGCAGCCGTTATGGTGCAGCTCCGGACCGCGGCGCACACCCTGGCCGGCCTTGACCTGACGCCAGGACACGTGCTGCGCAGGCTGGATTCGATGGCGGTAGGCATGGCCGCCGCGTCGTTCGCGACCTGCGTCTACACCGTTATCGACCCGAACGGTAGCTCCTGCGTGGTAGCCCAGGCCGGTCACCTGCCACCCGTTCTCGTGCTTGCCGACGGCTCGACCCAGGTACTCGACCTGCCGCCCGGGCTTCCGCTCGGCCTGGGAGCCGAGAACTTCGAGGCCACCAAGATTCACCTGCCGCCAGGCGCCACGCTCGCCTTGTACACCGACGGGCTGGTGGAGACCCGCACCCGGCCGCTTGACGACGGCGTGTCCGCACTGCGGGAGGCGCTCAGCTCGGCACTCGCCGTGCCGGGCGGCACGCTGGCGGACGCATGCAGGAATGTGGCCCAGGCGCTGTGCCAGCACGGCGAAGACGACCTGACCCTCGTACTCGCCCGCATCCGCCAGTAGGGCAGCACCCTGCCAGTACTGCGGCCATCCCGGCCGGAATGGTGCTCCGAGTAGCTGCCGTCCGGGCTAGCCGCGGTCCGGCGTTAGTCGCCATGCCGGGCGGCGATTGCCCGGACACCGGCGACGAACAGGTCCACGCCGAACCGGTAATGGAACTCCGGGTCGTCGCAGGCTGTCATCGGGCCAGCCGCCTCCACCAGGCGCGGATACACCTCGGGCGGCAGCAGCGCCAGCCTGACCCGGCTGCGCCGCTGCATCTCGGTGCGCTCGGCTTCGGTCAGCGCCGGGTCGAAACCCGGCTCGCTCATCACGAGCATCAGCCCGGTCCACAGCGCGCTGCGGGCCACCTCGGCCGCATGCTCGGGGTCGAACCCGCCGAGCTGTAGCACGGCCAGCGCGGTCTCGGTGGCCACCAGCGCTGAGTCGCTCTGCTTCTCGCCCGCCAGTAGGAGCTGCGATGCGCACGGATGGGCGCGAAGCACGGCCAGCAGTGACTCCAGCAGCGCGCGCAACTGCTCGTGCCAGTTGGCGGCGGCATCGACGTCGGTGTCGATCTCGCTCCAAACCTGGTCGCCGAGCCCGGCGAGCAGCTCTTCCTTGTTCCGGAAGTGCCAGTACAGCGCCATGGGCGTGACGCCGAGCTCGGTTGCCAGCCGCCGGTAAGTGATCGCGTCGAGGCCCTCGGCATCGCCAAGCGCGAGCGCGCGGTCGACCACCGCCTGCTTGGTCAGCCGGACCCGGTCCGCTTCTCGTATCTGAGTTCCTGCCATCACTTGACAACTATACGCCGTACACGTCAAGGTAGTCATATACAACGTATAAGAGATACGTACATGTGCAGCGTACAGGGACAGTGTGCAGCCGTACGGTACGCGGAACGGGAGAGGAGCCCGGTCGATGCCCAGACGCTGGTGGACTCTGGTAGCGGTAGCGCTAGCCACCTTTATGACCTACCTCGACAACAACGTGACCAACGTCGCGATCCCCACGATCCAGCGCAGCCTGCACCTGTCAGTAGCTGGCCTGGAGTGGGTCGTGAGCAGCTACATCCTGGTCTTCGCCGGGCTGCTGCTGGCAGGAGGCCGGCTTGCCGACGTCTACGGCCGGCGCAGGCTGTTCCTGGCCGGCCTGTCAGTCTTCACGCTCGCCTCGCTGGGGGCCGGCCTGGCCGGCAGCGGCGGCGTGCTGATCGGCGCCAGGCTGCTGCAGGGCGTGGGCGCGGCTCTGGTCGTGCCGACCACGCTGGCGATCATCATCGCCACCTTTGATGACGCCAGGGAACGCACGGCCGCGGTCGGGGCCTGGACTGCGATTGGCGCGATGGCGCTCGCCTTCGGACCGCTGATCGGCGGGTTCATCAGCCAGCACCTGCACTGGGGCTGGATCTTCTTCATCAACGTGCCGGTCGGGGTCATCACGTTCGTGGTCGCGGTCGCGTCCATGGCCGAGTCGCGTGATCCTTCGGTCTCGCGCAGCCTGGACATTCCCGGCCTGCTCACCTCGGCGGTCGCGCTATTCGCTCTTACCTACGCGCTAATCGAGGGACACGACAAGGGCTGGACGTCCGCGCTGGTCCTGGGTACGTTCGCGCTCGCGGCCGTCGCCGCCGCAGCGTTCGGTGTCGTTGAGTCCAGGACAGCCCACCCGATGGTCGAGATGAGCCTGTTCCGGTCGCGGGTATTCGGCGGCGGCACGGTCACGATGATGCTGTGGGCCTTCGGCATCTTCGGAATTTACTTCTTCACCTCCATCTACCTGCAGAACGTGCTCGGCTTCTCGCCGACGCAGGCAGGCCTGGCCTTCGTCCCGATGGCCTTGTGCATGGCGCTGTTCGCCGCACTTGCCGGGCCGGTCTCCCGATTGCTGCGGGCACACCAGACGGTCGCGCTGGGCATGGTCATCATGGCGGCCGGCTTGTACCTGGTCTCGCGCCTTGGCGGCGGCGCGACCCTGGCCAGCCTGATGCCCGGCTTCCTGATCTTCGGAGCCGGAGCCGGGATGATGAACGTCCCGCTGACCAATGCCGTGCTGCAGTCCATGCCGCCAGAGCGGTCCGGGGTCGCCTCGGCCCTGCTGAATGCCTCGCGGGAGGTGGCTGGCCTGCTGGGAATCACGATTATCGGCGCTGTGCTGCGGTCCCGCGAGGCAGTCTCCGCCAGGCACGGGGCCGGTTCCGCCGCCGCCTACCTCGACGGCTACCACGCTGGCCTGCTCGTCACCGTCGCCCTGATCGCAGTCGGCGCGCTGGTCAGCTACGCCGCGCTACGCCAACTCCCGCTCCCTGCGCCGGGCGGCACGCCGGTCCCGGTCCCGGCCGGCATCCCGGCCCCAGATCGGAAGAGCGTCGTGTAGG
>OCZU010001146.1_pt1 | contig 17702 bp, 13 predicted proteins | sample 1539001 | NCBI WGS metagenome assembly OCZU01 (sample SAMEA3539306, study PRJEB22396) | soil metagenome | biome: tundra; feature: field; material: soil | place: USA | collected 2010-05 | depth 0.15 m | reverse complement strand
GAACATAAGGAGCGCAAATACAACGTACGCCTCTATGAGCACTTTCCGGTGCGCTACTGGAATCAATGGCTGGACGAGCGCCAGCCGACGATCATGGTACAGGCGATCGAGCCGGGATCGAAACCGAAGGACCTTCTCTCGGCGACCGCATTCGCGCACACGCCGGGATTTTCAGGCACTGAAACGCCGACCAGCGTGACCCTCGCGCCGATTTGGAGCCCGGACGGCACCGAGGTCGTGTTCACCGCGACACTCGAACAATGGAACGCCGCGTTCGCGCAGGTGGGCCATCACCTCTATCGCATGAGTGCGGAGGGCGGTGCGGAACCGAGGATCGTAAGCCCTGCTTCCGGCGATTATGAAAGCGCGACCTTCAGCGCCAACGGCAAGGCGTTGTTCTTCAAATACGCGCCACAAGATGCCGAGGTCTATCACCTCGCGCAGCTCGACAAAGTGCCATGGCCTGCGGGCGGCGATGCCAATCTCGTGACCCGCGACTTCGACCGCGAAACCGCGCGCTTTGCGCTGACCCCGGACGGCAGATTTGCGTATCTGCTCGTGCCGGAGGCCGGCAAGGAAAATCTCTACCGGGTGTCGCCCGCGGGCGGCAAGCCGGTCCTGATGGTCGCACCTCCGACCGGCGGTTATACGTCCCTCGAGATTGCACAGAAGGCCGCCAAGCCCGCGCTGATCGCCTCCTACGGCAGTTCGGTGAGCCCGGAGGAGATCGTGCGCATCGATCTCGCTGAGCGCTCCCACGTCAACCTCACGCAGGTCGACGACGACGCCGCAGCTGCAATCGATTGGCAGCCGCCCGAACACTTTTATTTCACGAGCGCCAAGGGTCGGAGCCTGCACAACATGATCGTGCGGCCGCCGGCCTTCGATCCGAGCAAAAAGTACCCGATGCTGGTATTGATCCACGGCGGCGCGGCTAGCAACAACCCCGATCAGATCGGCCTGCGTTGGAATTATCACCTGCTCGCAGCACCCGGCTACGTGATACTGATGACCGACTACACGGGGTCGACGGGTTTCGGCGAAAAGTTTGCGCAGGCGATCAAGCTCGACCCTTTGAAGACGCCCGGCGATGAAATCAATGAGGCCGTCGACGAGGCGCTCAAGCGCTATTCCTTCATCGATGGATCGAAGCTCTGCGTCGCGGGCGCGAGCTACGGCGGGCACCTCGCCAACTGGATCGAAGCCACGACGACGCGCTACAAATGCATCGTGAGCCATGCCGGCGAGGTCGATTTGACCTCGCAGTGGGGCACGAGCGACGGCATTTACGGCCGCGAGCTCACGAACGGCGGTCCGCCGTGGGAGGGCAGCCCGATCTGGCGCGATCAGAGCCCGATTACCTACGCCGCGCATTGGAAGACGCCGATGCTGCTTTCCATCGGCGAGCGCGACTTTCGCGTGCCGATCAACAACACGCTCGAGAACTGGGCGACCTTGCAACGCATGCATGTGCCGAGCCGCCTGTTGGTGTGGCCGGACGCCTGGCACTGGATCACCAAGCCGGAAGATAGCCGCCATTTCTATGCGGAAGTGCACGAGTGGCTGTCGATTTATCTAAAGAATGAGGGGTCACGCCATGAACTCGACCAGTAACCCGGGCTGGACCAAGAGCCAGCGCAACGTCGTGATTGCCGCCTATTTGGGCTGGACGCTCGATGCGTTCGATTTCTTTCTGATGGTCTTCATGTTCAAGGACATCTCTGCGGAGCTGCACTCGAGCATGCAGGTCGTTGCGACCGCCGTGCTGCTGACCTTGGGGATGCGCCCCATCGGCGCCTTGCTGTTCGGCCGGCTCGCCGACCGCTACGGTCGCAAACCCACGCTCGTGTGGAACATCCTTGCCTATTCGTTACTCGAGATGGCGTCCGGATTTGCGCCGACGATGACCACGCTTCTGATCGTGCGCGCCTTGTTCGGCATCGCGATGGGCGGCGAGTGGGGCGTCGGATCGGCGCTCACAATGGAGACCATTCCAGTGTCCGCACGCGGCTTCGTCTCGGGTTTGCTGCAGTCCGGATACCCTTCCGGCTATTTCCTCGCATCATTAGCCGTTTATCTGTTCTATGACCGGCTGGGCTGGCGCTACATGTTCGTGCTCGGCGTGCTCCCGGCGGTATTGGTGTTCTTCATCCGGCGCGGCGTCGATGAATCGCCCGCATGGAAGGAGACACAAAACGCGACGCGCGAAGGCATGCTGAGTGTGCTCCAACGCAATTGGAAACTCGCGATTTACGGGATCTTGCTGATGACCGCGTTCAATTTCTTCAGCCACGGATCCCAGGACGCCTATCCGAACTTGTTCTTGAAGGTCGAGCATCACTTCGACACGCACGTGAGCTCGCTGATGACCGCGATTGCCAACGTCGGCGCGATTTGCGGGGGTTTGTCGTTTGGATTCCTCTCGCAGAAGATCGGGCGGCGCAAGGCCATCATGTTCGCGGCGCTGCTCGCGCTACCCGCGCTGCCGTTCTGGGCATTCGGATCGACGCCCGTGATACTCGCGGCGGGTGCATTCCTGATGCAGATCGCCGTTCAGGGTGCCTGGGGCGTGATTCCCGTGCATTTGAACGAACTGTCGCCGCCCGGGATTCGCGCGACGTTTCCCGGCTTCATCTACCAGCTCGGCAATCTGCTCGCGGCCAGCAACTTGAATCTGCAAGTCGCGATTGCCGAGGCGAACGGCAACAATTACGGCTTGGCGATGGCGATCGTCGTCGGCACGGTCGCCCTGGTGATTGTCTGCATGGTGGCATTCGGTCCCGAGCGGCACGGGGTCTCGATGACCGCCCAAACGTAGACGTGTGCGCCGTGGACGAAGCGGCGCCATCGCTTGCTTAGCTGCGCTCGATCTCGATGGCCGCACGGTCGATCGCTTCCGCGAGCTTGCGCAGATCGTCGGCCGTCAGCGCACCGCGGCTCAAGCGGAAGTGCAGAGCGGTTTTGAAGTTCTGCAATGAGCGCTGTAGCTGCGGTGCGCGGCGCGCATCGGCGACCGAACTCGCCGATTCGACACGCGCGCGGATCCGCAGCAGCGCATCGCGTTGGCTGTCGAGAAACGCGGTTCCTTCGGCGGTGATCCCGTATTGTTTCTTGCCGCCGCTCTCCTGCGTCACGGTTGCATGACCGATCTGTTCGAGCAGCGTCAGCGTCGGATAGACGACGCCCGGGCTCGGCGAGTAGTCGCCGCCGGCCAATTCCTCAATGGCCTTAATGATCTCGTAGCCATGGCGGGGGCGAGATTGCAGCAAGTCGAGTACGACGAGGCGTAAATCGCCTTGCTCGAACAGGCGCTCGCGGCGCTGCGCTGCCCTATGTTCGCGGATCTCTTCAAACCAGCCGCCATGCTCATGCGCTGTGCGGCCGCGTCCGGCGCGGCCTCTGTGATGTCCAAACATAAAACTTCTTCTAAATAATAAAACCAGAGACAGTCGAAGTAATGATTTAGTTAATTTAAGATATAACGAAGTACTGCCGGTGTAAAGGAAAACATCGAGGGGTTTGACCTGCGTCATGCCAAAGCATTGACATCAAATGGAAATGCGAATTACTCTCATTTCTATTGCCAAGGGTAATCACCGAGATTCAGGCCATGGGGATTCATGCGCGGGCCGCAGTTCTACTGTGCTGCGTCACGACGGTGCTCGTGGCGCGTGCGGCCGAGATCCCGACGGCCGATGTTGTAGAGGCGGATGACCCGCTGCCGCCGATCACGGTCACTGCCGACAGACCCGACCGCTGGCTGCCGGATAAGAGCAAGGAGTTCGATGAATCCCGCGACCGCGATCTGTTGCCCAAATTCGGCGCCAGCATCTTCAGCATCGATGAGCAGGACATCGAGACGCTACCGCAAGGCAAGAACACGCCTCTCGACAAAGTACTTCTGCAGGCCCCCGGCGTCTCCTACGATTCGGCGGCCAGCAACCCTGATTTCCACGTGCGCAATGAATACGCGAACGTGCAGTACCGGATCAACGGCATCCAGCTCCCGGACGGAGTCTCGGGCTTAGGTCCCGTACTCGAGACGGGCTTTGTCGGCAACCTGAATCTGCTCGACGGCGCGCTGCCGGCGCAGTACGGGCTGCGAACCGCGGGCGTTGTCGACATCACGGCCAAAGCGAGCTTCGAGCCGGGCGGGAATCTTGATCTCTATGCCGGCAGTTGGGATACGGTTTCCCCGAGTGTCGAATACGGCGGTAGTGCGGGCAGCACCCAATTCTTTTTGACCGGCCGTTATCTTCAGAGCGATCAAGGTCTCGAGAATGCGATGCCGACGGCGGACCCCATTCACGACCGCACCGCACAGAGCAAGTTCTTCGGCTACGGCTCGACGATCTTCGGAGATTCGGACCGCCTGACGTACATCGCGGGCGCCTCGATCGGCCGCTTCCAAATTCCGGACCTCGTCGGCCTCGCGCCGCTCGGCGACTTCGGTCCGAGCGCATCATCGTCGACGCAGCTCAATGAAAACGAAACCGACCGCTTGTTCTTCGGGATCCTCGCGCTGCAGACGAAGCACGGCAGCCTCGATACGCAGCTTTCGATCTTCACGCGCTACGCCTCGGTGGACTTCGTGCCGGACGTCTACGACGACTTGGTGTTCAACAATGTCGCCTCGAACGTCGTACGCAAGAGCCTCGCGAGCGGACTGCAGTTCGATGCGGCCGACCGCCTCGGCGACAACCAGGTGCTGCGCGCCGGCGTCGGCTTCGGCGTCGAACAAACCCAAGTGGACGATCTTGCGACCGTGCTGCCGCTTGGGATCAACGGCGTTCCGCTGCCCGATCCCGTGATGCGCAACGATTACGATTCGAAGCACGGCTGGAATCTCGGGGCCTATCTGCAGGACGAATGGACGATTCGACCGGGGCTCACTCTCAACACAGGGCTGCGCTTCGACGAACTCGAGCAATTCGTCTCGGCGAGCCAGCTAAGCCCGCGAGTTGCGCTGGTCTACAAACCTTTCGCGGACACGAGCTTGCATGCCGGTGCATCGCGCTATTTCACGCCGCCGATGCAGGCGCAGGCAACGCCCAGCAAACTTGCGCTGTTTCAAAACACGACGCAGCAACCGGCGATTGGGCTCTATGATCCCGTTCTGCCGGAGCGGGCCGATTATTTCGATGTCGGCGTGGATCAACAGCTGCTACAAAAGCTTTCCGTCGGCATCGACGCCTATTACAAGCGCGCGACCGATCAGCTCGACGACGGTCAATTCGGGCAGGCGGTGGTTCTCGAGCAGTTCAATCACGGACGCGGGTTCAGCCGTGGAGTCGAGCTCAAGCTCAATGTTCAGCAGGGAGGCCTGCGCGCTTATGCGAATGTGTCCCATGAAGTGACCGAGGCGCAGGGCTTGGTCTCGAACCAATACCTGTTCACGAATCCCGCGGAGTTCGCGTACCTTGCGAACCACTATGCCTATACGAGCGACGCTCAGACGATCAGCGCATCCATGGGAAGCTCGTATCGATGGGGCGCTTCGCGCGCGAGCCTCGATGCCATCTATGGCAGCGGTTTGCGCACGGGTTTTGCGAACCTCGATCACGTACCCGGATATACGCAGTGCAACTTCGCTCTCGCCCACGAATTCCATGCTTGGAAGAACCGCAAACCGCTCAACCTGCGCCTCAGCGTCGTCAATCTGTTCGACCGCAGCTATCTGCTGCGCAGCGGCACCGGGATCGGGGAATTCGCTCCGCAATATGGGCCGCGGCGCGGCTTGTTCGTCGGGCTTACGCAGCAGTTCTAAACATCTGCCCCAAGGTTTGGTTCAGTGTGCCTCGTGTGCTTTTACTTTCTCCAAATGACGATCCCGCAAATCCGTCTGGCGCGAGCGCAACGACGGGTCGCCGTTGGCCGCGTCTATACGCTCATATTCCAAGCGCGCGGTCGCGGCCGGAAATTTCGCCTGCACCCCGATACCCCACGCAAAATCGTTGTCCGTTCTGTTGATCCACGGGCGGCATATATTGGGAAAACAGTCGATGACGATAGCCCCAAAAGTCCCATTCGCGGACGTCTGAAGACGGGCGTAGCCGGCCTTGCCATAGACGTTCAGCATTGGCAGCGGCAGCGGCAAATAGCCGACCCCGAAAAGCGCGAATCCCTTTGCCAAAGCATTGGAATTCACATCGCTGGGGTGCTCGAAGTCGATGTATTCGAACTCGGCGCCCAACACCGACAATGGCCGTAGGCCGGCCAGCACCTTCCAGCCGACATTGTTTTGCTGAAATTCACGGGATCGGTCGCGAAGTTCTGATCGACCTTGACGTTGCCCTCGCCTTGGCTCCTTATGACGCTATATGTCGAGATTCGATACGTGCAACGCGTTCTTCTCGATGAATTCGCGCCGCGGTTCGACCGCATCGCCCATCAGCGTCGTAAAGATGTCATCGGCCGCCACGGCATCTTCGATGCGCACTTGCATCAGACGCCGGCTCTCCGGATTGATCGTCGTATCCCAGAGCTGGCTCGCGTTCATCTCGCCCAAGCCCTTGTAGCGCTGGATGCTCTGACCCTTCTTGGCTTGATCGAACAACCAGTTGATCGCGACCTTGAAGCTCGCGATTTCTTGACGCTCGTCGCCGCGCACGATGTACGCCCCGGGTCCCATGAGATCGTTCAAGGTTTGCGCGAGCTCGGCGATTCGGCGGTATTCGGCGGAATGGAAAAACTCCCGCGGAATATGCTTCTCGGACGTGAGTCCGTGCTCGGTGCGCTGCAGGGCGATGCGTCGCCCGCCCGCGGCGAGCGGCTCGACGACGACCCGATAACGGCGCGATACGTCGTCGAGCGAATTGAGTCGATGATCGAGTTGCCGGCACCAATCGCGCAGCGAATCGGCGCGGTCGAAGGATTCCGTCGTGAGTTCCGGCAGGTAGAGCAATTGCTCGAGGAAGCGTTCGTCGTAGCGCCGTGCCCAGCGCTTCACGATGTTCTGAATCTCGACGTATTTGCGCGCCAGCGATTCCAATCCCAAGCCCGACATCGGCGGAGCGTCGGCATTGACGTGCAGCGCAGCTCCATCGATGGCCGTGCTCAGCAGCAAGGCGTTGAGCTCGAGATCGTCCTTGACGTAGTGTTCCTGCTTGCCCTTCTTGATCTTGTAGAGCGGCGGTTGAGCGATGTAGATGTGGCCGCGCTCGATGAGGATCGGCATCTGCCGATAGAAGAACGTCAGCAGCAGAGTACGGATGTGCGAACCATCGACGTCGGCATCGGTCATGATGATGATGCGGTGATAGCGCAGCTTTTCGACATCGAAGTCGTCGCGCCCTATGCCGCAGCCCAGCGCGGTGATCAGCGTACCGACTTCGGCTGAAGCCAACATCTTGTCGAAGCGCGCTTTTTCGACATTGAGTATTTTGCCCTTGAGCGGCAGGATCGCCTGCGTGCGCCGGTCGCGCCCTTGTTTGGCCGAACCGCCGGCGGAATCGCCCTCGACCAGGAACATCTCGGAAAGCGCCGGATCCTTCTCCTGGCAATCGGCGAGTTTTCCCGGCAAACCCGCGATGTCCAGAGCGCCCTTTCGGCGCGTCATTTCGCGCGCTTTGCGCGCGGCCTCGCGCGCGTGCGCCGCTTCGAGTGTCTTGTTGACGATCGCGCGCGCTTCTTGGGGATGCTCGAGCAGAAATTCTTCGAGGCGCTGTGCGACCGCGGATTCGACGACCGCCTTGACCTCTGACGACACCAATTTGTCTTTGGTCTGCGAGGAGAATTTCGGGTCGGGCAGCTTGATCGAAAGAATTGCGGTCAAGCCTTCGCGGCAGTCATCGCCGGTCGTCGCGATTTTCTCCTTCTTCGCGGCGAGTTCCTTTTCGATGTAGTTGTTGAGCGTGCGCGTCAGCGCGGCGCGATACCCCGCGAGATGCGTGCCGCCGTCTTTCTGCGGAATGTTGTTGGTGTAGCAAAACATGCTCTCGGTGTATGAATCGTTCCATTGCATCGCGACTTCGACCTGCGTGTTGCCGTCTCGCGATTGAAACCACAGCACCGTTTCGTGCACAGGTGTCTTGCTGCGATTTAGATGCTTCACGAACGCCTTGAGTCCGCCTTCGAATTGAAACACTTCGGATTTCTCGTCGCGCTCGTCGACGAGTTCGATGCGCACGCCGGAATTGAGGAATGACAATTCGCGTAGACGCTTCGCCAAAGTGTCGTAATTGAAATAAATATTCGTGAATATTTGCGAGCTCGGCTTGAAACGCAGCGTAGTGCCGCGCTCGGTCGTATCGGCAATCGCGGCGAGCGGCGCGACCGGCTCACCGAGCCGGTATTCCTGGCGATGCAGCTTGCCGTCGCGGCGGATGTTGAGCTCGAGGTACTCGGATAGCGCGTTGACGACCGAAACGCCGACGCCATGCAAACCGCCGGAAACCTTGTACGAGACGTCATCGAATTTTCCGCCGGAGTGCAGCACGGTCATGATGACTTCGGCGGCGGAGCGGCCTTCTTCGAGATGGATGTCTACAGGGATGCCGCGACCATTGTCCGATACCGTTATGGATTCATCGGCATGGATCGTGACCACGACCCGATCGCAATGGCCGGCCAGCGCTTCGTCGATGGCGTTGTCGACGACCTCGAATACCATGTGATGCAAACCGCTGCCGTCATCGGTATCGCCGATGTACATGCCCGGCCGCTTGCGCACCGCGTCGAGGCCCTTTAAGACTTTGATTTTGCTGGAATCGTAAACGTCATTAGCCGACATAAGGGGCCCTACCTGTAAGCCGGCCATTGTAACAGTTTTCGAGCCCGGAAACGAATCCACTATGCCAAAAAAACCGCTCTAAATCATAGGGTTAGCTTTAAGCTCCGATCGACGCCGGCGCATCTGCGGTGCGCCGCAGCGTTCCCTCTAGAATAAGGACGTTTCACGTGGAACAAACCAATAGTCAAGAGCTGCGCCTCGCCCCTGTCGGGGCCGCCCTTTGGGCGTTCAACTCGGCCGGACGGCCGAGTTAGTCACCGAGGAGTTTGCCATTTGCGATCTGGAATCGTCTTCCGGGCGCTCCAAAGGCCGCGAAGTCCTCTTGTAAAGTCGTCACGACTAATTGATTGGTCTGCAGCGAGACTTCATTGATCAATTGCATGAGATGCGCATTATCGAGTTCAGCAGCAGGATCATCGAGCAGCAATGTCGGCCTAATCAAAGAGTCCCCAGGAAACAATTTGATTTGTCCCATCAATAAGGCGGCCGCGAGCAGCTTTTGTTGACCGCGGGATATATGGTCTTTGGCTGCAACTCCATCGACGTGAATCAGCAATTCCGCGCGTTGCGGTCCCACCTGCGTGGAGCCGCGTTCCTGGTCGAGCTTCCAGCTCTGTGCGAGAGCCTCGGGAAATTCGAGCTGCCGCGGCCAACCCGCGCGATAACTGAGTTCCAATTCCATGCCCAATAAGCTCCGCGTCAAACTGCGCGCATATTGCCCAAGCAGTTCCACGTATTGGGATCGCGTAGTCGTGAGCTCGCCGGCATAACGGATCAGATCGCTATCCCAGGCGCAGACGATCGGTCGAGCGTGGCGCAATTTCAAAGCCGCGTTGCGCTGTCGTAAGGCTTGATGATAGCGCTGCCAGTTAGCGACAAAATTCGGTTCCACGTGGAACACGCCCCAATCGAGATAGCGCCGTCGCCGGTTGGGCCCCTCTTCGATGAGTTTATGCACCTCAGGATCAATGATTTGAACCGGAAGCATGAGCGCCAAGTCCGCAAGGGATGCCGCGGCCGCGCCCGCGATTCGCGCGCGCACGCCTTCGCTGCTACCTTCAACGCCGATCGGCACGCGCCGGTCTGTGGTCTCGATCTCGCCGAATACGATGAAGCGCTCAGCACCGCGTCGAATTAGGTCATCTAAACGGCGTGTTCGAAACGACCGTCCGCGCCCCAATACATAAATCGCCTCGAGCAGACTCGTTTTGCCGGATGCGTTGGGACCGCTGATCAGCGTAAATTTGGGGTCGAGAATCAAGTCGGCCGTCTGCAAGCAGCGGAGATCCGTTACCTGCAGACGGCCCAGCGCCATATCGTCTAGAGCCTCATGGGCATGACGACATAGCGAGCCGATGTATTGCCGGGGGAGCGAATCAAGCAACTGCTATTACTATCGGTCAGGCCCAATTCGACCTCGACGCCGTCAATCGCGGCCAGTGCGTCGAGCAAATAATTGACGTTGAAGCCTACCTCGAGATCGCTGCCCTCATATCCGACCTCGATTTCTTCCTCAGCCTCTTCCTGCTCGGGGTTATGCGCCTGCACCGTGATCAAGTTCTTTTTCACAGTGATCCGAATGCCGCGGTATTTTTCGTTCGACAAAATCGATGTGCGTTGCAGTGCTGCGCGCAATAGATCGCGGTCAGCCTTGATCGCCGCGGCCGGCGCGGCCGGGATAACACGCGAATATTCCGGGAATCGTCCGTCAATTAACTTAGATGTGAATCGAACGTCGCCGATCTGGGCCCGAACGTGATTCGTTCCGATCGCGAGCTCCGCATCGCCCTCTGCACCGAGGATCCGTTGTAACTCCAGCACGCCTTTCCGGGGAACGATGACTTGCTGCGCGACCCTTGCTTTGACCGCAAGCAACGTTTCACACAAGGCCAAACGATGCCCGTCTGTTGCAACCGCGCGCAGCGAATTCCCCTCGATCTCGAGCAGCATGCCGTTGAGGTAATAGCGCACGTCCTGCTGGGCCATCGAAAAATTCGTTTTCTCCAGCAAACGCAACAAATCCTTGCGCGCGATCTTTACGCTCTGCTGCGCATTGATGTCATCGACAACCGGAAATTCCGCCGCCGGCAGCGTCGACAAACTAAAGCGGCTGCGCGCCGCCTTGATGACGACCTTCTCCGCTTCGACCACCAGCGATACGGCTGCCTTCTCCGGCAGCGCACGCAAGATATCCAAAAACTTTCGACCAGGAATCGTGATATCCCCGGCTTGGCTGACGTTAACTTCCGCAGCTCCGGCGACGAGTTCAACCTCCAGATCGGTTGCCGTGATAGCGACTTTCCCATCGCGAGCGCTGAGCAACACATTCGCCAATACCGGCATCGTTTGCCGCCTCTCGACGACACCGATCACGGCTTGCAGGGGCGCCAGTAATTTTTCTCGTTCTGCGGTCAATTTCATGGCTTCATCCGTCCATCCGCTCTTAGATTTAAATTCTTAATATAGATTACTACTATGATTATAGAAGGCCGATTTCTCTTGGGATAAGCCATATTTCGATAAATAATTCAATTAGTTGCACACTCAATAATGATGCTGGACGCCTGTCTTCTGCGTGTGTGGGGATACCGCACAAATTGTGGATATCTTTATCCCCCTCTTTATCCACATGTTCTGCACCGCTACCCGGCCAGGGTTCTCAACAGGTTCATATAATCCTCGCCGATACGTCTTTCTGACTCGCGTAGCTCCTTGATTCGCCGGCATGCATGCAGCACGGTCGTATGGTCTCGACCACCGAACGCATCACCGATTTCCGGCAGACTGTGATTCGTCAATTCTTTCGCCAAAGCCATGGCCACTTGACGCGGCCGCGCAATGGAACGACTGCGGCGCTTCGACAGCAAGTCGGCGATGCGTATTTTGTAGTATTCGGCGACCGTCTTCTGAATGTTTTCGACGGTCACGAGCTTTTCCTGCAACGCGAGCAAATCGCGCAGCGCATCCTTCGCGAATTCGAGCGTGATCGCGCGCCCCGTGAAATTCGAAGTCGCGACCACTCGCCGCAATGCTCCCTCGAGCTCGCGCACGTTCGAGCGGATGCGTTTCGCAATGAAGAACGCGACTTCCTCGGGTAGATCGACGTTCGACAGCGAGGCTTTGCTCATGAGGATCGCGACACAGGTCTCGAGCTCCGGCGGCTCGATCGCCACCGTGAGACCCCAGCCGAAGCGCGATTTCAAGCGCTCTTCCAGGCCGTCGACTTCCTTCGGATAGCGATCGCAAGTCAGGATGACCTGTTGCTGGCTTTCCAACAGCGCATTGAAGGTATGGAAAAATTCCTCCTGCGAGCGCTCTTTGCCGGCAAAAAACTGGATGTCGTCGATCATCAGCGCATCGAGCGAGCGATACGCCGTCTTGAAATCATTGATCGTGTTGTGCTGCAAAGCCTTGACCATGTCGCCGACGAATCGCTCGCTATGCACGTAGGCGAGCCTCGCGTCCGAATTGCGCTCCTTGAGCTTGTTCGCGATCGCATGCATCAAATGTGTTTTGCCGAGACCCACGCCGCCGTAAATGAACAGCGGGTTGTAGGCCTTGCCCGGGTTCCCGGCGACTTGGATCGCGGCCGCCTTGGCCAATTGGTTGCTCTTGCCCTCGACGAACGTGTCGAACGTGAATTCGGCATTGATGCGGCTGCCGAGCACCGTGGGCGCGAGCCGCAGCGGCCGCGTGCTCGGTTTGGCATCGTGCTCACCGACCGCGCCGTTCAATGGCGAGACCAGCGGTGCTGCGCCCGCTCGCGTACCGATGTCGAGTACTATTTCCGGGACCATGCCTTCGGCCAGTGCCCGGATCAGTTCCTTGATGCGCGGCAGGGAATTCGCGCTGAGCCAATCGACGACGTAGCGATTCGGCGCCAATAAACGCAATTCGCCGTCGCGCTCGATCGACTGCAGCGGCCGTACCCACGTATTGAATTGTTGCTCCGGGAGTTCGCTCTCGAGCACGCGCAGACAGCGATTCCATAGCGACTCCGACAAGAGCGCTCTCCCTAGACAATTTCTGGCAATGGGGTAAGACAACGAAAGGACAAGAAGTCTATCCGCAACTTGTCAAAGCGTCTATTGACACGTCCTGACATGCTCAGTACCCTTGCCGCCTTTCGCATAAGTCGCGCGACTTTGCTCGAGTTCGTTCTTTTGCCGGCATTATTGCTATGAAACGTACATTCAATCCCAGTAACCTGCACCGCGCCCGCACCCATGGTTTTCGGGCTCGTATGGCCACGAAAGCCGGCCGTCGTGTGCTTGCCCGGCGCCGTGCGAAGGGCCGCAAGCGCCTCTGTCCTTAAGTCCGCCCTCGAAGGTTCCCGGGCGATCCGTAAACTGAGGTTCGAGCCGAACAGGCGCCTGCACCAGCCGGCCGAGTTTCGCGAAGTTCGAACGCGTGGACGGCGACTGAGCGACGCTTTATTTAGTTTATCAGTGCTGGCCAACCATGAAACTCATCCGCGCCTGGGGCTCGCAATCGCCACCCGCACCTTCGGCAGCGCCGTCGCCCGCAACCGCATCAAGCGCATTACGCGCGAGTCGTTTCGCTTGAATCAACATACGCTGCCGGCGGTCGATGTGACTGTCTCCGCGCGCGATGCCGCGCGGCATGCGACGCTGCAGGACTTGCGCGCAAGTCTCGATAAGCATTGGAAGTCGATTACCACGCGATGGTAGGCCCATGCGTCACGTGCTGATGTGGATCATTCGTGGCTATCAACTGGCCATAAGCCCGCTGCTGGGTCCACGCTGTCGTTTTTACCCCAGTTGCTCCTGTTACACGCATACCGCGATCGAGCGCCATGGCGTCATGCGCGGTACCTGGCTGGGTATGCGCCGCATCTTGCGCTGTCACCCTTTCGCACCAGGCGGCTACGACCCGGTGCCGGATAAGAGATCGACCCATGCCTAATATCCGCACTTTTCTTTGGTTGGCGCTTGCTGCAGTCCTGTTCCTCAATTACGAGGCATGGATGCACGATTACCAGTCTGCCGACCAGCTCGTGGAACAGACGACCCCGGGCGCGACGCCATCCGGCGCAGAGCCCGGCCGCGCGGCGCGCGGCGCATCGAATCTCGCCGATTCCATACCGAGCGCGGCGCCAGCTGCGCCTGCAGTTGGGAATCCCGGCGGCACGACGGCCGCACGCACGGCCTCACCGGATGCTGCCGCAAGTGGCGCTGCAACCGCTGCTGCGCCGGCGAGCGGCTTGGACGCCGCCGACCAGCCGAATTCCGCACCGCTGCTGCGCGTCAAGACCGACGTGCTCGATCTCGGGATCAATTTGAAGGGCGGCGAATTGGACCAGGCCGTTCTGCTCAAATACCCGTTGCGCAAAGACACGCCCAATGTGCCGGTGCAGCTGCTGAATCGCACCGATCAAGATTCCCTGTATCTGCTGCAAACCGGTTTGACCGCCGAGGGCAGCGAGGCCGCGCCCAACCATTTGGCGATCTGGAGCGCCGCAGCGCCGTCGTACGAACTCGCGTCGGGTGCGAGCGAGCTGCGTGTGCCCTTGACCTGGTCCGACGGGCACGGACTCACCGTCACCAAGACCTTCATTTTCAAACCCGGCCTGTATTCGATCGAGTTGGTCTACGATATCCACAATGACGGCGCGGCGCCGCGCAAGCTCACGGCCTATTCGCGAATCCTGCGCCATTGGGAACCCACCAAGCGCTCCTATTTCGACGTCGAGACCTATTCGTTCAAGGGGCCGGCGATATACGACGGCATGAAGTCGATCGACCTCAAGGTCGAAAATGGCGAAGACAGCAAATACTCGCAGACCGTCACGAATGGATGGATCGCCTCGCTGCAGCACCACTTCGTCACCGCGATCGTGCCGACGAGCGACGAGCCGTTCCTTTACCAGCTGCAAGTTCGCGGCAAGGAATATTTGCTGAGCGCCACGGGACCGATGCTCACGGTGGCGCCGGGTGCGCAGACGCGAGTCGCGGAGAAATTGTTCGTCGGCCCGAAACTGCAATCACAGTTGGCGGCAACCGGCCCCAAGCTCGAACGTACCGACGATTACGGCAAGCTCACGGTGATCGCCCAACCTTTGTTCGGCTTGCTCAGTTGGGTCGACGGCCTGATCGGCAATTGGGGATGGTCCATCATCGTCGTCACGGCCTTGATCAAATTGATTTTTTATCCGCTGAGCCAGGCGAGCGGACGTTCGATGGCCAAGATGCGTGCAGTGGCCCCGCGCATGAAGCAGATTCAGGACTCCTTCAAGGACGACAAGGAAAAACTCGGTCGTGCGATGATGGAGTTGTACAAGAAAGAGAAGATCAATCCGCTTGCGGGATGTCTGCCGATGGTCGTGCAGATCCCATTCTTCATTTCCTTCTATTGGGTGCTGCTCGAGAGCGTGGAAATGCGCCAGGCACCCTTCCTGCTGTGGGTCAACGACCTCTCCGCGCGCGACCCGTATTTTGTGCTGCCGCTGTTCATGGGCGCCGCGATGTTCGCGCAATTCAAGTTGAATCCGGCGCCGCCCGATCCGATGCAAGCGAAGATCATGCAATTCATGCCGCTCGTGATGACGGCCATGATGGCGTGGTTTCCCTCGGGCCTCGTGCTCTATTGGTTGACCAATACGGTGCTGTCGATTGCGCAACAATGGCGCGTCAACCAAATCGTGCAAGTCGAGGCGAACAAGAAGCACTCTTGAACTAAGCGCATGACCGCCGCCGATACGATCGTCGCGATCGCCAGCGCCGCCGGGCGCGGCGCCGTCGGCATCGTGCGTGTCTCGGGACCCGGCGTGCCGCGCATCGCGATCGAAATGCTGGGACACTTGCCTTCGCCCCGCGTCGCCACCTGGTCACGCTTCCGGGATGCCGACGGCAACAGCCTGGACGAGGGTCTCGCGCTATATTTCGCTGCCCCCGCCTCGTTCACGGGCGAAGATGTGCTCGAGCTTCAGGGCCACGGCGGTGTCGTCGTTCTCGATCTGATCGTGGGCCGCCTATTGCAGCTGGGCTGCCGTGCGGCACGAGCCGGCGAGTTCAGCGAGCGCGCCTATTGCAACGGCAAGATCGACCTCACACAAGCCGAGGCCGTCGCTGACCTCATCGACGCGGGCACCTCGGCCGCCGCGCGGGCGGCGGTGCGCTCCTTGCAGGGCGAATTCTCGACGCGCGTCAACGCGCTGCAGACGCAGCTGACGCAGCTGCGCATCCACGTCGAAGCCGCTATCGACTTTCCCGACGAAGAAATCGATTTCTTAAGCGATCGCGCGAGTTCCGATCGGCTTGCGCAAGTATTCGAGGCGTTCGAGACGCTACTGGCGGTGGCGCAACAAGGCGCGCTGCTGCGCGACGGCCTGAACGTGGTCATCGCCGGCAAGCCGAACGCCGGCAAGTCGAGCCTGCTCAACCGGCTCGTCGGCGACGAGGTCGCGATCGTCACCGATCTGCCGGGGACGACGCGCGATCTGTTGCGCCACGCCGTACACCTCGACGGGTTACCGCTCAATTTGATCGACACCGCGGGCTTACGCAGCGCACAAGACATCGTCGAAGCCGAAGGCATTCGCCGCGCGACGCGCGAGATGGGCCGCGCGGATCGCGTGCTCTACGTCGTCGATGCCGCCAATCCCACGGAGGCGGTATTCTCGGCATTGGCGCCGCAGCTCGCGACGCTGCCGCCTGGGGTTCCGGTGACGATCGTGTTCAACAAGATCGACCTCGCCGCGATCCCGGCGCGGCTCGACGAAACCACGACCCCCGCGCAGCTGTATCTGAGCGCGCGTACCGGCGCCGGCATCGATTTATTGAGAACTCACCTCAAGATGAGCGCGGGCTTCGTCGATAGCGGGTCCGGCGCCCTGTCCGCGCGCCGCCGCCATCTCGACGCTTTGCGCCGCGCACGCGACCACGCGCTCAAGGCTGCCGATGCATTGATGGAGAGCCGCTCGGCCGAATTATTCGCCGAGGACCTGCGCCTGGCTCAGCAGGCTTTGGGGGAGATTACCGGTGAGTTCGGCAGCGATGATTTGCTAGGTGAGATTTTCGGCAGCTTTTGTATCGGCAAGTAGCCGACTGCGCTGATCGCAGCGTCCGATGCGATCCGATCGCATCGATCGACGCGGGATTTAGTGCGGCTGCACTCCCGTGTCGCCATGATCGAGTTCCGAGAGCCCATCGCTATCGGTCGAGATAGCCAAGCGCGCCGAAATGCAGAGGCCGACGAGCACCGTGAGCGTCGCAATCCCGGTCGCGATTGGAAAATGCCAGAATAGCCACAGCATGGTCGTAGCCGACGTCAGCAACGATACGAACAAAAAGACGATGCTCGTGCGCAAATGAGACGATTTTTTCATGCCAACTACCCCGAAATGAGCGCTATCAGACAGTTTTTTTATCGAAACTAGGTTATAGCAGATCGCACCGCCGCAGACTATATGTAAAAACTCGTAAATATCCTTGGATGTTTCCCTGGCCCGTGCGCCGACGGCGGCTTTAGCGGCTACAGCAGCATTGTCTCTCGGCGCCAATGCCGCGCCGTGAGCAGCGCGAGAATCATCGCGAGGCCGAGCGACGCGCCGGCAGATACCAGCACATCGAGGACCGAGACGCTTTCCGCCTTGAGTACGCTGGTCATCAGCAAATGCTGACTCAAGGACGGGATCAACATTAGCGAACTCTTTGTTTTTAAAGAATAAATGCTCGCGAAAGCAATCGGCAGGGTGGGTATCAGCAACACGCTCGTCAGATAGGTCTGCGCTTCGCGATAGGTACGCGTGAACGAGGCGACGAGCGTCATCAACGCGGCCCCGAGCGGCACGAACGGCAGACAAATCGCAAACAGCGTCAACGCGGTGCCCGCCCCCAAATTGGCGCTCATGCCGAGCCGCTCGAGAGGCACGAATCGAAACACGACGACGAACGCGCTGAGGCTGATACCCAAGGAGATGCACATGTAGGCGCAGGTCGCGAGAATCTTG
>OCZU010001145.1_pt1 | contig 17727 bp, 14 predicted proteins | sample 1539001 | NCBI WGS metagenome assembly OCZU01 (sample SAMEA3539306, study PRJEB22396) | soil metagenome | biome: tundra; feature: field; material: soil | place: USA | collected 2010-05 | depth 0.15 m | reverse complement strand
GACGTCGTGCTCACGGTGCCGCACACCTTCATCGCCACCACCGAAGCCATTTCGCAAGCCGGAGCACTGCCCGAGTTCGTGGACGTGGATGAGCAGACGTACAACATAGACCCGGCAAAGCTCCGCGAGTACGTGAAGAAGCAGTGCACGGTTGACGCTGCCGGCAAGCTGGTGAGCCGCCGCAGCGGCCGCCCGGTCACCGCCGTGGTTCCGGTTCACATATATGGGCAAATGGCCGACATGGATCCCATCCTGGAACTCGCCGAGCGCTACCACCTGGTCGTCATCGAGGATGCTTGCCAGGCCCACGGCGCCGAGTATTTTTCACGCAAGCACAACCGCTGGATGAAGGCAGGCTCCATGGGACGAGCCGCGGCCTTCAGCTTCTATCCGGGAAAAAATCTGGGAGCATGTGGCGAAGCAGGCGCCGCCACCACCAATGATGCCGGCATCGCGAACACCATGAAGATGCTCCGGGATCACGGCCAGGCCACCAAGTACTATCACGACGTCGAAGGCTACAACGGCCGCCTGGACTCGATTCAGGCTGGCCTCCTGCTTGTGAAGCTCGCTCATCTGGCCAAGTGGAACGCCCAGCGCCGCGAACGCGCGGCGGAGTACAAGCAGCTGCTCAAATCCGTAAACGGCGCCGTGGTTCCACCCTGTGAACCATCGTGGTGCCGTGCCGTCTATCACCTGTATGTGGTCCGCACCGCCGACCGAGAAGGCTTGATGGACCATCTCAAGAAGGCCGGTATCGGCACCGGGATTCACTATCCCATCCCGCTGCACCTCCAGAAAGCCTATGTTTCGATGAATTACAGAGCGGGAGACTTCCCAGTCACAGAAAAAGCGGCCGCGGAAATCGTTTCCCTGCCCATGTTCCCGACGCTTACGGCAGGCCAGCAAGCTCGCGTGGTCGAGGAGATTCTCAATTTCACCTCAATGACAGCCCGCAAGCAGGTGGAGAATGAGCCGGTGTCCCTGGCCGCGTCGGAACAGACCGCATAAATGAGCTTTCGTTTTGACAGATTCGCCACCCTGTACGTCGCTACTCCGCTTCGGCGGCGCGCGTCGGCCAGCAAGCCGTCCATTCCGATTCTGATGTACCACAGCATCGCGGACGACCCGGAAGCGGGAGTGCACCCCTACTACCGCACATCGACCTCCCCGCAACGATTTGCTGCGCAGATGCAGTACTTGTTCGAGAACGGATACCGGACGGCCTCCCTCACCGAAATCGTCAGTCAACTGCAAGGACAAGCTGCAGTTGCTGACAAGCGCATAGTCATCACCTTCGATGACGGCTACCGCGATTTCTATCGCGAAGCCTTTCCCGTGCTGCATCGCTTTGCATTCAGCGCGACGGTTTTCCTGCCCACTGCCTTCATTGGAGATGGGGCGCCGCAATTCAAGGGCAGAGACTGCCTCACCTGGAGCGAAGTGCGCGAAATGCAGAAGCAGGGGATTCTGTTCGGTTCCCACACGGTAAGCCATCCCCAGCTACGCACATTGAGCGCGCCTGCTATCCAGGAAGAGATCGTCAGCTCGAAAAAGACGATCGAGGAAGAGCTTGGATGTGCCGTCGACTCCTTCGCCTATCCCTACGCGTTTCCCCAGACTGACACGGATTTCAAGAAGATGCTGCGCGATTCGCTAGGTCAGGCGGGATACCAGAACGGGGTATGCACCATCGTCGGCCGCGCTGGCCGCGGCAGCGACCCGTTCTTTATGGAGCGCTTGCCAGTCAATTCCTGCGACGATACCGCGCTGTTTCAGGCAAAGCTGGCCGGGGCTTATGACTGGATCTCAAAATCCCAGTACGTCGTCAAAATGGTAAAGGCTGGCTTGCGGGGCTCCGCCAGCGGAGTTAAGCACCCTATTTCCAAGGACTTTCCTGCAGTTCAATAAACGCCCCGATAGAAGGCCATGTCCTCCTGAGACCTGTTCGCGACAGCCACACGTCGATATAAAGGAAATGCGACCGTCCAGTAGATTCGTGAGCAACTCCCCTACTGAGATCGACTGTCCGACCAGAATGGTTTTGCCTATAGAGGCGAACCTAGCTTACGATTCATGGAGGAAATGGTGATCGTCCCCCGCAACCTAGCGCTCGCCGTAATCTTTGTAATTCTTGCCGTAGGATTCTCGACGGCCAGCGACATCTACATCGCTCAGAACACAGCCGGCGGCGATACCGGTGCCGACTGCGCCGACGCCCACGCCGCGTCCTGGTTTAACAGCTCCGCCAACTGGTCATCGGGGTCTACGTCCGGTAAGATCGGACCCGGAACCACCGTGCACCTGTGCGGCACCTTGAACAGCGCCATCACCGCGCAAGGCAGCGGTTCTAGCAACTCGCCGATCGTCATTGCTTTCGACTGTCCATCCAACGGTCAGATTTCCATGCCAGCGATCCCCTCTACGGGCGGTCTTACCATCGCTGGGCTAAGCTACATCACCATTGACGGTCAAAGCTGTGGCGTCATTCAAAGCACGAATAACGGGAGCCCCGCGGGTGGCTATGCTAATCGGATAGGGTCGCAGGCAATTGTGGCGACGAACACGAATAACATTGAGATCAAGAATTTGCAGTGCATCAACCTGTACATGCATGTTGCTCCGGAGCAGACGCCTTGGGGTGCACCCTATCCCGACTGCGTAAACTTCACAGGCTCCAGCAGCAACATTACAATTGACCACAATACTTTCCATGACTGCGCGTGGTGCGCGTGGGGGCAGGGGAGTAACATCTCTTTCCATGACAATACGATCTACAACTTCGACCATGGTTTGGGGATGGGGATCCAGAGTAACGCGCCCACAGTGTGGGGGCCGGTTTATTTCTATAACAACAGTTTGAGCAACGCGACGACATGGGACACCGGAACGGCAGGTCAGTACCATCATGACGGGCTTCATCTTTGGGCTTACTGCTCCGATGGCTTCAGTAACTGTCCGGGTTCCTACTGGCAAAATGCCTACGTCTACAATAATCACTTCTTTGGGAATTGGGGAGCAATCAACACCACCGCGATGATTTTCGCGGAAGGAAGTGACATCCATAACTTCTGGGTGTTCAATAATCTTGCGGATTGCACAGCCAACCAGTGCGACGATGGCATATTCTCCATTCAATCGACGAATAACGCCAACATCATTAACAATACTGTCGTAGCTGGCATGTCGACCCAAGTTACGCCCAACCTGATCCTTGGCGGCCCAAGCCTCACAGTCCAGAACAACGTGATTTCGACCTCGAATTTCCTAACTGAAATCAACGCGATGGATACGAGCAAAGGCAGCAACACCACGATCGCAGCCTTGAGTAACAATGTTTACATGGCTGGGGGCAACAACGCCTTTGTGTGGCACAGTACATTCCTGGCCTTTAACCAATTCTCCACCTGGATGGCCGACAGCGGCGAGACGAAGTCTGTGGTAGCTTCTTCGTTGACACTGAATCTTCCCGCTGGTACCTTGCAGGCAGGTTCGCCTGCCATTGGCGTCGCGGCAAATCTTTACAGTACATGCAGCGGTCAGCCTAATCCTGGCCTGGGTGCATTGTGCAGTGATGCCAGCGGCAATCCGCGACCAGCGACTGGTGCTTGGGATGCCGGTGCCTTCTCGTTCTCGAGTGGTGGTTCGTCGCCAAACCCACCGACTGGTCTGTCCGCCAGCGTACAGTGAGCCTTGAGTCGATCTGTGGATGCCGTTAGTGGCCCTTGGAGATTCAAGGGTTCACGGGGAGCAAGCCCAGTACCGACAGCTTCAGAGCATGAGAAGCTTGTGATTTTCCCACACATAGCGATGTCCCGGCCCTTTTAGGGTGCGAATAACAATCGCAAACGGGATTCGCCTCGCCAGAGAGTGAGTTTTCTTCAAGACCGGGGTCTGATGCGACCCGCTTTCGCGGTGAGATGAAGTACACGTCCCTCCCCTGACCACCGAAAAGAAACCGGACATGAATAGGCTCCATGCGTTCCTTCCCACTCTTGCGAAGAGGTGTGCTTGGAACTTGAAATATGGATGGCTCGGATATCCTCAGCTTGTGGCGCCAGAGGACGCACTCGAGTATCTTTCAGCGGGGCTATCCGAAAACGAAGCGCTACTTGAGCTTGGGTGCGGGCGAGGTTCGCTAATTCGCGGCCTGAGGCGAAACGGCTGGAATGGCTACTACTGCGGCGTGGACATTTCAAATCAAGCGATCAACTATGCCCGCAAGTTTGAGGATCTCCGGAGCTCGTGGGTCGTCTCAGACTTCGAGTCCTTCCGGCATCCTTCCAAATGGGACGCGGTTGCAATGATTGAGTCGATCTACTACATCAGGCTTGGGGAACTGCCACCGGTCTTGCGACGCATAATGGGGATGCTTCGAGAGCACGGGGTCCTTCTTGTTCGCCTTCACGATCCCGACAAACATGCAGAATACGTTAGGATGATTCGCCAGCTTTACCCCAAAATGACCATAGTTGGCAATAACCTTTTTTGCATCGCCGCCTCTTCGCGGTCTGTCGATCAATCAAAGTGAGTAGGTCCGTTACATCCCCGGCTCGGTAACAGTATAGACCGTATGATTGAACCCCAATCACAATACGATCCAGGATTTTCGGCGTTCGGTGGCGGCACGTCCAGCAGCGTCTTGCATCCGATCGTGTTGGCGGGGCTGATCGTTGTGGCGGTGTTAACCTTCGTGCTGCCTCGCAAGTATGTCATCGTGCCGCTGCTTCTGGGTATCTTGCTGACTCCAGCGGGACAGAATCTGTATATCGGAGTCCATCTTTACGTCTACCGAATTTTAATTCTGATAGGCTGGGTCCGGCTGCTTTCGTCGAAGCCGTCATCTGGGAGATTTCTGCCAGGTGGATTTATTACGCTCGACAAAGTATTTCTGGCGTGGGCTGTTTACCGAGCGCTGGCGGTGGTTCTGTTATTCGGGCAGTTCGGTGCCGTTACAAATCAAGCGGCCTTTCTTTTGGACTCCTTGGGCGGATATTTCCTCTTCCGGTCCCTCATCCGCGACGATCAAGACGTTCGAGGAGTGGTGAGGGTATTTGCAGCGGTCGCCATGGTTTCAGCCGTCGTGATGCTCATCGAGCTGAGGACCGGGCGGAACATACTGGGGTCGCTAGGAGGAATTCGGCTCATATCGGATGTCAGAAACGGGCGAATTCGTGCTCAGGGTGTTTTCGCGCATTCGATCCTGGCAGGATCGTTCGGCGCTACAGTCCTCCCGTTGTTTCTCTGGTTATGGAAGCGCGAGAAGGCGAGAGTTGTTGCTACGATCGGGGCTTTTTCAGCCAGCATTATGGTTTTCGCTTGCGCGAGCAGCACACCCATTGCGGCTTGGTTCGGCGGTATCGGCGCAGTTTGCTTGTGGCCAATACGTAAGAACATGCGAGTGGTCCGATGGGGAATTGTCTTTGCATTGATAGCGCTACAGTTAGTGATGAAGGCGCCGGTCTGGTATGTCCTGGCTCATATCGATCTCGCTGGCGGGTCATCGGGTTGGAACCGGGCCAACTTGATCGATACATTTATCCGTCACGTTCGTGATTGGTGGCTGATTGGAACCCACGACAACGTTAACTGGGGATGGGATATGTGGGACCAGTGCAACCAGTTTGTAACCGAGGGGGAGACTGGCGGTCTTGTCGCCTTTGGTTGTTTCATTACCATGATCGTTATCTGCTTCAAGAAGATCGGGAAAGCCAGAAAAGCAGTCGAGGGCAAGCCGAAAAAAGAATGGCTGTTCTGGCTGCTGGGGGCCGCGATGTTCGCCCAAGTGATGGCCTTCATGGGAGTCGACTATTTCGACCAGTCAATATTTGTCTGGTACGCGCTGCTGGCGATCATTCCGGTGGCCACTATGCTGCCGCGGCGAGTCTCCGTAGCAAAAGAGCCGAGTGCAGCCTCATTTTCTGCTTCGGAGTCCGGCATCGCCGCTCCTGATACTGCCGATGTCATGACCTTTGAGCGCTCGAATGCAGCGATGGCATCCTCACGGTGGTTCGTCTAGAATGCAACTAGAATCCCTTTCGGCTCCCTGTCAGACTCACGAAACAAACATGAACCCGAACCACCCAAGCTATGTAGTCATCACTCCGGTTCGCGACGAGGAAGCGCATCTGGCTTCTACGATCGAGTGCGTAGCCGCCCAAACGATCCGCCCGGCGGAATGGATCATCGTTGATGATGGCTCGAAGGACAACACCGGGAAGATCATCAACGATTATGCCAGCCGCTATCCGTGGATCCGGCCCGTACACCGCAAGGATCGAGGTTTCCGGAAAGCCGGGGGCGGGGTCGTGGATGCCTTCAATGACGGGTACGCCATGGTGACTTGCAGAGATTGGCAATTCATCGTCAAGTTGGATGGCGACCTGGCTTTCGAGCCCGACTATTTCGAGAAGTGTTTCGATGAGTTCGAACGTGATCCCAAGCTTGGCGTTGGCGGAGGCGTGATCTGCTATGTCATCAACGGCGTGAAAACGTTCGAGGAGGCTCCGGCATTTCACGTCAGGGGCGCAACCAAAATCTACCGGAAAGAGTGTTGGGACGGAATCGGCGGCTTCTGGCCGGCTCCTGGCTGGGACACGCTGGATGAGGTGAAAGCCAATAGCCTGGGTTGGAGCACGCGAAGCTTCCGCAACCTGCATCTGCTCCACCACAAAGAGACTGGGTCAGCCGACGGCCTTTGGCCTACCCTGGTCAAGTATGGCCGAGCCAATTACATTTGCGGCTACCACCCTTTGTTTATGGTCAGCAAATGCATTGTCCGCCTCCTCCAAAAGCCATACGTGCTCGGATCTATCGGGCTGATGTATGGATTTGTCACCGGTTATCTCAAACATATCCCGCAGGTAGATGACCCGGCAACGATCGCATATTTGCGGCGTCAGCAGCTGAGCCGCCTGCGAGGAAGAGAAACGATCTGGAGATAGCATCCACTTCTCTTATTGCAGAAGAGAATCCATCATTAACAAGTAGTTCACTGGAAAAGAGGCTAGTGTGTGCGGTATTTGCGGAAAACTGAACTTTGATCGTGCGGCGACCATTGCTCCCGCGCTTTGCAAAGAAATGGCGGATACGATCCGTCACAGAGGGCCAGACGATGAAGGGTACTATGTCTCCGGTCCGGTGGGTCTCGGCTTCCGCCGACTTTCGATCATCGACCTTAATACCGGCCACCAACCGCTGTCCAATGAAGACGGAACGGTCTGGATTGTATTCAACGGCGAGATTTACAACTACCAGGAACTACGGCAACAGTTGCAGGCAAAAGGGCATGTTTTCAGCACGAAAACCGATACCGAGGTCATCGTCCACCTTTACGAGGAGTACGGAGAGGCTTGCGTTGAAAAGCTCCGCGGAATGTTTGCCTTCGCCATATGGGACGACCGCCAGAAGGTGCTGCTGCTGGCGAGAGATCGAGTGGGGATCAAACCGCTGTACTATCGACTGACCGACAAATCCATAATTTTTGGCTCGGAAATTAAGACGATCTTGGCGGATCCCGAAGTGAAGGCGGAGGTCATCCCGGGAATGATCGACCGATTCCTCACCTTTTACTACGTTCCCGGCGAGGAAACACTCTTCAGGGACGTAAGAAAACTGGCCCCTGGCTCTTACATGCTCATCCGCGGAGGGAAGACCAAGATCGCGCAATATTGGGACCTCCGCTTCTCCGCAACACAGCGAAGCATCGAGGATGCAGAGCGAGAACTTTTGGAGTTGCTGGAGGAGTCAGTTCGGCTGCACATGATTAGTGATGTACCGCTGGGATTTCTACTCAGTGGAGGCGTCGATTCCACTGCGATGCTCGGACTTGCAATGGGGAAGACCGAGCACAAGATCAGCAGTTACACAATTGGTTTTGCCGATCCCGGTGTGACTGATGAACGGCCGTATGCCAGACTCGCAGCTGCTCGGTACGGATCAGAACATCATGAGATGACGATCTGTGCTAAGGATTTTGCCGACTTTCTACCCCATTACATATGGCACATGGAAGAACCAGTCTGCGAGCCCCCGGCAGTGGCCCTGTTCTACATATCGAAACTGGCTAAGGAGTTCGTAAAAGTTTTGATCTCAGGAGAAGGAGGGGACGAAGCGTTCGCTGGATATCCCAACTATCGATCCATGTTGTGGCTGGAGCGGCTCAAGAGCGCTTGCCAGCCCCTGAATAAGGCATTTCCTGTGGTTCGCGGACTATTCAGCCGGCTTCCGGCGGCCTCCGGGTTGAGGAGATACTCCCAGTTGCTGAATACCCCACTCGATTCTTACTACTACAGCCGGACTTCGACTCCTTTTAGCTTTTTTAACAGTCACATGGCTGAACTATATTCCGATGACTTCTTGCAACTGATCGACAAGCGATGTTCGGTCAGTCCAGTAAGAGCATATTTACAAAATGGAGCCGCGGAAGATGCGCTGAGCAAGATGCTATACGTGGACACGAAGACGTGGCTTCCGGATGATCTGTTGATTAAGGCTGATCGGATGACGATGGCGAACTCCGTCGAACTCCGTGTTCCTCTTCTGGATCATAAGATTTTGGAGTTCGCTGCCTCGCTGCAAGGGAACTACAAGATTCGCGGCTTCACAACAAAATACATCGCTAAGCAAGCTTTAAGGCAACAAGTTCCACGAGAGATTCTGGATCGGAAGAAAACTGGTTTTCCCGTTCCCTACAACGCCTGGATGAGGGGAGAGTTGAGGAGTTGGCTGAGAGAGATTCTCCTCGATCGGGAGACTTCGGCGAGGGGATATTTCAGGAAGAGTAGCATCGAAAAACTGCTAGCTGAAAACGCGGATTCTGGCAGGAACTCGAAGGAGCTTTTCTCTCTCGCCGTCCTGGAGTTGTGGCATCGACAGTTTCTCGGGAAAGAAAGCGTAACTTCCTCCCCACCCAGCTTGGATTCATCGGAACATCTCGTGACACAGGCGTAACAGCCGGTTTCTTCAACTGGATCGGAGAGTTCCGTCAGATCAGGTCTCAAGACAAATGCAAACTGACAATCAAGCGTGCGCTAGAGTTGCCGCGACGGTCGATGACGTGCAGATGCTCGCCTCTCGGGCGAGCCTGAAACAGGCCGCGACCGCGACAACCCAATCGAGCGGCCGGGCCGCGCTGAACCTGGCTGGCAGAACATTGTGGCGTATCCCGGGCCGTTTCGGCATCGCTCGGCTTCTCGCCCCTAGCGTCTCGTTACGATGTGTGATCTTTCACGATATCTCGGATACAGAGTCGTCCCTGACCAGGGGGTTGGGCGTCACTGTTAGACGCGCCAGTTTCGAGGCTGCATTGACGTTTCTTACCCGGCACTACACTCCAGTCAGCCTGCAGCAAGTTCTGGAGAATTCAGATGGCGACCGGCTTCCGCCCCGCCCTGTGCTGGTAACCTTTGATGACGCCTATGCTTCTGTGGTCGACGTCGCGGCGCCGCTGTGCCGCAAGTTTGGGGTGCCGGCAGTTTTCTTCGTCAACGCGGCATTTCTCGATAACCAGCAACTTGCGCTGGACAATCTTGTCTGTCATGTGGCCAATTCGTTCGGACTGGGCGCGGTCAATGAGGTGGTTCGCGCCATTGATGGGACAAGGCGAATCGACCTGCGCTCGCTAACGGAGGTCTTCAACATTTTCTTGCCAGCTATTTCCCTGCGAGCCAGGCAAGACTTTCGCGATGCCCTTCTCCAGCGGGCTCAGGTGAGCGAGCAAGATTTGGCCGGCGAAGTGGGACTCTATCTGACCCGTCAACAACTTCGCGATCTAAACTCGTTGAATTTCGAGATCGGCAACCACACTTACACGCACATCAACTGTCGATCTCTATCAGGCTCGGACTTCGAGGCAGAAATAAGCCGGAACAAGGCAGTCCTGGAAGACATTTCCGAGACGCCAGTTCGATCGTTCAGCGTACCTTACGGTTCCTCAGCTGACCTCAGCGACAATCTAGGGGCGTACCTCCAGCGAACCGGGCACGAGGCAATCTTCCTGGCCGAAAGTCTTGCCAACCCACGGCACGGCGACTTGTCCCAGTTGAACAGAGTCAGTCTTAAAGCCCGCGACGATGCTGAGTTTTTTTCGGAAATTGAGCTTTTGCCCCGACTTCGTATGATGAGGAACAGGTTGTCGGACGTTGCGAAGCCGCGCCGGAAGGTTCTCACTCGGGAAGGATCAACTAAACCCATGTCCGACCTGGCTTACGAAGTCGAAGTAGATCGTGCATCGCCCGCTGAATGGTCGGCAATGCTCGATTTGTTCCAAGATGCCAATCTCTATCAGACGTGGGCGTATGGTGCGGTCCGATGGGGTGCGAAGAATCTTAGCCATCTGGTTTTGAAGAGAAACGGAGAGGTTTTGGGACTGGCTCAACTCAGAATTGTTCGCCCGACGAGCTTCAAGTTTGGCATTGCTTATCTGCGGTGGGGCCCTCTGTGCCACAGGCGCGGAGAGTTGCTTGATCCGGCGACCGTCATGCAGATCGCCCGCGCTCTACAGGAAGAATACGTTGGCAAGAGAAGGCTCTTGCTACGAGTCTTGGCGAACGCCTTCGTTGGGTCAGAGAGAGCCGATGTGTTTCAATCTGCCTTCCGCGCGTTTAGGCGCGAACCGGACAATCAGACCAATTCGTACAGAACCTTTGTCCTCGATCTCGCACCTCCTCTGGAAGAGCTCCGCAGGAATCTTGACAAGAAATGGCGAAATGCTCTCAGCCGCTCGGAAAAGAACGGACTGAAAATCGTTGCGGGAAGCGGAATTGAGGAATATCAGACTTTTTGCCAGATGTACGACCAGATGCGAAAACGGAAGGGATTCGAAACCAGCGTTGACGTCGATGAGTTCGGGCGGATCCAACAAGAACTGAAGGAGAATCACCGCATGCGGATCATGATCTGCATGCACGACGGGATTCCAGTCGCAGGAATCGTCTGCTCTGCGATGGGCGACTCCGCTAGCTACCTCCTCGGCGCGACCAGCGATGACGGGCTCAATTCAAAGGGCGCTTATCTGCTCCAGTGGACGCAGATTCAATGGCTCAAGGAAAACAACTTTAAATGGTACGACCTGGGTGGTATCGACCCCGAACGAAATCCCGGAGTTTTCCATTTCAAGAGCGGATTGTCGGGCATGGATGTCCACCACATGAGTCCATTCGCTGCCTGCAACAGCGTTGTGACTTCGGCCATTGTTACATCGGGTGAGGCCGCATATAGGGCGCTGCGCGGCAGCATGAGCAGACTGCGCCGAGCCCGCGTTCTTGCGCAACCAGCTGTCTAGCTTTGATTCAGTACCGCTGCCCATCTCTATGGTTATGGATATTTCGATCGTTATCGTTGGCTGGAATAGCAAGGCCTATTTAGAGGAGTGCCTGGAGAGTTTGTCCGTGGCGCCTCCATCGCGCACGATGGAAGTTATTGTCGTTGATAATGCCTCGACCGATGGGTCCGCGGACATGGTCGAAACCAAATTCCCGCATGTCAAGTTGATCCGAAGTGCCGAGAATCTGGGCTTTGCCAAAGCCAACAATCTGGCAATCGAGCAAAGCTGTGGTCGCTATGTAGGCCTGGTGAATCCGGATGTGAGAGTTCTGCCCGGCTGCCTGGATGCCTTGGCCGACTACCTTGATAAGAATCCCATGGTGGGCAACGTTGGTCCACGCGTCTTGAACTCTGATATGACACTCCAGAGTTCATGCCGTCGTTTTCCCACTCTTTGGAACAATCTGTGTTCCGCAACCGGACTGGCAAGCGCGTTCAAGAATAGCCGCCTTTTAAGCGGCGAACATATGCTTTTCTTCCCTCACAACCGGACCCTGGCTGTGGATGTTTTGGTGGGATGCTTCTGGATGTTGCGGGGTGACGCCCTCAAAGACGTCGGTCTATTGGACGACACCTTCTTCATGTATGGGGAGGATGTGGATTGGTGCCAGCGTTGTTGGAAGGCGGGCTGGAAGGTTGTGTTTTTCCCGGGCGCGGAGGCAATTCATCACCGCGGCACCAGCGCCGCCGCTCAGCCGGTATGGTCGGCAGTGGCGCAACAGCGGTCCATTCTGCATTATTGGTCCAAGCATTACGGTTTTTTGGGGCTGCTCGGAATCAAGAGCATATTGTTTGGTCGTCTTGTGCTTCGATATTTGTTTGGTGTGGCATCGCGCTTCCTGAGCGCCTCCAAGCGCGCGGAGAGCGGAGATCGAGTACACGTGAGTTCTGCTTGCTTGCAGGCGCTTCTTTCGGGAAGCGCTCCACGCAAGGCCTAAGAACTGGTTCATCATGGGAATCTCAACATTAATTTCGCGCCTGGCCGTTTATTACAAACGTAACGGCTCGGGAGCGACCGCTCGCCGTGCCTGGTTAGCGATGAGCCGTCTATTCTCACACGGCATGATTCTCTTTTATTGCAACCTATCCGGGTGGAACTTGGAGCAGGCACCCTTGCCTGGTTTCCTGACAGTGGAGCGGAAGAGAACTGAAGATGAAGTTAGTCCGCTTGATCTCGAAGAGATCATCAAACCCTGGAATTCCAGGGTAGCTCACCAAAGCATCAAAGAACGCTTCGGGCAGGGGGCATCGCTTTGGATGATCAAGTCGGAGAGCAAGTTGGCCGGCTATGGTTGGACGTTGCGGGGGCACACCATTGAGCGTCACTACTATCGCTTGGGGCCGGATGACGTACACCTCTTCGACTTTTACGTCTTTCCCCGATACCGCGGCCAGGGACTAAATCCCCTGCTTGTGACAGAGATCCTACGCGCATTGGCCGTTGAGCGGATGGAGCGCGCATTCATCGAAGCAGCAGAGTGGAACCATGCTCAGTTAGCATCTCTTCGAAAAACCTCCTTTCACCGCCTGGGTCGGGCCAGCAAGTTTACGATCCTTCGACGCACGATAGTGTTCTGGGACGATAGCCGAGCTGAGGGCGAACTCAATGATGTTCCGATCGCCGCGCCCCGGAAGCGTTCCAGGGTCTCAGATTTGCGAGCATGAAACGGCAACGCTTGGCGGTATGCGATGAAAACAGTCTGACAATCCCCGCCATGACACGTCGCGGGCGAATTGCCGCCATCTAAAGATTTGACGTGAAGAAGTTCAAAACCAGTGCAAACGCTAATAGAAGAAAAATTGCCGGAAGCATCAACTTCGAGCCACCACTTGGCCGTTACGATTGGGCGGAACACTATCTTCGGGATAGTATCTCGCTTTGCCCAAGTGGCTACTCGGTTGGTCACGATCCCGATCGTCATTGCCCATTTGGGCCTGGGTGGCTACGGCATCTGGTCGATTATCATGACGACCGCTGCTTACATGCGTTTCGGAAGCGTCGGCGTCAAGTCCGCGTTTCAGAAGTACGTTGCAGAGGCCACCGGAAACAACGACTTCGAGGCCGCAAATCGTTTGCTCAGCACCGGTTGCGCTTTGATGCTCGTGCTGTCCGTCGCCGGCCTGATCCCGGTTGTGTTCTTCTCGAGCGGGATTGCCAAGGCGGGCGGTGTTCCGCCGGAATTCCTGCACTCGACTGCCGGGTCCATTTCGATACTTGCTTTAATCATGGTCATGTCGAACGTGGGTGCTGTGTTCGAGGCGATTGTGATGGGTGGCCATCGGATTGACTTGGCCCGGAAATTCACGACTTTCTATACCGTGGCGGAAGCAGTAGCCATCGTCATCGTACTTCACTTTGGTTACGGTCTTTTCGCAATGGCTTTGGTAATGGCGGCATCTGAGGTCGGTTTTGTGGCAAGTTGCTATCTTGCCTCGAAGCGGGTTGTTCCGGAAATCCGTTTGGGCGTGGAGTATCTCACCAAGAGCGCCTTGCCGGAATTGTTTCGGTTCGCGGGAAGCTATCAATTAGTGAATGTTCTTGAGGTCCTGTACGGATCGATCATGCCCTTCGCCATTCTGCGTGCGTTCGGCGCCGATGCTGCAGGAGGATATGCCCTGGTTACGCGGCTGGTAACCTCGGCCCTGATGATCCACGACGCATTCCTACTTCCTATCCTCTCTGGCGGCACCATGGTGTATGCCTCGGGTTCAGCTGAGAGGATGCAGGCGCTGTTGCGGAAGTCTTTCAAAATTACCTTGGGACTGACCTTGCTTCCTTTGGCTTTCATCTCCATCTTTGGTACGACCATAGTGTTCGCTTGGACTGGCGAGCAGAGTACCTCCTTCGCAACAGCGTTGGGTCTGGTCAGTCTTGCAGGACTGTTCCATGGATTTTCTTTACTGCAACTGGTGCTCTACAGAGTCTCGGGCAGAGCAGTGATGGACAACATCCGTCAGGTGCTCCGCATCGTGATTCTCGCCTCGATTGCGGTGTTTGCGCGCAAACTGGGTTTCAGTGGGGTTCTGGTGGGATTAGCCATAGCCGAACTCGCAGGCGTCCTCTTTATGCTGTTTGCTCTAACTCGAACATTCCATTCCTTCCGGACGAAAACGCTGTTGCCGGACGCTGTGAGATTGACCGCGGCAAGCGCCTTAATCCTGGCTGCCGGTGTGGTCGCGGCGCGAATCCCGCTTCCGGTTGCGCTTAATCCGCGCCTGCTGGCAACGTTGAGATTGGGAGAGGCATCTCTGGCGTGCTTGTTGATGACGTGGCCAGCGCTGCTGCTCACAAAATCCGTCACTGGCCTGGAATGGAAGGCCTTCTTAGGTGTTTTCCTTCCCCGCCACGCTGAGGTCAATCAACCCGCGATTGGAGGTGTGAGTGGTTAGACCGGACCACTTGCAGGGAAAATCCGCAAACCCGGCGGAGGACCCCCTGCACTTGATTTCACGGATGGCGACGCGCCTCCATACGGCCTGGCTGAGAAGGACTTACCCATTCGCTGCTTTCGGTCGAGGAACATCGGTGGACCGCTCGTGTGATTTGCGGCGGTCCGTAGCCAGATCCGTAAGTCTGGGTGATGAGGTCTATCTGGCTCCAGATGTGTGGATCAACATCGTATCTACTGCCGGCAGTCCAGAACCTGAGATTGTCCTGGGCTCGGGTTGCAAAATTGGCCGAAGGTCGACGATCTCCAGCAGGAATCAGATTATTCTTGAAGAGGATGTCCTTCTCGCGCCGTCGGTTTTGATCATGGATCACAACCATGAATTCTCCGACATATCGCGTCCAATCCATGCCCAAGGGGTGACCGAGGGCGGCAGGATCAAAATCGAAAAGAACTGCTGGCTGGGGCATGGCGCAGTGGTAGTTTGCAATCACGGAGAGCTCACGCTGGGACGCAACAGCGTTGTTGGAGCTAACGCGGTCGTCACTCGAAGTTTCCCACCGTTCAGTGTGGTTGCGGGAAACCCCGCGAAACTTCTTAGAAACTATGATCAGCAAACAGAGAGGTGGGTTAGATCCAATGATTAGCGTGGAGGCAACAGCTACGACTCACGCCGAGATGGTGTTGAGAACTCCCGAGGAACCCGTTAAGCGTGTGCCGGAATGCCCGCTGTGTGGTAGCGGCGAAATCCTCGATTTCTTACGCGCCCCCGACAGATTTCACTTGCGGCGGGACGAGTACCATCTTCTCCGGTGCTCTTCTTGTTCGTGCGTGTGGCTGGCCGGACCCCCGAAACCAGGGGAGATGTCGTTTCACTACAGCGAGGACTACCACAAGGCCATTGTCCGAGGAGGCGAAATCTCTGCCTCGAGCCGTTGGCGGGGGCACCGCGAACTCATTTCGCGGCATAAGCAGGGCGGCGCCATCCTCGATATCGGATGCAGTTCGGGAGGATTCCTGAGCACCATGGCGGGTGGAAGATGGAAACTTTACGGAATCGAGATGGAGGCGTCTACAGCGGAAAAAGCCAAGCAGCGTACGGGCGCGGAAGTCTTCGTCGGCGATGCTCTTGATGCCCCTTTTCCAGCTGAGAGTTTTGACGTGATCACCTGCTTTGACGTTCTGGAGCATGTATACGAACCCCGGCAATTCTTGGCAAAGGTGCTGGAATGGTTGAAGCCCGGCGGCATCCTTTATGTAAAACTGCCAAATATCGACTCCTGGGAAGCTAAACTGCTTGGTACATACTGGTACGGCTTGGAGATGCCGCGGCATCTGTATCACTTCTCTCCGCAGTCCCTGAGGCGTTTGACGGCCTCGCTAGGTTTTAAGGAACTCTCGATCACTGCCACCGAAAGCGGGTCGCATCTGCCGAATAGCGTTCGTTACATTTATGAAGAGCTCCGTCGAAAACTCGGTTCCTCGCCTGTGTCCCTAGCCAAAGCTTTGGCCAGCAGTCGGCCCTCGAGCCTGCCGTGGCGGGTTGTTCGCAAGCTAATGCAGGTCTCTCTTGTGTGGCCTTGGGGTAAGGTTGCTTCTGCTGCGGGAGCGGGCGTGTTCATCGATGCGATAGTGGAGAAAGAGGCTGGCCGTTCGGAGTTGGCCTCGGAGCGAGTTGGGTCTTGATCATCAGACAGGCCCCGGCACACGTCGGATAGAGGGACGACTCAAGCCACGGAGCAAATGAAAGCTGCCAACAAAAGCGGATGGAGCGTCGCGGGCGGGACGGCGGCGAAGTTGGCCGCTGACCGGTCGGTGCCTGTCTTGCAGAAGGTGGAGCGGGTTGCGCCAAGGATTTACGAGATCGATCCGCTGCGCGATCCCCGCTGGGCGGCTCTGGTCGGGAGCCATCCGCAAGCGTCAGTATTTCACAGCACTAGCTGGCTGCGGGCATTGCGCGCAGTATACGGTTACGAGCCTGTCGTTGTGACCAGCTGTTCTCCTGAGGAGTGCCTGACGAACGGCCTCCTATTCTGCCGCATAAAGAGCTGGTTGACCGGTCGACGCCTGGTGTCGCTGCCGTTCTCCGATCATTGCGAACCCTTAGTCGACAACCCGAATGAGGTTGACGCTATGATCATGCAGATGAAACAGCAGATCAACCGGAATGAATGGAAGTACTTCGAACTTAGACCTGTCTTGTACGAACCGAGTCGCCACACTGAACTGAGTCAACTGGTTACATACCAGTTTCACAACCTAAATTTGCGTCCCAGCACGCCTCAGCTGTTTCAGAGCTTTCACAAAGACTGCATTCAAAGAAAAATTCGAAGAGCCGAACGGGAAAATCTGAAATACGAGGAAGGAACGTCAGAGGATCTGCTCCAGAAGTTCTACCGCCTCCTTGTGATGACCCGCCGACGGCAGTACCTGCCTCCGCAGCCGCTAAGCTGGTTCCGGGCTTTGATCGCTGCTTTTGGAAAAGATCTTAAGATTCGTGTCGCTTCGAAGGATGGCGCGGCGGTTGCCAGCATTCTGACCCTTGCGCACAAGAAATCCATGGTTTACAAATACGGCGCCAGCAACGCGGCATTCAACAACCTCGGTGGAACCGCGTTATTGTTTTGGAAAACGATACAAGAGGCCAAGGACGGCGGCTTTGAGGATTTTGAGATGGGCCGCTCGGATTTTGACAACTTAGGGCTAATTGCCTTCAAGGAACGTTGGGGCGCATCCGGGCGGATAATAAATTATTGGATTTACCCCCAGCGAAGCGTAGGTCTGGAAACGGTTTGGAAGAAGGGACTGGCTCGGCGCGTCGTCGCAACAGTTCCGGATCTGGCTCTCGTAACGGTGGGTAGACTGTTGTACAGACATGTCGGATAGACTCTCGGCTGGCTCAGAACTCACGCTATCGAACCCCCTCAATTCTTAGAAGGACTTCTTCGCCAAAGCAACGGTTCTCACAATGCTTGTAAACAGAACGTATTACCTCTTTAAGCCGATCATGCCC
>OCZU010001144.1_pt1 | contig 17736 bp, 12 predicted proteins | sample 1539001 | NCBI WGS metagenome assembly OCZU01 (sample SAMEA3539306, study PRJEB22396) | soil metagenome | biome: tundra; feature: field; material: soil | place: USA | collected 2010-05 | depth 0.15 m | reverse complement strand
AGGCTTGGAGCAATCAGCCGGTCGGCCTCGGCGATGTCTCCATGATGGGCCGCCCCCGGCGAGCGGCGCGCTCGCAACTCGGTTGCTATCTGCGTCTCGAGCCAGTACATGGTTGTGAGCACGGCAATCGCATACAGACCGGTCCAGCCACAGAAGACACTCGCATAGCCCCCATTTGTGGGGCCGAAGTTTTGGGTGGCAAACCCGAAGGACTGCAACCCAACAGCCGCCAAGCCCAGGAGGAGCGCGACGCTCGCCGCGAGGACCCAGGCGGGAGAGTGTCGCTGCATCAGACCGCTCGCGAAGATCGCCGATAGTGCGCTCACGACAACGCATGCGACGATCGCAGCACCTAGCGCCTGGTCGGGTTTGACACCGGCTGGTTGCCACATGTGATTCTCGTTGAGCGAGCGCAGGTAGAAATAGGCAAAGAGGAAAGCGAGGAAGAAGAACGTCGAGGCGCCCGCCAGTAGACGTCCGGCTATGTACAGCGAGCGCGCACCGATCTCGGGCGGCTCGGGCGGGATCGCCACATCCTTGTGGACTCCGGCAATACCGGGGTTTAGAGGTAGACCGGCGCCAGAGGACTCCACTTCAACCTCCCGCCGGCAACGGTTCGGCGCCGCCGCGGCCGATTGGAGTGCCGTATTCGTAGGGGTCTGAGTCGATCGTTGGGATCGTCTCGAAGTTGTTGACCGGCACCGGTGTCGGCACCTGCCACTCCAGTCCCTTCGATCTCCACGGGTTCGCCTCGGCCGGCTTGCGCACGACGATCAGCGAATAGATCACGTTGAAGAGGAACACGAGCATCGAGACCCCGATCACAAACGCGGAGATCGACACCCAATCGTTTAGGCCCTGCAGGTTCGGGGCATACGTGGACACTCGCCTGGGCATGCCCTTCATGCCGAGCACGAACAGCGGCATGAAAGTCGAGTTGAAGGCTATGAACAAGGACCAGAAGTGAATCTTGGAGAGACGCTCGTTGAGGCGCAGTCCGAACATCTTGGGGACCCAGTAGTAAATTGCCGCGAAGAAGGTGAAGATCAGGCCGCCCATGATCGTGTAGTGAAAGTGGGCCATCACGAAGAAGCTGCCGTGCGTGTCGGTGTCGCTTGGCGTGTCCGAGAGGAACACGCCGGAGAGCCCGCCGATCAGGAAGTTGAACGTCCAGCCCAGACAGAACAGCATCGGCACGCTGAAGCTGGTTCTCGCCTTCCACAGGGTGCCCATCACGCACAGAAAGATGAAGCCCGTGGGGATCGAGATGATCTCCGTGGAGAGCATGTAGAACGGGCGCAGGTCGGCGTTGATTCCACTCACGAACAGGTGGTGCTGCCAGACGAAGAAGCTCATCAGAGTCACACCTAGCATTCCCGCGATCGCCAAGCGATAGCCCCATAGCGGCTTGCGCGTGAAGACGGGCAAGAGCTCGAGCACTATTCCGAAGCCCGGCAGCGCCAGGACGTAGACCTCGGGGTGGCCGAAGAACCAGAACAGGTTCTCAAACAGGTACGGGGAGCTGCCCGAGGCGACGGTGAAGAACGAGGTGTTGATCGTGCGGTCAAGTGCCGCCATCAGCAACGCGCCGATCAGCATCGGCGCCGCCAGGACCATCAGGATCGCCGTGGCAAAGACCGACCAGACGAAGATCGGCAGCCGCGACCAGGTCATTCCCGGTGCTCGGTGGGCGACGATCGTGGCGATCATGTTCAGACCCAGCAGCGCCATCGAGACTCCGACGAGCGCGAAGAAGCAGATGTATGAGTCCATGCCCATGACGGCCTGTTCGTTGAGCGGCTCATAGCCGGTCCAGCCGGTGGGAAAGCCGCCGAAGAAGATCGTCGAGGTCAGGATGAAACCCGCCGCCATCAAGAGCCAGAAAGTGAGCGCCTCGATGCGCGGGAAGGCCATCCGCCTCGCCCCGATCATGATCGGCACGAAGTAGTTGCCAAACGGGCCGAGGATGCCGGAAGTCATCATTCCCATCATCATCGTCCCGTGCATACCGACCAGCGACAGGTATTGGTTCGGGCCGATCGCTGTCGGCGTCGGTTTGAGCAGCTCGACTCGGATCAGCATCGCGTTGAGCCCGGCGATGAAGAAGAAGACTCCGATTCCCACGAGGTACTGGATGCCGACGACCTTGTGATCGGTACACAGGCCGAAATAGCGCCCGATACCCTCGTGCTCCTTCTCCCGCAGCGACGCTGGGCGCCCGATGAAGCGTGAGGCCGGATAGTTGGCAAAGCCCAGTCCGATAAGGAAGCCGATCACGCCGAAGAAGTAGCCGAGCAACAGCGCGACGTCGTTTTCGTCGGTCTTGGTTTGGAATTCGAAGCTGTGTTCGGTGAACTGGTGGCCGATGAACCAGCCGAGGTAGTAGCCGGCGACGCCGAGGATCACGGCTGTGAGCAGGTTGAAGCCGAGCAGACGACGCCACAGCGGGCGGCGGCTTGGCACCGGCGAGAACTGGGCCTCAGCGGTCGCGCTCATTCGCCTCTCCTCCTCTTCCTCTCCGAACGCCACTCGTCTGGGGAGGGGTTTGGGCTTGGACCCTGGCTCATTCGCCTCTCCTCAGCGGTTCGGGGATGTATTTGGTGCTGTACCGGGGCAGGTACTTCTGGACCGACGCGAACTGCCGCCGCTGTTCTTTGATCCACACCGCAAACGCCGTGGGTGTGACCACGTGTCCGGTGTCGGACATGTAGCCGTGCCAGATGCCGCACAGCTCGGCGCAGCGAATGCTGAAGTTCTCGAGCTTGGTCGGCTTGACGAAGACGACGTTGTCCGTGTTTGGATTGGCATCGGCCTTCACTCCCAGCTGGTAGGCCCAGAAGGAGTGGATCACGTCGAGCGAGGTCACGTGCAGTTCGATCGTCTGGTTGTTGGGCAGTACGAGGTGCGACGTCTCGACTCCGCCGTAAGTGGGATAGCGATAGGTGAACATCCACTCCTGCGCGATCACCTGCACGGGCAGCTTCGGCCCGCTCGGCACCGCCACCGGGCTTGGCCCGGCGCCCGCTCCGGCGCCGTCTTCGAGCAGACGCACCGTGCCGTAGGCGGCCAGCGAGAGCACGAGCAGCGTCGTCACCACGATCCATGTCGTCTGCACGCGCGCGTTGCCATGCACCGCGGGGCCTTCGAGCACGGCGCCCTTCGGCTGGCGAAAGTTGACGATCGCATAGATCAGGTAGGTGACGACGAGCAACAGCACCGGCGTTGCCATGCCGATCAGCACGGTGTTGTCGGTGACGTGGCCTGAAGCCTGTTCCGATCCGTTGCCGGGCGGCATGATCGGGCCGAGCAGCAGCACTACAAGCGGTGTGGCGATCAGCGAGGAGACAACCCAGATCAGGCCGAAGCGCAGCGCGTGATTGGGTTCCTCGCCCGCGGGGCGCGGCGCCTCGGAATGGGGCTCGCTTGCCATCGCTACCGCGTCTCCGAGCTTGCCCGGGCTGCAGGGCGGCGCATCTACACGACACCCCGGTACAGGGGGCCTTGGTGTAGGGGGAGGCTGCTGATGCAGGGTCCCCGCCCAAAGTGGGGGGTGCGATTCCCGCCGCGCATCTACACGACGTCCAGGAAGCCGTCCATGTAGCCGAGCGTCTGCATCGGCCCGCCATTGCCAAAGATGTAGCCCGCCGCGCAGGGCACGAAGCACTGCCAGCGATAGCGGCCCTTCTTTCCGGTATGGAAGGAGAAGGTGATCGTACGATGCGCCTCCGCGGTGCCGCAGGGCGCGAATTCGCAAGTGTTCTTGGCTTCTTCGGAGACGCCCGGCAGAGGCACGAAGACACCTAGCTGGGGCACGGCAAAGGTATGGGAGGCTTCTTCGGGGTTTATTCCGTTGGTGGCCTTGCCGTCGATCGTCTCGGTACCCCCGACGGTGCCTTGAACCTGCGATAGGAACGGGTTGCGCAAGCCGGTGTCGCTGTCGAATTGGTAGACCGTGACGTGCACAAGCGAATTGGCCGGCACCGAGTAGATGGTGGAGTGCACCCACTTGCCGTGGTCGAGCACCAGGTAGGAGACCCAGTCGGGATGGCTCGGGCTGTACTTCGGCCCGATCGACGCGACGGTCTCGAGCGTGAGCTGAGTGCCGCTGAAGCCCGCCACCTTGCGCGTGCTGACCGCGGCTATCGACTGGGGAAAGCTCGTTGCCCAGCTGGACACGTACAGGCCGATGAGCACGCCGACCAGCACCACGCCGACCCCGATGCCCATCAACTTCTTGGCAAGGACGCTCACCCGACTCCTCTTTAGGCTGGCTTTACCCCTAGAGGGTTTTCCCGCTTGGGCCTCCTCTCAAACGGTAACGTCGAGCGACATCTCCATCCACGGTGCCGAGAAGCGGGCGACCCATCAAATAGCGCTGGAGAGAGCGACCCATCAAACAGCGCTGGAGCGAGCGTCCCATCAAACAGTGCCGGAGAGCGGGCGACCCATCAAACAGCGCTGGAGAGCGGCAACTCCACCTGCCCGTGCGGGGAGCCCAGCTCCGCTAGGCGCTCGAGGAACGGCTCGGGCGGGAATGCCTCGGGGCCGAGCACGCCGGTGCCCCTCCACAGACCCTCGTCGAGCAGCTCGAGCGCCACGACTGGGTTGATCGCCGTCTGCCAGACGACGGCTTGGCTACCGTACTCGCGCATCGTGTGCTCGTTGTCGACGATGTGGTACAGGTAGGTGGAGCGTGGCGCTCCGTCCCCACCTATGCCCGTAACCCAAGTTCCAGCGCACGTACGTCCGGTCATGCGCTCGCCCAGCGTCGCGGGATCTGGCAGCGCCGCCGCTACCAAATCGCGCGGGGCAACCTCGACCCCGCGCACCGACACCGGCTCGGTCGAGTCCAGGCCCAGCTTGTGCAGCGTGCGCAGCACATCGATGAACTCCTGCCCGAGTCCGTACTTGAACGTGACCCGCTCGCAGCGCACCCAGCGCGGGATCAGCACGACCTCCTCGTGCTCGACGTTCACGCACTCCACCCTCCCTATGCCCTCGGGAAAATCGAAGACCTCGGGCTCTGAGAAAGGGGCCGTCGTGTAGAAGCCGCGCTCGCGCTCCCAGATCAGCGGCGGGTTCAGGCACTCCTCGATGGTCGTCCAGATCGAGAACGTCGGCGCGAAGTCATAGCCCTCCACGACCAGGTCGGCACCGTCGCGCACCCCCACCTCCTCGATGCTCGAGAACAGCTCCTCGGCCGCGTAGCGCGCGAACACGTCGGAGAGACCAGGCTCGACTCCCACGCCGACGAGCGCGAGCACCCCGGCCTGCTCCCATTGCTCGTGGCGAGCGAGCTGCACGTCACCCAGCATCACCCCGGGCAGCTCGTGAGGGCGCTGAGGATGGGGGTGGGAGAGCGTCATCGCCATGTCCAGGTAGGTGGTGCGCGCCTGAAAGGCCGCGTCGAAGATCGGCTCGTTGAAGCGCGGGTCGCACGCGTTGAGCACCGCGTCCGGGCGCAGCCGCTCGATCAACGCCACAAGCGCGGCGCGGTCGGAGGCATCGACGCGCTCGGCCGAGAAACGATCGGCTTCGCCGAGCCGTGCGACCACGTCATGAGCCCGCGCCGCGGACACGTCGGCGAGAGAGACGCGCTCGAACGCGGGGCGACGCTGGGCGATCGACGCAAACGCCGCACCAACACCGCCGGCTCCGACAACGAGCACGCGCATCGTCTCAGTGTAGACACGGATCGTGGTTTCCACCGCCTCGACCGGTAAAATCCAGGTCGATGGCTACTTCTGCTCGCACTCTGTTGGAGACCGGTCACCACGAGGAATGGGCACGGCTGAATTCGGAGAAGCGACAGCTCTTGACTCCCCCGACCGACACTCCGATCGGCGAACTGCTGCGACGGGGACAACATCTATCGGCCCAAGCGGCCGGCCTACTGCGAGCCATCGAACGAGCCAATGGCAGCGCTCGATCCTGAGCTTGACGTCGCTGTCACCGCGATGGTCGCCGAGGGTGCCCGCTTCGTTGTGATTGGCGGCTTTGCGGTAATAGCCAATCGTTTTGTTCGCGCAACCGAGGACATCGACTTCCTTGTACCCGACAGCACGGAGAACGACCAGCGCGTATTGGCGGCTCTTCGCAAGCTCGGCGGCGTCCGCATGCGCGACGAGGCCGCCTTGAGCGAGGAGCACTTGATCGGCCAAGCCCACCTGAGAGCTACGACCCGTGCCGGGGTGATCGACATCCTACGTGGCGGACTTGCTCCGCTCGACTATGACACGGTCGAGCAGCGTGCAAGACGAGCCGACTACGGTGGAGTCGAGTTCCTTGTGGCCGGTTTGAGCAGCATCGTCAGCTTCAAGCGTCTCGCCGACCGTCCCCGCGACCGAAACGACCTGATCGCCCTCGAAGAGATCCACGGCGAGCTTCCGATCGAACCTATCCCCGGCTTGGACAGCTGACGATAGCCAACAGCATGAGAAGGTGAGCCACGCGCGACGAGGATGCGCACGGCTCACGTATGCTGCCCCGATCCGAGCCGCACAGATACAGACGGCGCGATGAGCATGAGCGTGCCAAGCCCGCCGCGCACAACACCAGATCGCTCCCCTAGCAGTGCTCCCGCAAGCGTTGAGAGTACTGGCACGCCTAGCGCTGCTCGCTGGGCGTCCTCTCCCACGATCGGCCGCCGCGAGCTGTTGTGCGCGATCTTCGGTGCGATCGCCCTTGCGATCCTCACGACCTGGCCGCTCGTGCTGCACATGGGCAGCCGGATCGCCCCCGATCTCGGCGACCCGATCCGCACCGCTTGGGAGATCGCGTGGGTCGGGCACGCGATGCTGCACGACCCGCTACACCTGTTCGACTCAAACGCGTTCTATCCCCACCCGCTCAGCCTTGCCTTCTCGGACTCGCTGCTCGGCTACGGGCCCTCGGCGTTCTTTGGCTCGGGCACGATCGCGGCGCTCGTGCGCTACAACCTGCTGTTCCTGCTCGCCTGGTCGCTGTCCTTCCTCGGCGCTTGGCTGCTCGCACGGGAGCTGGGCGTAGGCAGGATCGGGGCGACCGTCGCGGGCGCCGCATTTGCCTACGCGCCCTACCGCGTCACAGAGGCCGGCCACTTGCATGTGATCTCAAGCGGTGGCATCCCGTTGGCTTTGTTCCTGCTGCTGCGCGGCTACCGGCGACCGATCGGAGATCGGCCAGCGCGGCTGGTGCTGGCGGGTTGGCTGGTATCGGCTTGGCAGATCAGCCTCGGTTTCACGCTCGGGCTGCAGTTTGCCTACCTGCTGGCCGTGCTGGCGCTGATCGCCGCCGTGTGGTGGTGGCGCGCTCGTCCCAAGCCGAGGCGCTCCTCCCGACCGGGGTTGGCGACGAGCGTTCGCGGCCTTCCGCGCCGGCTGGTGATCGTGACCTGCTTCGGCATGGCACTGATCGGCGTCGTTACGGTCTACCAGGCGCGCCCGTATCTGAAGGTTGCAGCCGACTATCCGACGGCTAAACGCACGCTCAGGGAAGTCGAGAACTACTCCTCGGGTCCGTGGGCGCTGCTGTCGGCTTCCTCTGAGAATCGCATCTGGGGAAGCATCACCTCAGGTGCCAGGGCCCACGTTCACTCAAAGAACGAGGACGTTTTCTTCCCCGGCGGCCTGATCGGCCTGCTCGCACTGGTGGGGCTTGCATCCTCGATCTACACGCGCCGTTTTCGCATCGGCCTCGCCTGCGGGGCGGTTGTGTGCTGGATCCTTGCGTTTGGCATGGGGCTGACAGGTGCCGGTTATCCCTACCGCCTGCTCTACAACTACGCGCCCGGCTGGGACGGCGTGCGCGTTCCCGGCCGCGTCTTCACGCTTGGCACGCTGTTCCTTGCCCTGCTCGCGGGGGCCGGCGCGTGGCGGCTGGCCAAGATCGCGAGCAAGTGGGCCGCAGGATACGGGCCGCGAATCGCCGGCGCAATCGTGGCTACCGTCGGCGCGCTGCTGCTTGTTGGCGTGGTCGGCGAAGGGGCTGGACACCTCGGCCACCCGCTCGTCCCACAGCCGGCAAAGGCCGAGATCGGGCTGCCGGGCCCGGTGATGGACCTGCCAACCGACGGCGCCGCGGACCGCCTTTGGCAGTACTTCTCGACCAACGGTTTCTACAAGATTCCTGTCGGCAACAGCACGTTCGACCTGCCCGACGTGGATGACCTGCGCGGCGGCATGGGCGGTTTCCCCGACAAGGCGAGCATCGAGAAGCTGCGCTACTACGGGATCAAGACGGTCGTGTTGCACACGGTCATGCCGACGCTGCCCGCGATCAAGTATCCGGAGATCCCCGAGCCTCCACACCCGGCGGCAGCCGCCGCCAAGTCCGTGAAAGGCCTCGGCGTCAACCGGCGTCGGGTCGGCTCGACCGTGATCTATGAGATCGGCGCCGGGCCGAAGGCTTTGCACGGGAGCGACTAGTGCTCGTCCACGATCTCCGCGTCTGACTATGAGTACCCAAAGCGACCAACCTGCGCCCGGCGCACGCGCGCGACGCGACGCACGTCCGCGACGCGACGCACGTCCGCGACGCGGCCCTCGCCGCCCCGCCCTGAGCAAGCGCAATCTGGCGCTCGCCTCGATCCTGCTCGTGGGGCTTGCCTACGCGACGACGATCCAGAGCTTCTCCTGGAATCAGGCTTCCCACTATGACTTGATCCGCTCGCTCGATCAGGACAAGACGACGATCGACTCCTATCAGCACAACACGGGCGATAAGGCTTTCTACAAAGAACACTGGTATTCGGCACGCGCGCCGGGCCTGGCTCTGTACTCGCTGCCTTTCTATGACTTCCTGAAGGCGAGCGGCGCCGAATCTTGGACGGACGCGCATGTCGCCCCGCCCAACCATCCGGGCGACGAGATGATCTACCTGATCGGCCTGTGGGCAAACGTCTTGCCCGGACTGGTTTTGTTGCTGCTCGTCGGGCACCTGGCCGAGCGACTGCAGCCCGGCTATGGCGCGGCTACCGCCGTGATCCTCGGCCTTGGCACTTTGACACTGCCGCTCTCGACGCTGCTGTTCAGTCATGTGTTCACCGCTTTCCTTGGCTTCGCGGCGTTTGTGCTGCTTTGGCACGAGCGCGAGGGGCCGCCGAATCCCTGGTACCTGTGGGTGGCGGGGTTGCTGCTCGGCTATGCGGGCGCCTCGGAGTACCCACTGTTCTTCTTGGCACTTGTGCTCGGTCTTTACCTGCTCTCGCGCAGGGACTCATTCACGGCGCTGGGTGTGCTCAGCCGCGCGGGGGCTTTCGTCTTCGGCGGTTTGATCGGGATCGTGCCGCTGCTGCTCTACAACCACTACGCCTTCCACTCCTGGACGCACCTGGCCTACTCGAACATTCCCCGCCAACAACAGGGCTTCTTTGGGATCGGGCTGCCCAGCGTAAGGATCTTGGCGACGCTGCTGCTCGATTCGCGCGGCCTCTTGACGATCTCACCGGTACTTGCGATGGGCGCAGTCGGTACTTGGCTGCTCTATGAGCGCGGCCGCCGCGCCGAGGCGCTCACGATCGCGGGGGTCTGCTTCTGCTACTTGGGCTACAACTCCGGCTACTACCTGCCCTTCGGCGGCGGCTTCATGGGGCCGCGCTTTCTGATGACGATGCTGCCGTTCCTGGCGTTGGGAATCGGGATCGCGCTGAAGCGCTATCCCGGTCCCACAATCGCACTCGCCGGAGTGTCCTTGACGACGACGATCGTCGCTACGACGACGCACCCGCTGATCGGCTATGAGACCGAGGCTGTCACCTGGATGCGCTACTTGCGCGAGGCCTATTTCCAACCGACGATCGCAAGCGCCTACGGCCTCGGGCGCGGCTGGGGGGGGATCTGGCCGTTCTTCTTGGCCGCGGCCGGGGCCGTTGTCCTGGCCACGCTTGCCACTGCTCGCACGCGCATCTCGCGCGCCTCGCTCACCGCCGGCGTCTTGGCGCTTGCCGGCTGGTGCCTGTTCGCCACGCTCGCGCCCACGCTGCTTGGCATCGACCACCAGGGCCTGCTCGACATCGTCAAAGCCGGCGACAAAACCGCTTTGCACAAGGGCTTCGGCGACTATCCGCTGCGCGTGCTTGCGCCCGTCGCGACGGGGGCCGGCCTCCTCGCCCTTATATGCGCCCGGATCTTGGCCGGCGGCGAGGTCAAGCGCCGTCCACGCCCGACCACACGCCACTCGGCCCGCACGCCCGCGGGCTGACCTCCAACCACTAGAGCCTGTGCCAGCGCGCGCCGGGCCCCGAGCCCTCGGCGTGTATCCGCGCTGTATCGCGAAGTTCGCCCAGCACCAGCCGAATGGTCGCGGTGCTGATCCCGGGAAGCGCGCGCTCGATGTCACGGCGTCGAAATTCCGCGGGTGCCTGGCGCAGGACGAAGTCGCGGACCCGCTCCTGCTTGCTACCGGCGCCTGCATCTGAGGCGGCAACCCGCAACTCGAAGTCATCGTATGCATCCGCCAGAACTCGGGCGAGATAGAGGGTCCACGGCCAGATGTTGTGCTTGGCCTCATGCCAGTTGCGCTGAGACTCGTACAGGCTCGCGTAGTAGCCGTTCTTGGATTCGTAGATGCGCTGCTCGATGCTCACGTAGCGGGCTACGCCGTAACCTTGGCCGAGCAGCTCGTGCGTGGTTATCAGGCGCGCGAGCCGTCCGTTGCCATCGGCGACCGGATGAATGGCTAGCAGGTCGAGGATCAACGCGGCGATCAGGACGAGCGGGTGCGTGCGACCTTCGCACTTGGCGTCGTTGTAGCGCGCGAGGAGCTCGGCCAGGTTGAACTCGGTTTGCTCCGGCGCCACTGGAGTAAAGACGATCTCGCGCCGACCGCTTTCGTAGGAGACGATCAGGTTCTGCTCGATCTTGAGGTGTCCGCCGCGCCCGTCGGCGTGGCGGAACAGTAGGCGATGTAGGTGCAGAGCGAATGGGACCGTGAGCGGTTGGTACCGATCCAGGCGCATGAGCATGTCCGTCGCGTCTCTGTAGCCGGCGAACTCTCGCTCGTTGCGGTTGCGAAAGCGACCAGCGCCCTCGGCTATCCGCTCCGCGCGCTCGCTGTCGATCACCACGCCCTCGATCGCGTTCGACGCGGTCATCGACGCTATGCGCGCATGCTCGGAGAGGCTGCGCAGGAGTTCGGGCATCTGGTCCGCAAAGAGCCGCTCACGCCCGCTGCCAGTGTCAATCCGCGCCAAGACGGCACCCAGCTCTCGCGGCTGGCCGCCGAAGGTTCTGTCGAGATCGACAAAGCTCTGCATCGAGCTAATTATGACAGAATGGAGCTAATAAGGCTCCTTATTAGCTCGACTCAGTTTTTCGGCCCGATCAAGCGCCGGCCGCGCGTCCGCCCGCAGACCTCGGAGGTCAACGTTTAGAAACTTTAACGTTGCACTTGGCCGCGTGCACCTGCTTGCATACCACCACATACCCGGGGCGCGGATTGTATTTCGGATCCATCAGGCCCGCGTCGAAGCGAACCGCTTCGCTTGAGCCCGACCACTGGAAGATGTACAGGCGCTTGATGCGCGGGTTTGAGGCGGCCAGTCTGAACATGTAGGCGATAGCCCTGGCCGCTCGCGTCAGCCCGGAGCCTTTCTTGTTGGGGAAGGAGCTGCCGAGTTGGACGATGCCGCCCGTCTCGGTCAGCCACACCTGACCGGGCACCGTCGCGAGGATGGCCCTGGTGCGGGTGCTCTGAAAGCGGTTGGTGTCGGAGTAGTTGTGCAGACCCCACAGCTGCGGCATCGGCACTTTCAGGCGCGCGATCTCGTGCTTGTATTCGCCGATGTAGCCGAGGGTCGGACCTACACTTGGCCCGTCGAGGATGTCAAGGCCGGTCAGCGTGCAGCCGTGACAGATGGCCCTCAAGGCCTTGTAGTACTGGGCCGATTGGCTCGCGGAGGGCGACACGAGCGCTACGTGGCGCCTGCGTTTGACGATTTCGACGATCGTGCCGCGATTGGCCTCGTTCCATGCCTGGTACTGCTTGACTTTCGGAAAGAGCGCGAGGAACTTCTTGACGTCGCGCTGGTACACGCCGATGCTTGGCATTTTCGTCGGCGTGTACTCGGAGTGGTAGAAGGCCACTAGCACCTGCTGGTGGGCCGCTTCGGCGTCGCCGATCCATTCCCTTGCCAGCTGCAGCGAGTATGGGCGCACCGCGGCGTCGTAGGGCGCGATGTAGCGCACGATCTTCGTGTGCAGCTGTAGCCAGAGTGGATCGCTGAACATCTCGGTGCGCTGGTCGCCGATGCCCGTGAGGAAGAAGGAGGCGGTCCTGGCGCGGGGCTTTGTGGCGGCGGCATAGCTCGTAGAGCCGGCCAGAGCGCGGTGCTTGGTAGCCGCCGCATAGCTCCTAGAGCCGGCCAGAGCGCTTGTGAGGGCGAGCAGCAAGACGACGCCACTCATCAGCAGCGCAAATAGCAATGGGCGTGGGCGGAGGTGCTTGGGCATGTTCATAGCAACAGCCTATGTATCGAGACGTTGCGCTGTGCAGCCAATCTTTCGCGATTCTTCGCCGGGAACCTGCCTTGCGTTTTCAATCGCCCACGCGCGCGTGGGGCGAGCCTTTGCGACGGTCCTACCAGGCACGCCCCATCCTCACCTGCACGCGCACCGTCAGAGCACCGTTGGGCGCCCCGTCTCGCGTTTCGCGTCGCGCCGCGAAACGCCTATTTGGATTGCGCGCGAATAAGAGGATCAAACCGGGACGACTATGCGCAGCCTCTCTTCGATGCGACCGGCGAGCTTGGCAAAATCGTCGAAAGCGGCGGCAACCGCCTGCTGGTGGGCTCCGATTGCTCCATCGGCCGGCTTTAGAGCAAAAATCGGCTTGCGAGCCTCTTGTCCCATGGGGATCAGGCTGTGATAATGCCTTAGCATCGCAAGGCAAGCAGGATCTTGCTGAGGAGTTGGAGCTACATCCCCGTGCTCGCCAAGCACCACACCTCGGTAGATCGACGGGATCTGCGCGATCCAGCGCGCATACGCCTTGACGGGTCGGTCCAAACGGACCCCATGTTGTAGTACGACATAGCCCAGGGGCCGCATCTCCCCTCCAGGCAACTCAAGCGTGTCCGGCTCCGGATTACGCTCTACGCGATCCTGCCACTCCTTGCGCCAACGCGGAAGCGTGGGACCAAGATTGCGAAGCCCCTGAAGCGAGAAGAGGTCCGGTGCGAGCGGGATAAGCACATGGTCGCTGGCGACGAGCGCCGAGCGGTTCAACGCACCTAGATTCGGTCCGACATCGATCAGAATCAGGTCATCTTCGCGCTCCCGCGCAGCAGACAAGATCAGCCGCCACATGGCACTGACGATGCGAAAGGCACGTCGATTCTCGTTCAAACAGTTAGACCACTGACTGCTCAGCTCGTCCTCGAAGGCCGAAAGACTGAGGTCGCCTACCACGAGGCCGAGCCGTTCGGTGATTGGCTCGACGTGCACCTCCCCAAGCCCCCCTGTGCCATCAAGCAGCGGCTTCAAGGGCCCGGCCAGCGTGCCGTGCGGTCCGTCCTGTCCCCACAATGCCTCGAGGCGATCTTCGTCGATGAACGCGGCCGACAAATTGGCCTGAGGGTCGAGATCCGCCGCGAGCACGCGATGACCGCGCTCGGCGAACATCCAGGCAAGGTGATATGCGAGACTCGTCTTGCCCACTCCGCCCTTGTTGTTGAAGAAGGCGATTGTTGGCGGATCGGTCATGTGCGTCTAATCGTGGCAGACACGTACGTCGACTCGACCTGAAACCGGAGATCGGGATTGCCGTTGTCCGCCAGCGCCTTACGGGCAAGTGCGATACCGACGCCAAAACGCTGCACATATCCGAGTTGACGCATCGCCTCCGCAATCGTCGGATTGCGATAATCGGTTATGCCGGGCTGACCAAAGTTCTCCACGGTCACTTGACCGAACGGTCCGCCAGGATTCTGGATTTCAACGCGATCGGACAGCCAGGTGATTCGCACGGGAGCCGTAGACGTCTCGTAGGTCCGATGCATGAGGGCATTACGGGTGATCTGCTGAAGCGCCACCAACGGATAGTCCGGGTAACGTAGCTCTACAGGATCGGCGGTCAGGTCAACGGCCGTCCTGACGTGGACACGCAGCAACTCGTCGAGCTCACGCAGCAGATCGGGCAGGGGCCTGGAAATCCGGTGGTCGGCGACCACTTGATCTGTGACTGCCGGACCGTCAAAGCGCACGAACTGGACAAATGCACCAGGCACGAATGAGATGGGATCACGTCCGACGGTGACCATTCCCGCCACCGTCGGGTCTCCTTGCCACGTCGCAAAACGCAGCGCCGCAAGTTGGTGATCGAGAGTGCGCTCGTTCGCGGCCAAGACCTCGGGCGCAAGCGCCGACGGTAGGTAGGTCCGCTCGAAGAGGTCAAGATCGAGATCCTCGGCGGATGCCGATGGCAGAGGACGAGCATCAAAGGGGAGGTCCGCGGCGCGGCGCCGCTCGGCGAGCCGCGCCTCGTCCTCGGGCGTAGCGATCGCTCGGCGCGGGCCAACCCTGATCCAAGGCACTCCCTTGTAGCGAACGGGCGGAACACTCGAGGGCATGACTTCTATGAGTGCGATCTCTGTGTTCGCCAGGAGACGCTTACTCACGGTCAGAGACGGTCGCGGCAGGACATTCCCATCGTCCCGCAGGTCCGCTAGTGAGAGCAATAGCTGGTCGGTAATCGGCAGTCCGCTGGGAGAACCCTCATCGCTGACCCCAACGAGAACGTAACCCGGTGCGCAATGCCCAGGTAGATCATTCGCAAAGGCACAGACCGCCTGGGCCACCTTGTCGCGATCGGACATAGCGGACTTGCGCTCTACCCGATCGGACTCAATGTCCCGAGCGATCCTCTCGAGCTCCTGGTCAGTGATCGGCGCCATGTCTTGAATCATGACGATCTCCCGGGTCGGTGGCTGTGGATGACTCGCTCGCTCGCAGCGTTGGATCGGCCACGATGCGCACGTCCACACCCGGCAAGCCCTCCAGCAAGCGCAGCAAGAGCGGCTCGGAGAAGCGCTTGAGGCCCCGGCGCAGCGAGGGTGGGCCCATCAGCACGTAGGTACTGCCCAGCCGGTGTGCTGCCTCGATAGCCATCGCGGCCACGTCTTCGCCCTCTTCGACGAGCAGGCGCGCGCCTAGCATTGAGCTCAAGCGACGCAGTGCCTCCAGTTGTTCTCGGTCCTCCGCGCTTGGCGTCCTGCCGGGGGGGCGCACCACCAGCACGTCTAGGCGCGCGCCCAGTCGCTCCGCCGAGCGGCTGGCACGCCTCACGATCCTCTGTGAGTGGGGCGCCAGCGCCACCAACGCTAGTAGCCGCTCGGCGATCGCTTGCGTGCCCGCCCCCGCTTGGCCGCCGGCGGGGGCTATGCCGTCCTCGCGACGGACTAGCACCGGCGCGGGCGCCAAGCGCTTTGTCTCAACTCCCTCGGCGACATGACGCAGCGCGGTCTCGCGCAGCGCCGAGAGGTTCTCGATCTTGAAGAAGTTGTTGAGCGCCGAAGGCACTCGCTCGCGCGGGTAGACCTTGCCGGCCCGCAGGCGCTCGATTAGCGCCTCGGGGGTCAGGTCGATCAGGACCACCTCGTCGGCCAAGGCCAGCACTTCGTCGGGGATCGTCTCGCGCACGCGCGTGCCGGTCAGCTGGATCACCTGGTCGTTGAGGCTCTCCAGGTGCTGGACGTTGACGGTGGAGTACACGTCGATGCCGGCCGCGAGCACGTCTTGAACGTCTTCGTAGCGCTTCTCGTGCTCGATACCCGGGGCGTTTGTGTGGGCCAGCTCGTCGATCAGGCAGAGCTCGGGTTTGCGCGAGAGCACCGCCGGCAGGTCCATCTCCGCCAGCGGCGTGCCGCGGTAGTCGACCATCCGCGGCGGGATCTCCTCCAAGCCCTCGGCTTGCGCGCTTGTCTCTTCGCGTCCGTGCGGCTCCAGGTAGCCGATCGCCACGTCACGGCCCGTCTCGGCCTCGGCCCGGCCCTCGCTCAGCATGCGGTAGGTCTTGCCGACCCCGGCCGCCATGCCGATGAAGACCTTCAGGTGTCCGCGTTGGGATGAGGTGGCGTCGTCGGGGGGCACGAGAGCATTCTCTCCCACCAGTCACCTGGAGGGGTACCCCGTAGGCCCAACCCTTACAGCGTCAGGCTCCCAGCAGGTTGTGCACGATCAAATCTATGAGCTTGATGCCGATGAACGGCGCGACGATGCCGCCTAGACCGTAGATCCACAGGTTGCGCCTTAGCAGCGCGCTCGCGCCGATTGGCCGGTAGCGCACCCCTCGCAGCGATAGCGGGATCAGCAAGGGGATCACGATCGCGTTGAAGATGATCGCCGAGACGATCGCCGACTGGGGCGTGCCGAGGTTCATGACGTTCAGGACGTGCAAGGGGCCCTTGCCTCCCGCCGAAGTCGCGTATGTCGTGACAAAGATCGCGGGCAGGATCGCGAAGTACTTGGCGACGTCGTTGGCGATCGAGAACGTGGTGAGCGCGCCGCGCGTGATCAGCAGCTGCTTGCCCACCTCGACGATCTCGATCAGCTTCGTCGGGTTGGAGTCGAGGTCCACCATGTTGCCGGCCTCGCGCGCGGCCTGGGTGCCCGTGTTCATCGCTACGCCCACGTCGGCTTGCGCCAGGGCCGGGGCGTCGTTGGTGCCGTCGCCGGTCATCGCCACCAGCCGTCCGTCTTGCTGCTGCTCGCGGATCAGCGCTAGCTTGGCCTCTGGGGTGGCTTCGGCTAGGAAATCGTCTACACCGGACTCCTCGGCGATCTTGGCCGCGGTCAGGCGATTGTCGCCCGTGACCATGACCGTGCGGATACCCATCGCGCGCAACTGGTCGAAGCGCTCCTTCATGCCCTGCTTGATTGTGTCCTTTAGGTAGACAATGCCTAGCACTTGGCTATCGCGGGCGACCGCCAGCGGCGTGCCTCCCTCGCGCGATATGCGCTCCAGCTGCTCGCGCAACTCCGGCGGGGCTTGGCCGCCCTCCTCTTCCACGAACTTGACTACCGAGTCGCCTGCTCCCTTTCTTAGCCTGCGCCCGTCGATGTCCACGCCGCTCATGCGCGTCTGCGCGGTGAACGGCACGAACTCGGCGTTTAGCGTCGCCATGTCGTGCTCGCGGATCCCGTAGGTCTTTGCCAGCACGACGATTGAGCGTCCCTCGGGCGTCTCATCCGCGAGCGATGAGAGCTGGGCGACCTCGGCTAGCTCTGACTCGGGCACGCCGGGCATTGGGATGAACTCTGAGGCTTGGCGGTTGCCTAGCGTGATCGTGCCAGTCTTGTCTAGCAGGAGCACGTCCACGTCGCCCGATGCCTCTACCGCCCGTCCCGAGAGTGCGAGCACGTTGCGACGCACGAGACGGTCCATGCCGGCGATCCCGATCGCCGAGAGCAGCGCTCCGATCGTGGTCGGGATCAGCGCCACGAGCAGCGCGATCAGCGTTGTCTCTGAGATCGAGGTGCCCGCGAACAGGCCGAACGGGCGCAGCGTGGCCACGACGATCATGAAGATCAGCGTCAGCGCCGCTAGCAAGATGCCTAGCGCGACCTCGTTTGGCGTCTTACGCCGCTCGGCGCCCTCGACCAGCGCGATCATGCGGTCCAGGAACGACTTACCTGGCTCTTGGGTTATTTCGACGACGATCCGATCGGAGGTGACACGCGTACCGCCGGTGACGGCGCTGCGATCTCCGCCGGACTCACGAATGACTGGGGCGGACTCTCCCGTGATGGCCGACTCGTCCAC